>Ga0049105_1001566_pt1 | contig 10382 bp, 7 predicted proteins | sample WorMetvaBAHAMAS1_FD_61260 | JGI IMG/M metagenome (GOLD analysis project Ga0049105, IMG submission 61260) | Worm MetaG Olavius vacuus BAHAMAS.1 | ecosystem: Host-associated > Annelida > Digestive system > Unclassified | place: Germany: Marburg | collected 2013-04-09 | reverse complement strand
CACTGCGCCGTCGATAATGCGCTGATCAAGACGTTCCCACTCGTCCACGATGCGCTGGCGAAGTTCTTCAACATTTGCAATCTTCCCCTTGTTGTAGACCCTCTCCTGCATGATTCCCCAATCCCCATATCAGTAAACACGACAGAAACAGATGTTGACTGTTGAAAACTGTTGTTTCAGCAGTTAGTAAAAATTCGATGCCAAAAGTCCACAGCCTGTATGGAAAAGTATGTAATGTACGGCGATAAAACTCGTGCGATAAGTTTTACAAGGTAGAGTAGACACATTAGTTAGGTGATGTCAAAAATTATTAAAATCAGACAACTATTCCTCAACTTATAGCGAATAATATGAGTGGATGTTTTTTTTGAAACACGGTGTATCTGCCTTAAATGTACGCGAATCGCCGAAATTTACGCGTTTAAACGAAATCGGGGTCGAGGAACACGATGGTGACGTCAGATTTTAGACCGGAAGTGGAAATACAGCCCTCTCGTTCATGCGCCATGCATCCGGCCATAATTACAGGAACAGTTCGTTCATTGTGGACGTGGTTATGGGGCAGATACCACGTTCCACAGAACGTATTTCTAGTTACGCATAAAACTGAGATTTTTAGCTACTCATTTTATATAAATATGTCCATTTCACTCTTTTTGTTGTTATTTAATTTTATAATTACTTTATGGTATTAGAATTATGTTATTGCAGACGTCACCACAGTGTCTCTAAACATGGTTTTCTGCCACAAAGAGAAGATGTTGATCAAAAATTTGTATCAGTTGAAGGGATATAAAGCGATAATGTTAATTAATGAATCAGAGGCAGCGCAGTAACGCTGCACTGTTGTAAGGCCCATGCAAAAATCAAGTGGAAAATGGAAAATTCGACCCACTGTAAAAGTGTAACACCTAAAAATTTCAACTTGAAACTTTGCATACGTGATACGTCGGGGGAGGCTACCCACCATGCAAATTTTGGTTCTAATCGGTACAATGAGGGCTTCTCCCCATGTAGGCGAAATATTACCACTTTGTGACTTTTTTTGACTGTCCTGTTTTCTCCTGTCATGTCTTTTTTTCTTGTGAACTCGCCCAGGTCGAACTGCTGAACCGATTTTCACGCTTTATGGCTCAAACTACGTGATTCCGCGTAAGGAAATGTCTTTTGGGGATTAGGACGATCGGTGACGTCATTTGGAGGAATATGCCCCCAAAATCCCCCAAAATGGGCGTGAATAGGTAATTTCAAGCCAAAACGGCAAAATATAAAAATCGGAATATCTCCGAAACTATAAATCCGATCAAGATCAAATTTGAGGACCAACCTCAGACCAACAATTGCACTTCGTGGGTGGTCTAATATTATCCAGGTCAAATCCAATATGGCTGCCGGCCGCCATCTTGAAAAATCGATATGACGTCATAACTCCGCCACCAATTGTCGGATTGCTACAAAATTTGGCGGGTGGATGCAAAATGATATCCCGATAACTACACACAGGTCAAAATCGAAACCAGATGTACAGTTCCAATATGGCGACCTTCCGTTTTCCGAAACCGGAAGTAGTTTTATCTCAGCCGTGCATCGAAATCTGGTGTGCAAATACACCGTGTTTCAGAAAAAAAACATCCACTCATATTATTGGCTATAAGTTGGGGAATAGTTGTCTGATTTTAATAATTTTCCACACCAAAATTCCTCACATAATTTGACATCGCATGACAGCTTAGTTGTCCACCTCACCTAACTAATCTGTCTACACTACCTTGTAAAACTTATCGCACGAGTTTTTTCGCTGTACATTACATACTTTTCCATACAGCTTGTGGACTTTTGGCATCAAATTTTCACTAACTGTTGAGACAACAGTTTTCAACAGTCAACAACGGTTTCCGTCGTGTTTACTGATATACATTATATATTCTTTGCCAGTGTTGCGGAAATCCGACAGTATTCGGAGTATTTCATCTTCCAGCGGCATGGAGCGCTAGGTCACAGAGCTCGCGAGATGGTCGAGTTGCTGAAAGAAGTCACGCCTGATTTCATCCAACCAATATAGGCTGTGGACTGTTGGCATCGAATTTTTACTAACTGTTGAAACAACAGTTTTCAACAGTCAACATCTGTTTCTGTCGTGTTTACTGATATGGGGAATCATGCAGGAGAGGGCTACGACAAGGGGCAGATTGCAAATGTTGAAGAACTTCGCCAGCGCATCATGGATGTGGGAACGTCTTGATCAGTGCAGTATCGACGGCACAGTGAAGGAGTGGCGAAAACGACTGCGAGCGTGTGCTGCTGCTGAAGGAGGACAGTTTGAACATGAACTGTGACTCCTGGTGCAACAGTGTTGTTGCAGCTGTGCATTATGACTGCCGTTTAATCGTTTGACTGCTTATAACATTTGCCGTGACTGTTTTCAGTGTTCTTTGACTTTCAGTCACATACAGCCATGTGAAGTGTTATAACACATTTTGTGTAAAACTTACTGCAAACAGTGACACCGAACAAAATAACATCAGCAAATCAACATTTCCTGCATGTGTTAGTGAACATTTTCGTATTTAATTAATTGTGGAACGTAACTTTTTGTCACAAAGCAAGGCGTGTTTGTAATGTACGGCGACAAAACTCGTGTGATAAGTTTTACAAGGTAGTGTAGACACACTAGTTAGGTGAGGTGGAAAATTAAGCTGTCTTGCGATGTCAAATTATGTGAGGAATTTTGATGTCAAAAATTATTAAAATCAGACAACTATTCCTCAACTTATAGCCAATAATATGAGTGGGTGTTTTTTTTCTGAAACACGGTGTAGTTATCCACCTTCTTAAACAGGTGCCATTACTAAACCTGAACCCGGAAGTAGATTTCTAACTTCATTTCCGCCATCTTGAAAATCGATATGACGTCATAACCCTGCCATGGATCGCCTGATTATGACGAAATTTGGCAGGCTGAAGCAAAATCACATACTAAACATAGGTCAGAATCGAAATCGGAAGTAAGATTCCAATATGTCGGCCGTCCGTTTTCCGAAACCGGAAGTAGTTTTATCTCAGCTGTGGTTTTAGATATCTCGTCGAAATTTGGTACGCAAATAGATTGTCACCTTCTTAAACGAATGCAGTCACTAAAACTGAAGTCGGAAGTAGCTTTCGGACTCTATGTCCGCCATCTTGAAAATCGATATGACGTCATAACTCCGCCGGCGATCGTCCGATTGAGGCAAAATTTGGCACGCTGACACAAAATCACATGCCAGTGACTACACATAGGTCAAAATCGAACCAGGAGATAGAATTCGTGCTACTGATATTCAGTTAACTGTATCTAGAAAATGTAATTGTGTGAACTGTGATTGCTTGTTGCTTACAGACACGTGGTGCTCGCGCTGTGCTGCAGCTTTACCCAGAAAACAGTGAACAGGTTATTATAACAGTTGTAATAAACGTTCAGGTAAAAGTAAAAACATCAATAAACGCATTTTTACCGCACTGCATGCAATGCAGACATGGTCTAGCGATGAGAATTTTGTCTGTCTGTCTGTCAAACCCTTGATTTGTGACAAATGGAACAAAGATCGGTGGAGATTTTTTGTACCGTATGAAAGATTATTCAGTCTAGTTTTCTGAGCAGAAGAATGATTGGTAGCGGGAGACACCTGGTACCTGAAATTTTGGGTCGACCGGCCCCCGTTGGAGCGAAATAGCCGATTTTCAACCTATATTCGCCCGTAGCTCCTCAGCCGTAACACCTAGCGAAAAAAAGTTCATTTCAGTTAACACTAATGGGAAGTTTACTATGTGCTTTCCAATGAGCCTAAGATGATCATCGTATACGTTGCTCCTAAGTTCTCCAGAGTAATCAATAACGCAAAACGGCTGATTTCCGTCTAAAAGCCGATTTCCATCTAAAATCACACTTTGCTTGAAGAAAGTCTGCTACAAAGTTTCTGTGTGTGAAAACTGTCAGCGGTAAAGTCGTAAGGCATTCATTGGCCTATCGGTGCAAAAATGATTGGTGGGGTGACCCCTTAAACTGACCGTATTGGAGCGAAATCGCCGATTTTCGATCTTTTCGCTCGTAGCGACTCAGCCGTAACACCTAGCAAAAAAAGTTCAATTAACACTAATACTAGGTCCACTACGTGCTTTCCTATGAGCCCAAGATGAACATCGTACATTGTCCCTAAGCCCCCCAAAGGGTGGCTCAAAAACGCAAAGTGTCCAAAGTGCGATAACTCCGAAATAGTATGAGATAGGATGTCAGTTACTATTAATCACTAATAGGAAATCGCATACGGGCTTTCAATTGGTACCAACCTCGATGACCTTGAACGACCTTTAACGCCATAATAGCCCTTATTTTGCATTTTTTCACCGAATTCGACAGATTTTCGGGCCGATTATATCACAGTGCTTGAAGATAGACCTATATTGTCCGTAAAATATTGTCTCCCACTTCCAGTCTTTTAGTTTTGGTGAAAACTCTGTGATAGCTGAGCATCTTGTAAAGCCTCAGTCATAAATGCTACGGACGCCGTAAGATAATTTCGTCACCAGCGAAATCCTGCGATTTTCGTTTTTGTTAGACATCGTACGATTCCACGGCGACCGTAGCCTGCGCGGTCACATATCTCGAGACGCCGTGTGGCGCCCGTAAGAAATTCCTGGATTCCGTCGTACGGCGCTTGTGAACAAGCCTCACGGCGCCCGTGCGGCGCCTGTAAGGGCACCGCACGGTCTCCGTACGGTGTGACATCAACCGTACGGGCGCCGTACGGTAACAGACGGTGTCCGTGCGGCGAGTATAAATACTTTCAAAAATTTTAAAAATTTAAACCATACACTTCGAAGCTTGTAAGCATTATAATATTAAAATATGCCGAAAGTGCAGAGCAAAGGATGTCAGAGAAAGAAAAGAAATGAGCAAGAGCCCGGAGAAAATCAACAGCAGCTGGATATTGATTGTGAAGACAAAGATAGAGACCAGGAGAGCTGTGGTACACTTGACCCGACGAAAAGTGCGCTTGCTGAAAAAAATGCCGCATTCTTCAAAGACAGACTTTTCTACTACGACGTCCAAAACGAGCACTATAAGAATAGAAGCAGACGTGATGCTGAATTGGGTGAATTTGCAGTTAGCATCGTTGAGCACCTATTAACGGCATCTTCGCCTCTATCGTTTCAACGTGAACTATGATGATACATCAGGCTAGACGTAGACCGACTGCGGGCGCCTTACGGGCACCTTATGATGTCCGCACGGTGCTCGTACGATGCCCGCACGATTGTACATATCGCACAGGCACCGTGAGGCTACCGTGCGAACATCATGAGGTACCCGTACAGTGATCGTAGGAAATCGCACGCGCATCGTGCGATTTCATTGGGGACCAAAATATTTCAAAATCGCACGGCGACCGTACTGCGACCGTACGGAAATCGTGCGGTCTCCGTGCGGCGCCCGTACGATGCTGCCTACGATGGATTTACAGGCTGCGATGCCTACGGCGAATCTTAGGAATATCACTCCGCGTTAAAAGCTACGATTCATCGTACGATGGGTAAAAAATGTCCAAAAAATCTCACGGCGAGCGTGTGATTCTACGGCGACCGCACGGCACCGTGCTAATTTGTCGATTTTCACATCATACGGCGCCCGTAACCCCCAATCGTAGCATTTGTGACTGAGGCTTAATATAGATAATTAGAAAACTTTTGTAAACGTTGATGAAAAATATTGGTAGTTGTAACTTTGGTGCACGTCAATGACTTATAAATGCGTTTTTTATTAAAAACGTAATAAATTATGCCATACATATTCGTACGTTCCCTAAAGTTATGAAAATTATAATGGTACAACGTGTTGCAGCTATGGACTGTAGCTCCACACAAGCAAGTATAATGTATTACAGCTTTCATGTTTTGTCATTTATCTTCTTTGTACCAATGCAGTGCACAGGGGCCATATGTATGATGCGTAAGCACTAGTCTCGGACTAAAATGACCTAAGACGGACTAGCGTGCTAAGTGAATATGCATGACGACGTCCTAGCACTAGTCTTGGTCATCCAGTTATAGCCTAGTTCACCTTGCTACCAGTCCGTACGTTGTTAATGAAAATAAAAATGTTAGTCGAGTTGGAATAAATGTGATGTAAGGTAACCGGGACAAAATTAGGGGCAAAGCGTAAATATGATTTTTACGTAGTATTAATATAGATCGTTGTAAAAAACTTAGCAGTTTACAACTCTTTCTAAGGACGACATCTGCCAACTCGCAGATCTAAAGCAGCAAATATCACAAAAGATGATATTACTTTGCTGCACATCACCAAAATGTCACTATGCTGCAAAGTAATATCATCTTTCGATACCTGAACCCTGTTGACCTAATTTTGCATTTCTATCTTTAGTACCCCTGGTTGTCGTTCTGCATGCCAAATTTGAAGTTTCTATCTCCAACTGTTCTTGAGGTATGGAAGGGGTCCCAAAATTTCAAAAGTAGGTCACGTGACCCCTTTCCAATCCCCTTTGACCTAATTTTGTATTTCTTTTCTGGTACCCCTGGTGGTCAATCTGCGTGCCATATTTGAAGTTTCTAGCTCCAACCGTTCCCGAGATATGGAGGGAGCCTCAAAATTTTAAAAGTAGGTCACGTGACTCCATCGCCAAAATGTCACTGTGCTGCAAAGTAATATCATCTTTCGATACCTGAACCCCATTAACCTAATTTTTCATTTCTTTCATTAGTACTCCTGGTGATCAATATGCTTGCCAAATTTGAAGTTTCTATCTCCAGCCATTCCCGAGATATGGGGTGGGTCCTAAAATTTCAAAAAGTAGATTACGTGACCCCTTCCCCACCCCCTTTGAGCTAATTTTGTATTTCTTTCTTTAGTACTCCTGGTGATGAATCTGCATGCTAAGTTCCATCAAAAATTGTCTCAAATTTTGTTTTTTTTTTTGTTTTTGGGACCCCCAAAAGGCACATCCTTGTGCAATATGACGTCATTTGACGTATTGATCGTGACGGTGATGGTGACGTCAGGTTTTAGACCGGAAGTGGTAATGTGGCCGTTTTGTGCATGCGTAGTGCATCCAGCCATAATTATAGGAACAGTTCGTTCATTGTGGATATGGCTATGAGGCAGATACCATGTTCTACAGAACGCATTTTTAGGTTCTTTATAAATAACGGTGTACAAGGCTGTTAGAAGTCAGTGCTGACATGTGTGATTGGTTTGCTGCTTTTTCGTGACTACTTTGTCATGTTTCCTTCCATGTCACAGTTGATATAGGATGTGTCATCTCGGATGAACTCGGTGAGTTAAATATAACAGTAACTCTCTACAGGTATTTCTAATTCTAATGAAGATACACAGTTAGTCTCTTGTAAGTAAGTAAGTAAGTAGAACATTTATAAAGCGCATTACGCAATGCCTCTAATGCTCTTGCCATGGAAGACCTGAATGAACCTTCAGGCGATACTGGCAAGCACTTTTGGACTATCTCTTGACGACTCCTCAGCGTGTTTTAGTACATGTTAGATGTTGTAAGTCTTTTACAGACACATGGAAAATAAAGAGATCAAAGGTGACAATGTGTGATTGTAGATGCTGCTGCCAAACTTATTTCTGCACAGATTCGCGACTTAAAATTAAGTCAACTGTTGCAAGCTATCCCAGAGATGTGAACGGGTCAGGTTGACCCATGTGACCCATGTGTTGGGCTCGGGTTAGGTCAGGATTTTTGTAAATTACGGCAGGTTGGCTTGGGTCGAAAATTCTAGAAATTTATTTTTATTTGCTGGAAATTTTATGTGGTTATAGTGACCCAGACTTGTCCATATTACCTCACTCTTGCAATGTTCATTTTGCAGTGTTTTATTTTGTTGTTCATCACTATGCATACTTCTCGTGCATGTCATGTTATGACCCAGAGTGGCAGACCCTGGTGCAGCCTGGCTGGCAGACCCAGTTTGGTGCACATGCTACCACTGAGTTGTTAAAGAAAGAAACTCAGGCGATTCTGATGAAATTTTGTACGTACCGTAGTTTCTCAAACAAATTTTTATATAAATCATACAAACACTTCCCACCTTACCTAATAATGTCTCTACACTACCTTGTGAAACTTAACATGCTTATCGTGCACAGCACCTTTGGGTTGTTAAAGAAAGAAACTCCAGAATTTATCTCATCTTAACTATGGCCTCCAAATTCACCAGATTTGAATCCAGTTGAGTATAGCATGTGGGAATACTGCAAAAGAAGGTGTACAAAACACGCATCACTGATCTGGACGAACCGAAACAGCAACTGAGAACAAAACGGGCCAAGCTCTATCACATCGTCATTGCAGCAGCCATTTATCAGTGGCACCATTAGTAGGTCCAGTTCAGTGATATGTGTTCTATTCACATTCTCTTGCAGTATTCTGCACGTGCTATAATCAGTGAATTCAAATCTGGCAAATTTGGATGCAGCAGTTAAGGTGGGATAATTTCTGGAGTTTCTTTAACAATCCAAAGGTAGCATGTGCACGATAAGCATGTTAAGTTTCACAAGGTAGTGTAGACATATTATTAGGTGAGGTGGGAAGTGTTTATACAATTTTGCAGCAAATTTATTCTAGAAACTACGGTACGTACCAAATTTCATCAGAATTCCTCAGTTTTTACCGCGCTGCATGCAATGCAGACGCGGTCTAGCGATGAGAATTCTGTTCATCCGTCTGTCTGTCTGTCTGTCCGTCCATCTGTCTGTCTGTCAATCGAGTGCATTGTAACAAAACGGAAGAAAGATCTGTCCAGATTTTATACCATACGAAAGATCATTTAGCCTAGTTTTCTGAGAAGAAGAACGGCTGATGGGGGCGACCCCTTTTACCTGAAAATTTCGGTCAACTGGCCCCAATTTGAGCAAAATTGCCAATTTTGAACCGATATTCGCTCGTAGCGCCTCAGCCGTAACACCTAGCGAAAAAAGTTCAATTAACATTAATAGGAAGTCCACTACGCGCTTTCCAATGAGCCTAAGATGATCATCGTACGTTCCCCCTAAGCCCCAAAGGGGGCTCAAAAACGTAAAACGGCCGATTTCAGTCTAAAATCGCACTTCGCTTCAAGAATATCTGCTACAGAGTTTCTTTGTGTGAAACTGTCAGCGACAAAGTTGTAAGGCATTCATTGACCTAACTGTCTGTGCAAAAATGATTGGTGGGGGCAACTCCTTGTACTCGAAATTTTGGATCAAAGTGACCGCGTTGGAGTGAAATTGCTAATTTTTTGTCTATTTTTGCTCGTAGTGCCTCAGCCATGACACCTAGCGAGAAAAGTTCAGTTAACACTAATAGGAAGTCCACTACGCTCTTTCCAATGAGCACAAGATGAACATCGTACGTTGTCCCTTAGCTTCCAAAGGGGGGCTCAAAAAGTGCAAAGTGGCTGTTTTCCTGGCAAAATTGCACTTCGCTTGAAGAAAGTCTGCTACAAAGTTTCGTTGTGTGAAAACCATCAACGATAAAGTTGTAAGGCATTTATTTGCCTATCTATCCGTGTATAAATGATTGGTGGGGGATGTCCCCCTAAACATTAATATTGCATTAACTAAACCACTACTCGGCGCGGCTGCCGTGTTTTCACGAATTGTGACGAATGCTGTGTTCGTATCGCAATTATTACAATGGAATATCAAATTACTAACAATGTTCATTAACTGAACTAACTGAGGTGTTGGGCTGCATCTCATGATCGCAGATTAAGATGGATAAATAATAGTATAATAGTATTGCATGATATGCATGTTGATCACATGGTGTAAGCTCTGGCTCAACCCTTTTCTACATGGCATTTGCATGTATATAACCGTGCAAAAATGATTGGTGGGGGACGACCCCTTCTACCTGAAATTTTGGAAGAAAGTGACAGCGTTGGTGCGAAATCGCCGATTTTCGATCTCTTTTGGCTCGTAGTGATTCAGCAGTAACACCTAGCGAAAAAAGTCCAATTAACATTAATAGGAAGTCAACTACGGGCTTTCCAATGAGCCCAAGATGAACATCGTACGTTGTCCCTAAGCCCCCAAAGGGTGGCTCGAAAACGCAAAGTGTCCGAAATTTGAACAATAAGTGCGATCGAAATGGTACGAAATAGGATGTCAGTTACTATTAATCACTAATAGGAAGTCGCATACGGGCTATCGATCGGTACCGACCTCGATGACCTTGAATGACCTTGAACGCCGTAATAGCCTTATTTTGCGTTTTTCACCGAATTCGACAGATTTTCAGGCCGATTATATCACAGTGGTTGAAGATAGACCTATAATGTCCGTAAAATATTGTCTCCCAGTTTCAGTCTTCTACTTTTGGCGA
>Ga0049105_1001565_pt1 | contig 10382 bp, 5 predicted proteins | sample WorMetvaBAHAMAS1_FD_61260 | JGI IMG/M metagenome (GOLD analysis project Ga0049105, IMG submission 61260) | Worm MetaG Olavius vacuus BAHAMAS.1 | ecosystem: Host-associated > Annelida > Digestive system > Unclassified | place: Germany: Marburg | collected 2013-04-09 | reverse complement strand
TACGTGAAAACATACATTTTCCGTGTTTTCTGTTTCGCAAGGTAGTGCAGAAGCATTAATTAGGTGAGGTGGAAAAGTATAGCATCTTTTGATTGCTTACTTTCTCACTAATATTTCTGCTAAATATTATGAAAATCCGACAATGCTTTCGCGAGTTATAGCTAAAAACATTGGGGATGTTTTTTAGACACACTGTACTTTTGTGTATGCAGCTTACTGGCTCTGCTTCTCGAGAAAGTGCAATGTACGTCATCTGTAAAAGAGTTTTGCATTTATCATGGAAGAGGGCTATCAATCTTCACATGAATACCATTGTTATGACTTGCCTTCTAGTATCTGTCGTATATCATGTCTATTGCTACAATGTGTGGGAATATGTAAGCAGTACTCCTTTCATTTATTTCCGTCATCCTCTTGATGTGGACATGGACACTGTCGTTCAGAGAGTTCTCAGTAACCAGCCCGCTCCAGTTGCACCACTCAACAACAAACGTTCTTTTCCGTATGTTCTGAATGCTGATAAGAGGTGCAAAGATGAGGATGGCAATGAAGAGGCAGTCTTCTTGCTTATACTGATAAAGTCACAACTGGAAAATGTTGAACAGCGGCGAATGATTCGTCGTACATGGGGTCGTGAGTTTGGCATCACATCTGTTACAGTACGTCGTGTTTTCTTACTTGGTGTACATTCCACTGACAAAAAGATGCAGCACAGAATTGGATTGGAACAGCAGGTTAGTAACAGTTTTGTCACTCCAGTGTGATGCTAGTCATTCAGCAGATCGTAAAATGATGGCCATGTGTTTGTGTTTGTGCATAATGCAATGTGATGTTACCGAGAACTTAAGGACAATGTACAGATCCTGACAAGAATCACCACAGATATGACAGAATTACAGTTGACAGAAAAGATTACTTATTTATGGTTTTGCACAGAATGTAAGATTATTGGCATGTAATAATTGAATTTGAAATTGCTGCCACATTTCATAAATTATCAAATTAGCAAATTTTGATGTCTCTGAATCCATTCAATCCATTGGTGATAGGATATGATAACTGTTGCATTTTAAAACAAGAATTTGACTCTCAAGATACTAGAAGAATCCCTCTAGACTATGGTATGGTGTTAATATATTTACAGACGACTATTTCGTTTGCTCGCAATGCACTGGTTTGACAGACAGACAGAAGGGCCATAGCAAGATCCCTTTGAACAGTTAGATGCACGCTAAAAAGCAGATTTTGTATTTGACATCTGACAGTGACATGATGTGGTCTATACTACAGTAGAAAAACTGGGATTTAAGATGTGGCGGAGATAACACTCTCCTCCCATTCTTTCTGGTTTTTACCGTGCAACTGCACAGTATTCCAAAGGCCTTTCTGTCTGTCAGTCTGTCAAACATGTGCATTGTGACCAAACGAAAGAAAGTTGTGCCCACATTCATATACTTTACGAAAGAACGTATATCCTAATTTTCTGAGTCGAAGAATGGCTGATGGGGACTACCCCTTGCACCTGAAATTTTGTTCCAAACTGACCCCATTTGTCAAAAATTCTGATTTTCAATTGATATTCACTGGTAGCGCCGCAGCCGTAAAACTAGCGAAAGTTCAATAGTTCAATAGGAAGTCCACTATGCACTTTCCAGGAGCCTAAGATGAACATCGTACATTGTCCCTAAGCTCCCCAAAGGGTGCTCATAAATGCAGTGTGCATAATTTAAACAATAATTTGCGATAACTTCGAAATGGTATGAGATAGGATATCAGTTAGTATTAATCACTAATAGGAAGTCACATACAGGCTTTCGATCGGTACCAACATCAGTTACCTTGAATGGCGTAATAGCCCTTATTTTACGTTATTTCACCAAATTCGATAGCTTTGCAGGCTGCTTACGTCATAGTGGGTGAAGATAGACCTATAATGTCAGCAAAATGTCATCTCCCAGTTAAATTTGGCCAAAACTGACCCATGCAACAGTCACACGGTCTCTTTGCGACAGCCAAGCTCCTTGTCTCCAATGATTCAGTGAGCTTGTGGGCTTGGAAACCGAGGTTTCCGTGAGAAAACTATAGCTCCTCATTGAACAACGAATGCAGTATACATGCACAAGACCAGTTACAACCTTGTCATGTTTACAGTTGTTCTTTGTTGCTGCAGTTGTGAATGAATAATGCATGTCTTTTGTAGGATTTTGGCGACATTGTGCAGCAGTTTTTTGAGGACTCATATTTTAACAACACACTGAAGCTAATAATGGGTTTTCAGTGGGCAGTTGAGTACTGCACAAATGCCCAGTTCCTTGCAGTTTTTGACGACGACTACTTTGTTAATGTGAAAAATGTTGTTACCATGCTAAAGACAATCAAACCTACTGAATTTAGCAACATCATAGTTGGCTACGTTTGGAATAATGCAATGCCATTTCGGATTAAAGACAGTAAGTGGTACGTTTCACTTCAAGAATATCCATATCGATTTTTTCCACCATACGTTACTGCTGGATGTTTTTTTCTGCCTATGATGACAGCAGAACGGTTGTACATTGCAATGCAGTATACAAAGATTGTGCGTTTCGATGACGTTTTCCTTGGTATTGTTGCTTGGAAACTGAAAACACGATTGTTACATAATTCAAATATTTATTTCTATAACCTACCATATGATATTTTTAAATACAGAAAAGTGATTGCTGCACATGGCTTTGATGATCAAGAATTCCTGTATAAAACATGGAAAGAGCAAATGGGACTAGATATCAATAATGCCGTCTAAATGAAAGTATTTGCCATTGTTTTTCTCTATGATGACACATTATCAATTTTACTGCATTTTACCATTTGTAACACTAAAATGGAAGTTTATTTTTGGTGAAAATGTTTATGCCAGTCTACCATTTCTAAGTGCATCATATTTTCTAGCGAGTTTGAACTTCGGAAGTTGTTTTGGCATAATTTTGTTTCAGTATTATGTGATCTTGACCCATGTTTCACTTCAAAAATATCCATAGCAATTTTTTCCACCATATGTTACTGCTGGATCTTTTTTCTGCATGTGATGACAGCAGAACGGTTGTACATTGCACTGCAGTACACTAGGTAGATTATGCATTTCACTGATGTTTCCTTGGTATTGTTGCCTGGAAACTGAAAACGCAATTGTTCTTTGTGCATGTGTTTGAAGTCTGAAGATGGTATGGCTGACCTTTATTTATTTATTTATTATTAATGTGGTACAAGGAGTATGAGACATGATCTGAAAACAATAACAGTGGAAGGAAGTCAGTGTCACACTTGTCACAAAATGCTCACACTTTCATGTGTTAGAATGGAAACCTTGTAAACTTGACCTCAAAATGGTATTGTAAATGTCAGTTGTTAATGACATGCTAATACCAAATATTAAATTTGTGTACCCGGTAACTAATTTCATTCATGTTATGAGTTGATGGACTAGGCACACAATTCGTTGGATGGGTGATTGGCTGGTGGAACTTGGGAGTTCCCAAGACTTATATACCAAAAGATCCACAAATGTTATTCCTGATGTTATTTTTTCAATTTTTGCATGCATCACAATATGCCTATTTGCGGGTGTGCTCAGCACCAGGGCTCCAGATCCACAGATGTTTGGACCTTTGCTCATGAAGACCCCATATGATTGAATGTGCTCCAACTGTGGGTGCAGGAAACAGATGTGTTCTTGGTGTTGAGTGGTGCAAATCCATATTAGCTAGTTGCCTAATTAATGCACAACCCCTTCCGGCACACAGCCCTGCCGCAGACGACAACTCCTTGATTGGCTGCACATGCCACGACTTGACAGATGATTGGTCGCTAGCCAGAACACATTTCGTTGACAGCCAGTACACATTTCGTTGCTCGTTTGGGTGCGTTCTTTTATTGAACCAGATGTTTTGAATACAATGTACTGTTCGACAATACCACTCCAATTCTGATCAATCTGCTCTGGAAATTAGGGTTAAGAATTTAGGTTAGACTCGGAGTTGCACTATTTTAGCATTTTTCACGAAGAATAAGGAAAGTGAGCACTATATTCCACGAATTTCACAGACAGTAACATCTTGTTAACAGAACGTACCAACACAATAAGATTTACATATTCTAGGAGTGCCCATGCATAAATTAGGCAACCAGCTAATTGCAGGCTCACAGGATGAGCAGCGTAATAAAGTACCGTGTATCGTACTGTTAGCAACTTTGCTTCAGCTGGTATAGGTACAGTGTGTAAATTTGTTGCAGTGATTGTGGTATTTTGCTACCCGGTAGTTAAGTGTGTTGTACTGTGAATAGTATGTCGAATGCACCACGACAGTACGATCCTTGCATGACATAATGTATCTGTCATTCACCGACCTATCCTGAATATGGTGCTAGGCAGTATTTGTCAGTTCAGTTTGTGACAGTTTAGTATGCATCCATATCTTCTGCTGTTCTCTACTGTTCGTGCAAATAGTCTTTATTCAGTTTGTGGTAAATGAACAGTATATATTCATATTTCAGTTGGTTTGGGAAAATGTGGTCGAAATGTTAAATTTTGTTTTCGGATCCCAAAAAGGCACATCCTTGCATGAAACGACATCATTTGACGTATTGATCGTGAAAATCGGTGCAGGGCTTTTGGCTGTAGACAGAAGGAAGAACCAAAAAACTAGCGGAGTCACTTGATGCACATTTTTGCATATTTGGGGAGCGAAAAGCGGTATTCGTATCGCGATGAAATTTTGCATAGGAGTAGGGATCCTGATGTAATCACGCATGCATATTTATGTGACGATCGGTTCAGGGGTTTTTGAGAGAGCGGGGGGGAGGGGGAAGGAGGGGGCAGAGGGGGGTCGAATTTCCCACTTTTCCATTGACTTGCATTGTAGTCCTTAAAACACTGGCCAGTGTAGTGTGTGATAAGACCAAATGTGGGCAAACTTTCCAGCCACAGGCCTCATGAAGTATCCTTATAGTCTCTACTGACAAAAAAAAAGAATGTATATTAACTGTATTATGTGGTACACAAAGAAACTAACAAAATGGCTGCAAAATCGCATTGTAATCTCATTAAGCACGTTATTCTCTCTATATTTATGAGTAAGTAACTAATCTTTAGTCGAGAATGCTCAGGACCATACAAAATGCCAAAGCCATGGAGAACGTCTGGGAGGCCATTTGTGGGCTGTAGTTATACATCGATACTGTCAGTCTGTAGTGTCAAATAACAGGTCACTTCTGTCACTTAGTCGTATGTCAATCGCAGTAATGACAGTTGTAACATTTGCCACATAGTCGCCGATACTGTCCTGCTGGCACCACATGGGTTTTCTGTTTCACAACACAAATGCACTTCTACACTGCCACAGTAAGTGTGCACTAACAATCCAATCAGCTGCTGCTCATCGTTTTCTGTCGAGTCGTCAACAACTGTTCATATGCTTCTGCAGATGACAACCTCTGCATTTCTGTACTCTGTTCCTGTTTTCTTGGAAGCAACATAACCAGAAAGCCTTCGGTATTTGGCTGAAATACATACATACAGAACTTCAACGTGAGAAGCAGCATGACTGCAATGCAGACTGAGGGCACACACCTCAATAACACCATTATTGATGCCTGACACCAGGTCAAATGTGTTGCCAGTTTATATCCACACATACTTGCCAATTTTCGTCAATTTATCTTAATATTTAACAAAATGGCATTATTACCCCATTTCAAGTTTTGAGTTTCAACAATTCAGATTGCCTTGGACTTCATTAGTAATGATGAGTGGCCCCAGTTCACCCAAATTAAATCCACTGGATTATCTGGTTTCGGGGCAATGCTGGAGTCGTAACAAAAGCTGCAACAAAAGCCAAAACCAGTTCCCAAATTCTGAAATGCACTTTCGTTAATTTGATCTGCCTTATCAGAGAAAGCCACTGACAATGCTGTGTAAGACTGCCGCAAGCGACTGTAGATATGTGAGTCAGCCAATGCTGGACATTTTGAACATTTAATGCAATAATTCATTTAACAGATACTAAGTGTTATATTTAATTAAATATCATTTCATGTGACTTGTTTTCTTAATGAAAAATTCATGAGTTTCATAATAAGCTAAATTGAATTGTTAAAATTTGAGGGGTCTTACTTGTAAAGGTGATACAATTTATACAAATATTCAAATAAATGTACAAAAACTGGTGCAAACAGAAATGTTTGGGCAATAACCAAGACAATTTTCAGTTACACAGGTTCCCCACAAGTGAAAATATCGCAGAAAGTTTTTTTTTTGGGGGGGGCTACTTTTTGACTCGCACTGTATGTACAGACATACAGAGAGATGCCACCACAAATATTACTATGCTGCTTCACAGGAGGTACTAGGGTGTATATGTCAAGTACCAAGAATACTTGTATCTAAACCTTCGGATATTTCTCGCACTATACAATGTATCAGTTTGTGAAACAGTCAACATTAATATAAAACAAACTATCAAAATGCAACGGGAAAAAAACACACCTTGTCAACAAGAAGCTGTGGTTCTGATAGTAAACGTTCATTTACTTCTATCGGTTGTCCACGTATTGATGCCAAGACGCTGTAAACACTGCCGTCGTCACAAATAATGCGACAGACTGGGGATGTCTCGTGTGTACACTGTCTTCCTGACTACAAACACACATATACAGCCATGTTAACAGCCTGGTCTCAGTGGTCTCAACTCTCAACTGTCCAGTGAAACCTTCCTGGCTTCTGGAGTGGCTGGATGAATGCTGTAAGAGACCACGCTGCAGGGTAGGTTAGTTATGGCCAAAAGTGCAAGACTGGAACTGGGAGACAATATTTTACAGACATTGTTAGGTCTACCTTCAACCACTATGACTTAATTGGCCAGAAAAGTAATCAAATTCCGTGAAAAAAGAACCAGAACCATACAAGGTCATTGAAGGTCATCGAGGCCGGTATCAATCGAAAGCCCATATGCGCCAGTGACTAATAATAACTGACATCCTATCTCGTACCGTTTTGGAGTTATCGCAGCTTACTGTTCAAATTTTGGACACTGTTTTGGAGCCCCCTTTTGGGGGGTTTAGGCACAACGTATGATGATCATCTTAGGCTCATTGGAAAGGGCGTAGTGGACTTCCTATTAGTGTTAACTGAACTTTTTCGCTAGGTGCTATGACAGAGGCTCTACCAGCGAATATCCGCTCAAAATCGGCGATTTTGCTCCAATGGGGCCGGTTGACCCAAAATTTTAGGTAGAAGGGGTTGCCCCCCACCAAGCATTCTTTTTCTCAGAAAACTAGGCTAAATCATCTTTCGTATGGTATGAAAATCTGGACATATTTTTCTTTGTTTTGTCACAATTCACGCGTTTGACAGACAGCTTTCTCCTGACTAGACTGCCCTTCATTCAATGCAGTGCGGTAAAAATGCCATCAGTGTATAACGAATGCACACTGCACATCTTAACATTTTGTCCGGACTGTTTACAAGACATGCAGCTTGAAATGCTCCAAGACCTCATCTCTGTTGAGATGAAGCAATAATGCGCAACAGACTTCATTGGCTATGCATGCCTTCACAGCAAGTTGGGTACAAGCTCTTGTTTTTTGCTCTTCAAAGCTGTCCATGGCACTGCACCAGAATATCTCAGTGAGCTCTGCCAATCAAACGCTGAAGACATTGCTCGTTCTCGACTCTGCTCGGCGATCTCCAGGTTCCATGTTCGAAGACCAATTTTGGTGATCATGCATTTGCAGTCGCCCGGCCACCATCATGGAACAGACTGCCAGCAACAATCCAGTCATCTGACACTCTTCAGAATTTCCAGACCAACTGAAAGCTCACTTCTTCTGACGGACCATTTCTTTTTCTTTTCCATTTATCTCGAGCGCTGGCGCCCTTGAACTGGACTCCATGTTACGACACCTAAGATATTAACGTTTTATTATTATTATAACAGATAACGACCTGTCACTGTCCATCAGTGCTGGGTCTTGTGCTGCATACATTATGGCAAGTTGAGCAGTGCCTGTCACATGGGTTGGCTGTAACTGCCACTTTGCACATTTTACCTGCATTCCCGTCTCCAGTGGTAATGCAGTTTCAGTGTGGGTTTGGTTATGGTAACAAAGCAGCAACAAGTGACTGGAGAATTTAACTGGCTAAAATCCACCACATGGACATCTACTACAAATATCAGAGGTATCACGGTACTGCAAGTTCAGTCAGTGTCCACTGGTGGAAGTAGCTGGAAGAAAGTACATGTAATGTGTGTCTCTGCAGTCTGCACCACTGACCAGGGTTTCAAGCAGGCAGCTCTTTAAATCAGTTGGACAAGTATAAGCAGTATGTGCAGCAGCCTGAAACTGAAAGCTGAATATGCCAAAAAGTATTTCGGGCTTCTTCTTCTTCATTTACTTGCTGGATTTATTTAGGCTTGGGCATTGTAGCCAACTGCCCACAGTCTATGACATCAAGGGGACTATGAACAACTGATGAGTGACCAGCAAATCAGTGATATAATATACATTTACATTTAATTCAGAATACGTTGCTACGAATGGCAGAATCTACAGTGTTGGTATGACAATGGCTGGAGTTGTGAGGGTCAGACGGACGGACAGGCTTACAACACATACAACAACTGTACTCTGACAGTGGTTTAGCATAACTACCAATGACCCTCAACTGTCATTCAATATGGACACAAGTGAAATGACACAACGCAGCAATTCTCATTCCCATTAACGTAACATAACATTACGTAACAGAACTTGGTAAAGTCTGCAGTCTGCACATGCTCAGAATGAAGGAAATATTACAAACTTACTACACTAATCAGTGTTATATTCACATTAAATTTAGTATCTTTGCAAAAAATTGAACCAAGAATTAAGTGACAAAATATAATAGCAGCAGGCAAAATAATGTGCCAGTGAGTATCAAGTATCAAGTTTTCCCTGTGGGACAATGCAATGCACACTTACTTTGATTTCAATGACATATTCAATGTTTGTAATTTTCTTGCGTTCGGCAATAACTGGGTGTGAGTTTGCAAGCATTATTACACATATTCTACAAAAAATCAACTCAAATTATTATAACCATGGACAGTAAGAAAACACAACTATAGCATAACTAGTTAATCAGAGCGAATTATAAATCAAAAAGTACTTTTAGTTGTACACAGCTTGTAATTTGTGACAATACAAGTATGAGCACAAGCACACTCTGCTACATACATACTTAATTCGAAATAAAACAGTTATAACAACTGTTCACTGGAGCAGCGCACAGTCATGCGTCTAACTGTATCTTTTTGCTGTCCTGTTAAAGACGACAGCACAAAAACTCAGCAGTCATGTGTGACATCGCATCACAAGCCACAAAGGACAACTACCATATGATTCCTCAGTATTCTGTCATGATCTGTGTGGACTGTGGACAACGTCCACATAACTGTCAGTCAAAGGACAGTACACTGACCTTACCTTTCAACCAACCAATATTTAACACCCAACCATAAACCAAATGAATCAATGTAGAACTCGCCTATTCATCACCTGCCGACACTTTTCACATATTTAGCTAAAAGCTAAATTAAGTTGATAAACAAAAACAAATGCAATGTTGTTCATCAATTTATTACAATGTTATACTAAACATATGACAATGCATTCAGGCAAGACATACACTCAAAAACTTACTGTACCTGTTAGAATGTTCAAGAACACATATATCTTCATGCATATCTTTCCTAGTATCTAAAACGATACAGTAATGGTGAAGTCACAAAGCAAAGCAGAGGACATTTGAATGATAACTAACTGTTTATGTTGATGGGCCACGTAAATTAATAGACTTTGTGATGATAGTTTGTTCATCCTGCAGTAAAACATGACGGGACAATTAAGGCCTGCTTAGATGGGACAAGCAACACAAACAGACTCTTATGTCTGGCTTGACTTAGGCCTTGTCACTTCCACAGCTGCATATGCCACAGACCACTTTTCTCAATACGACCTCAATATCGCGATATTCGATACGATACGATATATCGTGCCATCGCTAGCAGTTATAAGAAAGCAACATTACAGCGGATAGACAGCGGTCGACGGTGATGCAGCCTGGAGAATGAAAATAAAATGAATTCACCAAATCCACCAGAAGGAATGTAGTTAGTATTTTACACCGATATATGCGTGCAGATGAAAAAACGGAAAGACTACCGAATCGAACCACCACCCTAACTGTCACGGTCGTCGACCTCGGCAAGCCCAGACATGTCTGTTCTATCGACTAGCGTGTCGTCGTCGGTGGCCTACGTGACTAACCGCACGTGCACCACAGCATGCGAACCTGGGAATCG
>Ga0049105_1001564_pt1 | contig 10383 bp, 5 predicted proteins | sample WorMetvaBAHAMAS1_FD_61260 | JGI IMG/M metagenome (GOLD analysis project Ga0049105, IMG submission 61260) | Worm MetaG Olavius vacuus BAHAMAS.1 | ecosystem: Host-associated > Annelida > Digestive system > Unclassified | place: Germany: Marburg | collected 2013-04-09 | reverse complement strand
TAAAACTGTGAGATCCCTTGAGAACGCGTGCCATACCTGAGCGCCTTAGAGGTGTGATCACGACAAGGCGCTATACAAATCCACATTTACCTTTACCTTTACATTTGAAATTATAGTGTCTACCAATACAATATTGGCCATTTCCTGAGTTAGCCAACAGTCCCTAAGAATGTGAACCATGTCAAAACAGAATCATAGCACTTGACCTATCTCGATGACAAAAACTAACCTTAGCATAGTCAGCCAAGTTCTGGTATTCAATGTAGTTTCCACCACCAACAACAAACACTAACGCCTGAACAGCAAAACACACATGTAATAATAATAATAATAATCTTCGTTTATTACAGTTGCACTTGCAGTCAATCCGCTACAGCTGTTACAAGTACAAAACCAACAACAAGATGTCACACACGACAGCACTGATACAATAGAATGCAAAGCAAGTATACAACCAAACACAACACAAGGTTTTTCACTGGTGCAATAAGCAACAAGCTGCTATATACAAGTGCTAGGTTTACCTCAATGCCGTAAGTTAACTTAATTAATTGATACAAACCGAAACAACGAATACACATGCATACTGAACATAGGATAAACTCATATTTACAAATAATTCCATCACTGCCCAACACTTTTGTTGGCACCGGGATTCGAACCTGGGAACCTCTTGCTTATTGCTGAGTGACTTAACCACTCGGCCACCTGCTTCCCCAATCAACTGATGCAGCTAAAAACTGACAGTTACAGTTCCATCGCGTGAAGATGCACTGTAATTCTTACACTAACAGCAGACAGACAACAAATGAAGAATCATGTCAATCACTTCACCTCTAACTTGAAATTAGTTTCGATAAGTAAAAACAAAATGAGTACAAGTTACATAGTAAATTTGTGCAACATCGTAATCACCAATTATTACACCAAAAGCAGCGTACAAATATAGCACTTAGACACACCATATTGTTCCATTATTCTCACTGTGTAAAATGCCCCCGAAGCATCTTTATGACAGTATCACTCTAAACAATACATTTTTAATGATAATAATAATAAATACATGCAAAACAATCAAGATCTGCAGCAATTAAGAGTACTAATACTATCATGAATAGGGAACATGAGGGAATATGAGACTAGGACTATTTATTGTCTAACACAATTGAAAACTACATGGATATGCAGATATACTAATACAAAGTACTAACTAGTCCACCACGCAGACGGAGACTACATATAAATTTTGAAAATATCAACAGATAATGGAATTCTGAGCATAAGAATTAAGCAACAGGAGCATGCCAATAAAAAATGACCACAGAAAGGTCCACTACTGGTAATACACAGTTACATACTTAACAGAGTAGCACTGACCTCAGGAAACATTGACTTGTTTCGCTGTGCAACTCCACTGCTCAACACACAGCACGAGACCAGCAATTTTTTTCATAAATTTAAACATAAAAACTGTGAACTGTTTAACACACATATAACCATTTTAATGGCTATTATAAGGTTTGTCTCGGTCATTCAGTCATCGCCTTATTTACCCATTTTCCATCAATGGCTCAAGACATTTCTTTTCCGTAAATCTTTCCCCCATATTTTACTGTGACATTTTTGTTTGCACCGAATACGCTCTCGTAAACTCTGTAATAGTTTGTAATAGTTTTACTATTTGAGCCACGTTAAAAACTGCGACTGATTGATTGATCCAAAGATGTTGAAATGTTTTAACAATGATGCAGCAACACTTTTTAAAAGCTAGAAGTCATGCCCACAGCCAAGCCATCAATGTCACAGCAGTGAAGACAGAGAGGTTCAGTCATTTCATAAAATAACAGTTCACTTCAAGCTTCACTGGCTACCCATCTGTCATAATATTACACAACAAGGCGCTATACAAATCCACGTTTAGCTTACCTTACCTTCAAGACTGCTATTCTGATGCAGAGTACAGTATGCTAGGTCTGTACCACATGTCTCTGCAGTATACATGTAATACATTTCCCAACATAGACTCCAATGGAAGTCGTCTCTGATCTGCCACCATCAGGGCTGCTACCACCATGTGGATAACGGATAAAGACCATGCCTCTTCTGTCACTGCAATCCTAGTATGGAACAGTCTTCCACCGTCGATCCAGTTCACAGATTCACAAACATAATTCCATACACATCTGAAAACATCTGTTTGAACAGGCATTTGACTATTAACATTTTAAAACTCTTGTTACATTCCATCGTTCTTTGTGCTTCGACGTTAATTTCTTTTATATGTTTTACTGTAAACTATAAATTTATAGGACACTGATGAAAATAAAAGGCAATCTCATTCTTTGTTCTGTAACCTAAATGCATTTAGCTCAATCTCACTGCCTCAGTACTGCAGTAACCATAAGCCTCAATGATGTTGCCCTGCTGCAGGAATGTTACACTTTAACTACCGTATATACTCGCATATAAGCCATCCAACATATAAGCCTACCTCCATTCCTGCGGTCGAAAACGTGGCAAAAATTAGTGACTCGCGTATAAGCTGGTAACGAAAATCGAGTACAATCAATCTCTGCATTGATACTGTGCAAGTGTCAACGAGTCCACAACAATGACTACAGCAAGTGTGCATGTGACAGCGTGTGTGCCTTGGCTGAACGATGGCCTTGCACGGTGTGAGCGTTAGAGTGGCGTCAAGTTACAGTGGATGACTTAACTGCTATGCAGCCGCAGCAGCAGCAGTCTGTGTGTGGTCCAACCACGCGTCGCGCATGCTCCCACCTCTACAAGAAGGCCTAGTGGCCTACTAATGGTCCACGCCGTGCTGATTCTGGTTGTTAAAGTATGGCTTTGTAGCATTACCTGCATATAAGGCGATTCCCAAAGCTTTATAGTTAAAATTCAGCCAAGTATATACGGTAAATGGCAAATGAAACAAAATGTAAATTTACCTGTCACCTGGACGAAGTAATTTTGGATCAAAATATCGATAGTCATCCACTTCCGCCATCGACTTTGACTCCATTAATGCATCCACGATTTTCGTTACCGGCAGTTTCTGCAAAATGCAACTGTGCAGTTAGTAACTTTATGGTTACCAATGGATGACCATTACAAACCTAACAGTCTTGTGTCGGTGGCTCAACGTGGTGCATGCTAGACTTCAACATGTTACCAGCACGGCTTGCATTCAACTACCAGGTATGGTGAACAATCTACACTGATATTAATTTCTTGGAGAGGCAAAAGGGTTTGATGGTGTCGTCTATAATCTGTGACCTTTGCCAACTGTGAAGTTATAACCTCATTGTGGGATAGAAACTGCATATGATTATTGCTATTTACTATTTACTTTTTTTTAGTTTTTTTATACCGTCGGGTGTAAAGATCCCGAGGGTTACAAACAAAGTTAAAAGTAAAACAAAAAGCTGAAGTGGTCACTCCTCGTCGCTAGAGAAACTGTTGTGTAACAAAATGGAGTTAAAGCATCGAATTGTGATTGATATCCGCTGGAAAAGAAAGCTGGGCCCTCGGCTAGGCTCTCCACTATTACTATTATTATTATTATAATGACTCTGGCAAGTTATTATTATCACTAACAATCAACTGTAAAATGTTCAAGTACACACAGCAAGAGGCAACTCACATGCTTCTTGACGACGAGATTCTTGACACCCTCCATGGCAAACTGTGACGCCTGTGACATCAACTTTGAAAACATGCTGAACGCAAACAACAGACACCAACAATTTTAGCTATCAATTTTACTTTAAGACAGGCAGATTTATGAAGTGCAATCACTACAATAATTCTCTATAATTTGATACTAAGAGTTAATAACTGTAACCAAAAGGGTCAAACAGATTACCATACTGAAACCTATATCACCACTATCATTAAGAATGGTGCACAAAAGTTCCACTAATCTCTTCAGCATATAATGTTACAATATCTACTTTTTGCACTCATTGTGTGGTTTGCTGTGTTAACTGTTTCAGATAAGTCTACGTTTTATTTCTGCTATTTTACATACTTAGAAAATTCAGCTTCTAGCTGCAAGCATGTTTAAATGAAATATAACATTGGTTCTTAGCTGTGCCAGAGACTAATATGATCAAGTCCTGAGCATAAATGTTACTGAAAATTCCTAATTACCTTACACTTTTCGTACCACCACCACCGTAGGCAGCAGCTACTTGCATCTTCGCATGTGACCTGAACACATTCAAAAGTCCAAGCATGCAATAAATAACTTGAGCACAGAATATTTTTCTATTATTTACTTTAAATGATAGACTGCTAATTGTTACAGGTCTGTGATCAGTCAATAATGCCTCTGAGGCAAAACATTACAAAAAGAAAGACAAGACCAATCGTCAGGGTTGGAAAAAATCAGGATTTTTTTCAAATAAAAAAATCAGATTTTTTTATTCAAATGAGATTTTTTTAAATTTTAATAGGATTTTTTAATGTATGTCAGAATTTTCTTATTTCTCTATGATTTTAAAGACTTTCGAATGATTTTTGCTGCATAAACTAATAAATAATGTTGGTGAGTAGCTAACATGTAGAAAAGTTTTGAATTTCTTTATTTGCTTACATACTTATTGCTGTAACATAGAACCACAAAACATCACTGGCATCATCAGCTGGTGTTGAATGTGTTTTCTCCTCAAATGGACTGGTTCCATTAAAACTAGGCAATAAATTAGACCGTCAATAAAGCATCAAAACTGGTCTTTCTGTATAGCTAAGTTGCTGAACCAGTGAAACCACTCACTTAAAATGCACTGCGTTAACTTAGAGCTTTCTGTACTTAGAACTGAACCGTGAGTGTGCTCTCAGCATTACAGACTGCATGAGCATCAGTATCTTGATTGTTCAAAAGGTGACTAAATATATACTGAAATTGGTTAAACATATACAAAAGAAGCTTTATCTCCTTGTTGTGTTATCTATTACTGTATAAAAGGTGGCCAGAAATAAGAAAACCACTATGATTTAAATCACATGATTTGCTGGACCAAAAACAATCATCTGATCGTGATTAAAATCAGTGAGTAAAATTGCCATGATTTAAATCGGCCAACCCTGCCAATCGCAGATACAAAAGATAAGTGAAGACAGCAAAAAAGTACATAAAAAACTTATTCATGAAACACACAGATGTAACATGTAACTCACCCAGTAATAATAATAACAATAATAACAGCATTTGTATAGCACCGTAAAGTCCAAAGACACAGAGGCGCTGACTTTACCAATTCATCAACTGTTCATTCTGCATTTCTTCTGCTCATCTTTTTGATTTAGTTCATTTTAATTAACTTTTACTTTGATGTCATGTGGTAGACTAAGCTGGCTAATCATCAGCTTTCGAACACACATTAAGTCTTTTCTTACTTCCAACGGCGGACATACTGGACAGCAGCGAGGTCACAGCCGGCCGAGTGGAGGGCTGCGAGATACTGGTCAATCTCACTCTGTACACACATGCAACATCACACCGTTGACACACGAAACAGTAAACATGATGATGATGATATCAAACTCAAACTCAATATCAAACAAATCTCCTTCTAGAAAGTGCAAACAATGCCAATATGGTACTTTAAACACATATGACAGAGATTTCCATATGTCTGTCATCACGCTAAAGCTCAAGAACAAAGAAATACAGACAGACAATGACAAACATGAATAAAAGTTATCGAGATTGACCGCAGCGAAACAAACACTTGCCTGGTAATTTGACCAAGACAAGAGAGACGTTGGAGAACTCCACTGAAGTGCTGAGATTGTCAGAGCATACTTGGCAACATTATGAAACTGCAAGTATAAGATACGCTGAACACACTGGCACAAGAACTGATCCATTCCATACACTGCACACTGTTACTGCGCTGCACTGGTAGACTCGGCTTTCTACCCGCCGTGCAAAGGTACAATTACCATCAAGTTTTAGAAAGCAAATGGTGATGGCAGCCTACAGGACAGATGTACTCGGCAAATTATTTGAAAAGATGCAGCATGGTATTCGCTATAACGTACTGTAGAAAATACAACAGTCAAACTCAGACAGAAGGCACATACATACATCAGACATGGGAGATCCACAGATGAGGTTGATTATGAACAATCGAAGTTTGTCTTCTGATGTTCCAGCTGCCACAAAAAAACAGTTGTTAGAACAATATTCATTGCTTTCTGAGTCCGACGTATCAGAAACTAGAAATGCACCACAAACTGGCCTTGTTATGAAATGATAAGAATAAATCCAGCAAAAGCATCCACAACAAATACTCTGTTTCGTAACAGAGTTGCATCAGCGAAAAAGACCAGAAAGTGCAAATTATACAAGCACACAAGTACTGGGGCTGGAGCTGATCTGTCACGGCAGTCAGGCCACAGAGACTATAGTCATAAATCGGGCGTTAGATTGCCATTACTTACTGCCAGGCCTACTTTTACCTTCCTAGGTGCACAGTGTCATGCCAATGCCTGGAGATGGAGGCAGTTAGGTGTAAACAATTTATGTTACGTCATTACGTGAAGGTGTTATGAAATGACTTTTCAATTGCTAGCCCGACACTCCAACCGTGTCACCATCACGCCGCACACAATTATTACGAGTAAAGAAATTGAACACATTTAAAGCTTCGCACTTGCTCATCTGTCATCAACAATTCACACAAATAAATAAAAAGCATGCATATTACCATAAGTTTTCAAGTTGTAAAGAGTTTACTGTTACTGCATATACACACCAGTTTGCTACAGCAAAATCAGAGACTTTAAATGCATGCAAATGTCAACTGTGTAAAAAAGACATTCTGATTAAATCTGACAATTAAAAACAAAACAGCATGAAAGAGCAACAAAAGCAGCAGAATTAGATGGAAACAAATGCTACTGTTTTGCAGCAAACATACCATCTGGATCAGAAATGATATCAATAATGGATTTGTCCTGCAAGAATAAAAACAAGCCACATAATAAGCAGTCAAATGTCTACACAAAAATGATATAAGCATAAAATAATACAGAAGAAACGACTGAAATGTAGAGATGCTGGTGCTAGCTAGAGATACATGACTGCAACAGTTTGCCGTAACAACTTGTGCTTTTTGGTCCGTAACATGCTCATTAGAGATAACAACATTAATCATCACTCGGCTGATAAATAAAGCATCTCACATCGTAATACATGTGGATGAATAAAAAACCTATTTGAACTGCTTACATACTCCAAACTTAAGATTCATGAAGCAGACAGAGTGTTCAAGTTCTAAATATGTCGATAAAGATAAAATTTCAGCCGCAATGCTGTAATGGTTAAGACTTCAAATTCACAATCAAATAGGTGACAGGTTCAACTCTCATTCATAGCAAAGTTATGCATCTTGGCACCAGAACCTTCTCGCTCATACAGAGTACAGGACTTTACAACTGTTACTTAGACATGACATTCATATGTTAAAACACCATCATTACCAGAGCTGTCTTGCTCATTAACTTCTCTTCTGTTTCAAAATACAAGTCCAGTTTTCGTGCCTGATACAAACAAGTACACATGAAAAACAGCAATAAACTTCCATAGTTTTAAAGTTAAAAAGCACTGCAGTATTGAAGATAGCAGCAACAAAACTAGAATGTGCTGTGGTAACATGACATTTACAATATTACCAGAAATATTTACCACATCCATATCTAAACAATTACATTATGTTACAGAGAAAACTATCACTATGTCGTGAAACAGACAGAAGAGATGATTACAAACAGATGATAAATGACTCAAGTGGCCAATCATCACCTTTATCTGTTCTAGTATCGCCGTGGCAACGTTAGTGTGCATGTCAACAAGGCGTTTCTTCTCGAGAAGCTCAGGAAGAGAACTGTGAATAAAAAAGACATTTGTAGACAACAGTGAAACAACTGTAGTAATACTGAAGAAAACTCTTAACAGTACAATCAATCAGTTTAGCAAGAAATGCTGATGATGAAGGTAATCACTAAACTCTACATATTATACAGCATCATCATCATCATCAGCAGCAGCAGCAGCACACAGCCTTGATGGCCACAGCATATGCTGTCCAGGTAGACTGGTCTTGGGTATGGGGGAGTACGGGAAAGTTGTGTCACTGATTATGTGGTGAAGCCGAATTGTAAGTGGTGGATCTTAAGAACGTTGCCAGTCAGAAGCAGCTCAGCAGGAGTTTCTTCACGGATATCAAAGGCCGAGAGAAGAACATGTTTGGCTGGAGTCTGGAAATCTGGCAATGCGACTGAACAGTGTCAGGTGGCGCTAGTGTATTACTGCGGCAGCCGGAATCTTTGTTCTGTTTAGTGCTAAACACAGTGCTCAACCACACAATGCTCAGAATGCACTGTTAGGACATACACACACTTAATAAATATACCAAATGTTCGATTACCAGACTCTGAACCACACTAATCATGCTAGACCATGTCAATTACTCTTGCCCTGACACTACACATGCCTCTGCATTTCTCAGCTTACATAAATAAATTACATTATATAAGTATTCATTAGAGACAATTACCTGACAGCAGATGTTAACTTGGCAGTAGTATCAGAGAGTAAACTGATGGCGGCATCATCCTCACCTTCGAGACCCTGCAGTTAATACATCACAGACGACAGATGTCCATCACCGGTGTAAGCAACTATCTACCAAGCTAGCTCGGAAATTCAGCAAACACTCCTCTAAGTTAGGCATATGATAAAATCAATTCTGATCAATAAAAAAACTGTCAAAAATCTCCAGCACTCACAGCGCTCACTTCCTGTGTGCTATTTGTAAAACAAATGTATCCACAGCCTACATTTCACTTTGACAATAAAAGAACAATTTGCATCCCTATCAATCTTAACAGCTCAGAGACAGATACATGCCACTCAATATCTGCGCATGCATCTGAATAAGCCATTTTTATTAATATTTTTTAACAATTTCACATTCAGAGCTTTAACATTACAAACAACACATGAAATACGTGTATTTAGAATGTCAATAGTAAACGAGAAAGACCTAAGGTTAATATTTATAATCAACGTGTGGTATCTCAGTGATTTACGACACGAGAAAATATCTGCAAACTAACAAAAATATGGCAGAACAAGATATGTTAAAATGGAAGAAAGAAACAGGAAATATTTGACTACTGGTAAACATATTAATTTAGTAGGAGACATGTATTTAGTTAGTAAATAAGTACAAGTAAAGTCACAGTGAAAGCAATTAATTACCATGGCTCTCTTAAGTCGTCTCACTTCATCTTCCTTCGTCTTATAATCTTCCAGTTCTTCTTGCACAGCCTCGGCCACTGTCGGAAATGGACTGCAAAACATGACCTTACTATAAATAACTGTACTTACTGTTCAGTTTCGTTATCATGATCATCATAAAAATGTGACAGCAGACCAGTTACCAGTGCATGTGAGTGTCAGTAAGACTAGCATGCTGCATTTAATTAGATGTTTTCAGGAAGACTACCAGAGACAAGTCCCATATTCTCTGCTATTTGTTAAATCCTAGCATAACATCCAGCTGAGTGGCCAGTTACTATCTGCAAGGTCACACCCAACAGTTCTTGCATGAAACAACTGTTTTAAATCTTTTCTTCTGTCTGGTTTCAGTAACTTTGATGACATAGTATTATTATTAGTGTGCAAGACTGCACATATGTGCCTTAGTTTAATCCAGCCAAACTGGCTCCTAGTTTGTTTCTTTGTAAATAAATAACTTTTGCGAACAAAATGTAACTAAAATCAATACAGTTTACAAAAATCTACATGTAATAACATCAGTGATGTTACGATTCAGCTTTATCGATTTCGATCGATTTCGATTCCATTTTTCGATCAACAATTTGATCTCGATTCGATTCGGTTTCGATTTTTTTACGATCTGCACAACTCGATTCGTGTGTGGCCGCGTGGGAATGGCTGTGCTGCGGTGCTGGCCACCCACGAACGTCGAAGCTATCCCCCCACTGCTGCCGTCGTCGTCGGCTTGAACAGGGAAGATGTTGAGTGGGCAAAGTACAGATCAAACAGTGTGGCGTTGTGACACGGACCTGAAGCTGCCAAGTTGGACAGTGCGACGGCACACACTAATTCTATCCATTGTTTGATGTTCAGTTTAGCTCCATGCGGCCGGTGTCCATTGTCCGATGTGCGAACCAGCCCTACTCTAGTAAATAGGCCTACATGCCTGCGTGCCTATAATACTTGGGGATGTAGATAACAGGTGCATGCGGCTGCCATATGGCGTAACACATAGGAAGGGGAGAGGAGAGATTGGGAGCTGGCCGCGCGGCTGTTATTGATCGACTTTGCGTTGCATTAGCTGT
>Ga0049105_1001563_pt1 | contig 10384 bp, 10 predicted proteins | sample WorMetvaBAHAMAS1_FD_61260 | JGI IMG/M metagenome (GOLD analysis project Ga0049105, IMG submission 61260) | Worm MetaG Olavius vacuus BAHAMAS.1 | ecosystem: Host-associated > Annelida > Digestive system > Unclassified | place: Germany: Marburg | collected 2013-04-09 | reverse complement strand
TAAAGACATCTCTGTTTCAGTCGTCATTCTACTGTTAACTGTCAGCCCTGTACTTTCACAGCGTTTCAGCCACAGATAACTATGTAAAGTGCCCCTGCAATAACTTTATTAAGCGTCACTTTAATCAGTACTTTGGTAATAACAATAATAATAATAATTGGAGTGAAATCGCGATTTTCTGTCGATATTCGTAGCGCCTCAGCGGTAGCACCTAGCAAAACAGTTCAAGTAACACCAATAGGACGTCCACTACGTGCTTTCCAGTGAGCTTAAGGTGAACATCGTATGTTGCCTCTAAGCCCCTCAAGGGGACTGAAAAAGGCAAAACGGCCGATTTCCGTGTAAAATCGCACTTCGCTTGAGGAAACTCTGCTACAAAGTTCCTTTGTGTAAAACTGTCAGCTACAGAGTTGTAAGGAACTCATTCGCCTATCTGTCCGTGTATAAATGATTGGTGGGGAAGTCCCCTTCTACGCAAAAATTTGGGGATACTGATCCATCCCGTTGCAAAGTGCTGATTTTCAGTCTTGTCGCTTGTAGCGCCACAGCCGTAACACTTGACAAAAAAGGTCAATTAACACTAATAGGAAGTCCACTATGCGATTTCCAATGAGCCTAAGATGAATATTGTACGTTGTCCCTAACCCTCCAGAGAGTGGCTCAAAACACTGTGTCTAAAATTTGAACAATAAGCTGCGATAACTCCAAAGCGGTACGAGATAGGTTGTAAGTTAGTATTAATCACTAATTGGAAGTCACATATGGTCTTTCGATTGATACCGACCTCGAGGACCTTGAATAGGGTAATAACGTTATTTTGCGTTTTTTAACCGAATTCTGTAGCTTTGCTGGCCATTTACGTCACAGTGATTGAAGATAGACGTATAATGTCTGCAAAATACTGTCTCTTTTTTCCAAAACTGACCCATCCTGCAGGTTGCAGCGCGGTCTCTGCATTAGCTGAGCTACTTGTTGTTGTAGACATGTGGGTATAATTTAAACCACTTTGACGTTGTTGAAGCGATGTCCAGAGCTACGGATTTCGGTGGGATGACGCAAAATAAAGGTCAATATGCCGTTTAATGTCACTTAAATCATAGATTTTGGTACCAGTGGGAAGCTCGTATGCGACTGCCTATGTGTGAATCACAGATCTACACCTTAGTACATCTACACTGTGTCGAAGAGAAAAATTAGCCAAAATGTTTCTGTCATATCTTCGACAAAACTTTGACGATTCTGGCAAAATTTGGTACACAGTATCCTGATTAAATTTGCCACAAAGTTATGTAAATGTTTCCCACCTCGCTTGAATAGTGTCTACACTACCTTAAACCTGAAGCTCGTTTTTTGGGTGGAAATTTCAATGCTTCAAAAGAAAGTTGATGAATTTTATAAATATTAAACATTTAGGGCTAATAAACATGTTATGGCTACAGCAGTCGGTAAAGTTTGTAAACATTTTCATATGCAGTTTAAACATTTTATATGCTAGAACTGAAGCAGAGCTTCGTCAAGAGAACAATATTTTTCATTACGTAACAATGATTTCAGAGACTAACGGTTAACGAGGTAATGCGGTTGCGTATACCCCCTCGTTACACTGAAACACATCTCGGCTTAGAAGAGCAGCCACATATCGTAGACCGCGTAACTGTACTAACTCCTGCAAATCTTTCGTTCATCGTGCCCTCGTAAAATACCAGTAGGCCTAATTTTTCCCATGTCACTCTCCTTGGTTGATTATTTTTTTTCATCGCATTGCATTTCATTTCATTTCTTGTATTGTATTGTTTTGTTGTACAGTGTACCGTTGTTTACTTATCTTCTTGATTTTTTAGCCTTCTGGCTAGGCCTACAAGTTCAATAAACCTGAATGTGAATCTGAATTGCCTGTGTGTATTTTTATAGTGCATAGGAGACAACAATTAGTAGCGTTTTTCACACGTTTACATTCTTAGAAATGTTCTAGGCAATAAAGGGGCAAATCTTCCAAATCGGTACAGTGCACTATGCTGAAGGCCTGTGACGCGTGCACAGACATGGGCCAGTTATAGCACACAGTACCGATTCGGAAGACTTTCCAATAAAGGTTTTAACAGATTAAAAAATCAATGTATAGGAAATAAAAGTTACATACTTTTATCCGGACAGTTGTTGTATTCCAGCATAAGAATTTTCACAAAATGACTTCTAAATTTTATAAGTACAGCGTAATGTGTTAAAGATACTATTCAGGTGAGGTGGAAACATTTGCAGTACTTTGTAGCAAATTTATTCAGGACACACGTACCAATTTTTATCTGTATCCGCCGACTTTTGTCTGACTCTTTTCTTGGACACGCATATTTTTTCACTATGTTGCACACAGTGTAAATGCTTGATTCCATTCACGCACCGAGTAATACTGCCACCGAACGTTCAAAAAGCTTACCACTATAGAGGTGTTCATGAGTCAGTCGACTATGGTGGTCTGATCGGGTCAAAATTTTTGTAGGCCTAAACTATGGGTCGGATCCAAAATTGTGGAATTTTTTTCTGCTGGAAAATGGAAATTTATCTGCCTATGCACTGTGTCCGGGAAAAGGAGACCAACCAAAATATTTTCTGTAATATTTTCTACAAGAAACTCCTTGAAACTCATCAGCAGATGAGATACGCGGTAGCGAACAATTTTGGTAAGTTGATTCTTAGGAAAATCACTAAAATTGTTGCCACCAGATGTCATATTTTAAAGCGATAAAGCGCCAAAATCTATTTCCGCTGAGGCTCCGCCGCAGACCTCGCTGGGTTAGCTTACAGCGCTCCCCAGTCCTTCTAGCTGGATTTAAGGGGGCCTACTTCTAAGGCAGGGGAGGGAGGGTTAGGGAAGGGAGGGAAGGGGAACGGGAAGGAAGGGGAGATGAGAGAGGGAAGGGGTAGGGGAGGTAGGGATGGGAGCCCCCACTTTTATGACGAAGTTTACGCCACTGTCTTTGCTGGAAGTTGCACAGTGATGTTTTGATGTTGTGATGACATACCCTGAGTGCCTGTACCTGACATCAGTCACGTAACTTCAGTCATGAAACATTCTGTCTGCGTGTTTTGTTTATCTTGACTGATGTATTTCGCATCACACGGCCTAAACAGCAAATGAATTATGGCAACTTGTACACGTATAGTAATATATACCCAATAACCCATGGACCATGGACGTATGCATGGTAGCGTGTTGCGTATATATCCGTAATTTGTTTCCCTATATAAATGACAATTAAATAGCCTACAAAATTTTTCTTAACGGCGGGGGGCCCTGTGCCATCGCACGTTTGGCACCATGGTTAATCCGGCCATGACTTACACGCCCTATTTGTTCTGAGAACATCATTAAATTTTCTGTCACAACAAGTCCGTTTTTAAGGTCCAAATACTGCAAGTTCATTTCCAAATGGGGTTCTGTCTCGGATTCCACACAGAAAGTGTTTACCATGCTCACCATAGTGCTCGCTGTGTTTAAAGAGGTATATCCTTAATCCCTATTTCTAAAGAGCTTTGCACATGCCTTGAGAGACAGACACATATATAGATAGAGAGAGGGACAGATTTTAATTTCCACAGAATAACATAAAAAGTTGGTTTAAAGGATGGCTGCCATTCATAGACAACGACAAAATATAGCAAGCAACATACCAACATTAAAAGTATAGGTCTAATAGGCCTAATATTGTGGAGGGCTGCCAGAAAGGCTTGAGACCATCAACGCTGGCTACCCTTGGTACTCAGTATGAAGAATAAAGAAAATGAACCCATAGACACGTACATTGATCATCACGACTTATAGGAATAGAAACCTTCGCACAACATTACAATAGGCCTACGAACGTTTAAATTTTCAGTTAGCTAATAGATAGATAAATTAAGAAACAGATACTCGCATGCGCGCGTTTGGTATAAATGGAGCGACGCAGCTCATTTCTCTAGTTAGTTAGTGTGTGCTCTCTTTTCTCGCTTGTTCTCGTTCTCGCTGCTTTTTTTGTTTACATTATATCAATATATTCTACAGTGTTGTCTTATTCTTGACTGATGGCCGAAACACCACAGGAAGTCGACCGAGTAAACTGTATACTGCTACCGGACGTTGCCCTGGCTAGCGGATCCCGCAAGCCCTGGTCGCCTATTCGGGGATGGACCGGGAGGCGACCGCGGCCGATCGCAGCCACCCGCCTGCTCGACCTGAGGATAGTGAATGCGAGCGGCCGGCGGAGAATAGCGGGCGGGGTGGTGCGACAACTGGCGCCCAACGGCGGGACTAGAGCCAGAGGACTACGTATACCATTGATGAAGACGGTATCGATGATGGAGAAGCTCTGTGGTCAGAACATCGTCCCAGGGCGATAACGAGACGATCATCCGGCTACCAGTCGAGTTCGGCGCGTCGTGAGGGCCGACGGCATACTCAGCATATCGAGGAGCAGGGAGCGGTATCTGTTGGAGCCCTGGTCGACAACGGTGGTGATAATCGTCAACGGGCGAGAGGACGTGACGATCGGTGTCAAAGCAGGTCTGACGAGCGCGCCGATCGACACTGCTTGACAGCGAGGTCAACCAGTCGGGCTGGCAGTAGCGAGGTTGAGGCTGTTCGTTCGCCGTTGGTGCATGACGATGATCGAAGACGGACTTCGGAGCAAGGAGATGATGACCGTGGTTGTCGAGGTGACCATGGCGGTGACGTGCATGAGCGATGCGGTCAGCGTCGCGATCAACGTTCGTTGAGTGATCGCAGTGACTCTGATCGTTGGGGACCTGGCGACAACGCTGATGACGAATGCGATCACGCCACCGCTGTGGGTGGCAGGCTACGGTCCGCAGAGGCAATGCCAGCACCTGCTACTGTTAGCAGAGGAGAACGTAATGTAGGTGTTCGACGTTCGAGACGACGGTCGACAACGTGGAGTGGGAGTCGTCGCAGACGGTCTCGTGGAAGCCGCAGTCGCAGACGTCCTTCATCGTCATCGGACGATGGAGGAGGCGGTAACCGACGATATCGCATTCGCCTGGGTACTTCCGACGTTGTCGGATCGTTGGAGACCTTTTGGGCCCACTTCGAAAATTGCACCGCATACAACTGGTGGAGTGAAGCTGATCGTCTGGGACACCTGAAGGCGTCGCTGACGGGTAACGCGGGAGAGGTAGTTTGGGCTTCAGACGCGGCTGCTACCGATACGCTGGCCAAGCTGACGGCTCTACTACGTGGTCGGTATCGTACTAGCCGACAAGCGGACAAGTATCGGATGGAGCTACGACTTCGCCGACGGCGTGCTGGTGAGTCGTTGACGGTATTACGCCAGGACATCAGACGACTGATGGCGCTCGCACATCCATCGTTGCCGCAGGACGCCAGGGAGTCGATTGCCTGTGACTGTTACATTGATGGACTGGGCGATCCGGACTTCGCTCTCAAGGCACTGCGCAGTACACCGCCGTGAAGAACCTGCTAAAGAATTACGACGACGTGTTCTCTCGGGGCGTATTCGACATAGGAAGGTCGTCAATGGTGGAGCACGTGATCGAAACAGGTGATCATCGGCCGATAAGACAAAGGCTTCGGCGTCATCCGATTGCCCATCTGGATGCTATCGATCAGCAGGTGGATGACCTGCTCCGTAAAGATTTCATCGAACCAGCGGCCAGTCCTTGGGCTTCGAATGTAGTATTGGTGCGTAAGAAGGACGGCTCTCATCGACTGTGTGTGGACTACCGATCGCTGAATTTGGTGACGTACAGGGACACTTATCCGTTGCCGCAGATGTCTGGGTTCCGTGGATGGTGCGGCGTAGTTTTCGACGTTGGATCTTCGTTCAGTGTACCACAACATACCCGTTACCGAGGCGGATCGAGACAAGATGGCGTTCGTAACGCGTCGAGGGTGCTTTCGGTATAAGGTGATGCCATTCGGGTTGACATGCGTGCCGTCGGTGTTTCAATGGTTGATGGACCTGGTGTTGTGCGGCCTCACTTAAGAAAGTTGCTTGGTATACCTCGACGACATCATCGTTTTTTCGCGACTTCGATGGTCATGTGGATCGTCTGCGACAGGTGTTTGAGCGACTTCGGGCGGCAAGCCTGAAGCTGAATCCGAACAAATGTTTGTTGTTTCAGCGACTTGTCGATTTCTTGGGCCACTTGTCTAAAGAAGGGATAGAGATGCAAGCCGAGAAAGTGGAGACCGTGTGCAACTGGCCAACGCCACAGCGACTGACGGAATTGAGGTCTTTTCTCGGCCTCTAATCCTACTATAGGAGGTTTATTCCGGGCTTCGTGGACATCGCAGCTCCATTGCATGTTCTTCAACGGAAGAACGTTCGGATCGAGTGGACACAGGAGCAGGACGATGCGTGCAACGAGCTGAAGACACGGCTGACGACGGCTCCTGTTCTCTGAATTCCACGAGACGAGGGTGTCTTCTACTTAGACACGATGCATCTGATGTTGGACTCGGTGCAGTGTTATCGCAAGAGCAGGACGGCTCCGAGGTGGTGATGGCATATGCATCGAGAGCGCTGTCAAGGCCGGAGCGAAACTACGACGTGACCCGACGTGGGTTACTCGCTGTCGTTTACGGGCTACGGGCGTACAAGCAATACCTGTTGGGACGGCCGTACCGATCATGCGGCGCTGCAGTGGTTGCGACGGACACCGGAGCCGATGGGACAGCAGGCCCGCTGGCTTGCTTTCATGGAACAATTTCAGTTCGACGTGGTACATCAGGCTGGCTCGCGTCACGGAAATGCGGATGGATTGTCGAGACGACCGTCCGATGGTGACTATGGAGTTTGCGGTGTCCTGGCTGATGGAGAAGAGGGTACGGACATTCAGCCAAAGTTACTAGTACCTGCCGATGCGGATAACGAGACGGGTAACACAACGGACGATGGTGTTTCCGACTTGACAGGGGAGTCTTTGGCCGGTTTACAGCTGAGAGATCCGGATATCGGGCCTGTGCTGCGATGGCGACTGCAGCAGATGGAGGCTCCAAACATCGACGAGTTGCGACCGGAGTCAGCTGCTGTTAAAGAACTATGGAGTCAGTGGCACTCCTTGGTCGTGCGCGAGGGTGTGCTGTACCGACAGTGGACAGGCAAAGACAGTCGACCGGGCGTGATGCAGCTGTTGGTACCGGCTATACTGCGCACAGATTTCATCCGCCGAGCTCACGAAAGAATGTGTGGAGGGCATCTCTGTGTCAAACGGACGTTAGATCAGATCCAACGACGAAGGTACTGGCGTCAGTGGCGACGTGATGTGGCAAGATACTGTCGGCGTTGTCATAACTGCAACGGCTACTCCCGAGGAAAATTGCCGAGGTCTGTACCTCTGCAACCGATGGTGACTGGAGCGCCATTCGAGCGGCTACACGTCGACTTGACCTGACCACATCCTAGATCGCGTCGAGGGTCAGTCTATATCATCACCTGTGTTTATCCCTTCACGAAATGGGCGGAGGCGTTCCCGGCGCCCAACAAGGAATCCTCAACGGTCGCGCGCATCTTTGTGGAACAAGTGATCTGCAGGTATGGATGTCCAGTTGCAATCCTGTCTGCTAAAGGGAAGGAGGTGGACGGACAACTTATGGCGGAAGTTTGTCGGTGTTTGGACATCGATAAGCTGCATACCGCCTCGTACAAGGCTTCAACGAACGCAGCGGTGGAGCGCTTCTTTCGGACGCTCAACAGCATGATGGGTCGCGTTGTCGATGAGCACCAGCGCGATTGGGATACTGTGTTACTGTACGTGATGGCGGCATATCGGAGCTCGCGACATGAGGTGACGCAGTATAGTCCGAACTATCTGTTGATGGGACGGGATGTCCGGGCCCCAGTTGAGCTCGTGTACGGCTCACCCGAGACGACCACGTTGGTTACCTACGATGACTACGCAGAGGAGTTAGAGGACCGACTCCGACGGTCGTACGATTTGGTACGGAGACACTTGGGTGAAGCGGCAGTACGATGCAAACGATACTACGACTTGCGAGTTCGGCCACAGAGGTACAAGGCAGGTGACTGGGTCTATTTCTACAATCCACGGAAGTTTGCCGGCGACAAGTCACGTGGGCCAGGAAGTTTAGCGGTCTGTACTTAGTTGTCAAGTCGCTGGGCCCTGTGAACCTGCTGCTTCAACGATCGAAGAGGCAGTGGCCGTTCTCTGTGCACATCGATAAGGTGAAGCCGTTTCTTGCCGAGGAGATGCCAGGATCATGGATTACGACGGCAGAGCAGGACGAACGAGTCAGTCAACTGCCGCCGGAAGAACGGGTCCAGTCCGTGGATGACGACGTGGATACGACGGGGCAAGGCCTCGCCGAAGAACAACGCGGAGGTGTTGATACAGCGATCGCGGGGATGCCGCCGGAGGCACGCCGATCGCCGCGACCGTAACGACGGGCCGGGCGACCGCGACGTTACGTTGACAAGACAGCAGTGTACGAGTACTGGCACCTCTTGACAGGGTGCGGTGAGAGGACATTGGCGATCATCCTCTCCAGGAGCCTGTGGCCGAGGGCTGAGGTCTGTTGTCTGCTATATGGACTCGTGGGAGTCGATCGCGATGATTAGAGCTGCGACGGCAAGAAGACGACGACCGATGACGAATACGAAATCAGCTGATCGGACGTCGTGTGAGGACTAGGGACAATGGAGTCTTTTTCGGTGAATGGTTCGTCAAGCGACGTCGACGACATGAGACCTTTCAAGTCATCTTCGGACTTGTCGGACTTGTCGAATTTCGTCTTAACGGTCGCGACGTCAACGGAGGTTTCTTGGTGACGCATGCCTCTGTGCGGAAGCTACATCGACGATGTTTGGCAGGAGGCGTTGTCCTGTCTTGCTGGAGCTGGCTTACAAAGCCGCGTCATGGATCCTCAACCGATCGTCGTTCCAGACCTGTTCAAAGGGGCGAATACTTCGAGACCTGGTTACATGAGTTACAACCGTGCGTCAGGCTTTGAACCGTTGTACAGAGCTGCAGGCTGGCGAGCTTTACCAGTACAATTAAGGACATCGCCAAGTTCCACCTGTATTCTTGTTGATTCGGTCTGATGTGTTGGGGCAGTCTTAGTGACGCAGGGCGTCCTAGTGGAGGTGGTGCTTTGAGATTTGGCATAAGACGTGGTCTCCTTGGTGGCCAGCTGTTGGCCGAACCGCGAGGTGATCTGTCGACTCGTTGCTGCTCCAGGTGTCCTGGACGATCCAGACTTCGAAGTCCGACTTACGGTTTAAATTTACGAAAAGTCAGTGGAAGGTGCGGAGTGCTTGGCTCTACCCTATGGAGTCGTTGGAAGGTCAGAAAAACATTCAGGATTTTTGGTTAAGGTCAATAATTCGAAAACCGGAAATTCTAGAGTTATTCGAGAACCCGCTGACAGACCTGTGACGCCTCTGAATCATGCGTACCTGGAGACCTCACCAGTGGTCTGTCGAGATGTTGATTTTCCACGTTCATGGAGCTAAAAGTTATTCCAGGTTCAGAGTCAGCCTTTAGTTGGACAGTTTTTGGGTGATGTACGGTGTTGAGCACGTGTTTTGAATGACCGTATGTGCTGTGGCACGTGGGCAAGATGTGTCACGTGACTTATTTGAGCTGTGAAAAATCGTAACATGGACCACCAGAAGGCGTCAAGTAAAGACAAGGGCCTTGAGAGACGACGACCGTCGGAGGCCAATGTTTCCACGGAAGTAACGGCCGGAGGCCTGCTCGATTTCGTCGATCTCACCCGTGAGTCTGTTGCCAGAACGCTGCGTCCAGCGTCATCGGCGACATGGTCGGCACCGGCAGAGACCGGCGATCGGCCGCTGACGTTGGCGGATAGTGCAAGGATACGGACTTCGTCAACACCGCACCAGCGTTCATCAGCTGAGCATGGCGAGGAACGTCGATCATCGTCGATCGATCAGTCAAGCCGGAGTGCCAAGGAGAGATCGACCAGCAGTCGAGCTGAGAACTACATGTACTCGTCAACGGCGACCGCAGGAAGCGTGGTGAGTGCGTCGGTGGCGGCGACAGCTGAGGTGGCGGGCAATCAGCCTGCTGAACGCGCAGTCCATTCAGGTAGTCAACGGACGGAGGAGAAGGCCTCGGAGTCAACGGTACAGGCCGCTGCCGTAACAACGACCGCCGATAACGACAGCGCGCCTGGTCCACAGCCCGTGAGTCGGTCTGCGCCGCCGCAGGCAACTAGCACCCGGGGTCGCAACGTGTCTACACAAGTTATGGCACCATCGACCAGATCAGTGGGCACGCAAACGAAGACATCAGCTGATGGGAACGTGGAGGAGTCGTCATCGGAAGGAGAGTCCATGACACCAGGGGCGAGCTGGCCTGACTGGTCGTCACCGTCATCGGCAGA
>Ga0049105_1001562_pt1 | contig 10385 bp, 9 predicted proteins | sample WorMetvaBAHAMAS1_FD_61260 | JGI IMG/M metagenome (GOLD analysis project Ga0049105, IMG submission 61260) | Worm MetaG Olavius vacuus BAHAMAS.1 | ecosystem: Host-associated > Annelida > Digestive system > Unclassified | place: Germany: Marburg | collected 2013-04-09 | reverse complement strand
GGCCAGTCAGCGATCGCCAAACCTGCGCCTTTGACCGTCGTCACGTCTGGATCGTATCGTATCGTATCGCGATATTTTGTGTGATATCGTATCGTATCGTGTCGCTTATGGCTGTATCGTGCCATCACTACTTGTTTGAATCCAGCATTTGAGATGCCATACAAATAAACCGATCGATTGATTGATTGATTGATTGTGTAATTGTATATTTTGTTGTTTGTTTATGAATACTGCTGAATTTTCAGTGTTTTGTTGCTTTGTTAGAACCGATGATGTATTAACTATTATGTCATCGTATGCTGGATGTCATTTGATGTGGTTGTAGATCAGTCGTGTGGAGTACATTCATTCCAAGAACTTAATACATCGAGATATAAAACCAGACAACTTCCTGATGGGTCTTGGCAAGAAGGGCAATCTGGTGTACATAATAGACTTTGGGTTGGCAAAGAAGTATCGTGATGCAAGGACACACCAGCACATTCCTTACCGTGAAAACAAGAACTTAACGGGAACAGCAAGATATGCCAGCATCAACACACATCTAGGCATAGGTATAGAGACATTTGTTGTGTGCTCGTGTTGTTGGAATTTGTTAAGAAAAATGCATTTTTACAGCGCGTCATGGAATGAGAAAGCTGTCTGTCCATCTGTCTGTGAGACACGTGAATTGTGACAGAACGAGAGAAAGATCTGTCCAGATTTTTATACCATACGAAAGATCATTTAGCCTAGTTTTCTCAGAAGAAGAATGGTTGGTGGGGGCGACCCTTTCTACCTGAAATTTTGGGTCAACCGGTCCCCATTGGAGCAAAATCACCGATTTTGAACCGATATTCGCTCATAGCCATAACACCTAGCGAAAAAAAGTTTAATTAACACTAATAGGAAGTCCACTACGCACTTTCCATTGAGCCTAAGATGATCATCATACATTGCCCCTAAGCCCCCAAGGGGGGCTCAAAAACGCAAAACGGCCGATTTTCGTCTAAAATCTAACTTCGCTTGATGAAAGTCTGCAACAAAGTTTCTTTGTATGAAAACTGTCAGCGGCAAAGTTGTACGGCATTTGTTGGCCAAAGTATCCCTGCAAAAATGATTGTTAGGGGCGACCTCTTGTATCTGAAACTTTGGATCAAACTGACCGCATTGACTGCTGCATCAGAGACTGCCTTGATCCCATCATATATGGAACCCTGACGGGAAAAGTGGTTTTTAGTTGCTATCCCATACAGACCAAGGTTATTGCTAATGCCACTATTGAATTTTAATGATATCAGTGAACTGGTTGATTACAGGCACCAGGTAGAGATGACTTTTAGGCAACACTTTGGTGAAAAGAACAATTATTTAATATTATTGTAATAGACATAATTAAAACTCCGATTTTACAGTGCTTGAGTATCATTTATGCACATACTGTGAGAAATTTCAATTGAAATTTGTTAAATTTACCACAGACATTCAAATTTGTGTTAATTTGCAATAATAATTTCCAAGGAATATATACATGATGCCAAATCTTAGTATTTGTGCAGGTTGCATAGTTGTGTATGATAACCTCTTTAGTCAGCAGTCCTTTGTAGTTGAAGATTTTTGTTCATTTGTTGAAATTGTTGCAGAATTTCTTTCTTTGAATTTATTCCATATGAATGAAAGAATGGTGTGTATTGGTGTGTGTTGAATAGAACAAAGCCGGCGAGATGATATGGAGTCTCTTGGTTACGTACTGATGTATTTCATGCGTGGCAGTCTGCCATGGCAAGGTCTGAAGGCAGCCACCAAGCGCCAGAAGTATGAACGCATTAGTGAAAAGAAGATGTCAACGCCAATTGAGGAGCTATGCAAGAGCTTCCCCTGTAAGTCATCTGTTGCATCTTTCGCATGGACCATTTTGACTGTTCTTAACTCATATATATGATAACACAGAAAGTTAATACATATATCGAACATGTTCAGTACATGTTGTCTTGCATTTTGTTACAGTTAAATATTCTTTGCACTAGTCTGGTAAAACTATACTTCCCTAAAAATAATGATTCACCTGTTATTCACTGTTCACATGTTACAGCCAGTTTACTTGTTCTCCAGTGTACTGGATTTCAAAAGTGGAATGATACATGTATCAAAACGTTCAGTACTTTTTCAGGAGTAAGAATTATATTTTGAATTTAACCATAGTTAGATATTCTTTGCACAAGTGCAGTGAAATGCCATACAATTAAATATGTGCTTTATTTGAGAGATGAGCTTCATGTTTATGCGTGTTGTGAATGTGTTATTAATGCAGTGACTGTGTCGTTTGTAGCGGAGTTTGCAACATACTTGAACTATTGTCGATCTCTTCGTTTTGATGACAAGCCGGACTACTCATATCTGCGTCAGTTGTTTCGTAGTTTGTTCCATCGGCAAGGTTTCACTTACGACTACGTGTTTGACTGGAATCTGCTGAAACTGGTGAGTACAGTTGAAGTTTTTAACATTGCATATAAAATCAGTATTTGATGTTGGAATATATCGGTGTTATGCAGTGATTCATTTTGTTGATGTATTCCGTAACAACTATGGTTAGCATTGTTGATATATTCCAGATGCTCCAAAGGATTTGGTGAATGCATCAAGTTGGCCTGTGATAACTATACTGCTAAAAGCCGATAACTAATGTTGGTGCATCTTCTATTTTCATGCTCTGTACAACCGCTAGCAATGGCAGATTCACTGCAGCCAAATGAGGATGCTGTGCAATGTTGCTTGATGTGACTGTGAATCAGAGTGGACAAGCAAATACTGCTGCTGGAGCATCAGCCGGTGATGATGCAGCGGGCCGTCATCCATCACATCTCAACAGTGTGGGAGCAACTGGTGGCCGCGGTTTGCAGTCCACTCCCGGTGTCAGTAGATTGACGCCGGGAGACAGTGCACCAGCTGCTCATGACTACAGCACTCGAGCACACGCTGAAGCACCACAAGACATGCATGTCAACAGTCGGTTGCCTGCTGAACATGCAGCTGGCAATAGTACGTCATTAACACACTTATTACATGTAGAGGAGTTATCATACCGACTCCGTTGGTGGAGTTTTTCGGACGATCTTTATACCGTGCGCGCATAGCGTTTCTATGGGGGGCAACGGTGATTTCGAAAATCGACATACAATTTTTTATTTCTTCACTTATCGGCCTGAAATTTTGCGCATGCCTAGAGAGCGACAATACGCAGGTTCGTGCCAGACGGATTTTTGAATTTCCTCCCCTAGAACGTTTGGCGCCCCTTTGAATTTTGCGTTTGCATTGCGGTCAGTGGGACGAAAAATTTCAAATCGGCTTTACTCGAGTTTTCGAAGTTATTTTGCGCTGATATTCTCAGACATACTGGGCCAGAGGTGTGAAAGGTTACTTTGAGATTTTGCATTGTGATAAATTTTTTAAACTCGATTTTTCTTAATTTTTGTGTCTTTTACGGCCCCTTTAATATTTATGCAACCCTCGAACCTAGCGTGCTGAAATTTTTACACACGATGCACAGATGATGGGGCTAACTAAGCTTTCAGCCACAGCTGTATGGCTCCTATAGGGGCTACAAGGGGCGGCGCCAAAAATGGTAAACAAGCGCGCTGTGAATCGGGGCCGCGGTTCAGTGCAGTACAGTGTACGGCGCGCTCTGCTAGAAACCTGATACCTGATGCGGCTGGCGTCTAGACCTACAGCACTCCGTGCCGGGCACGACGCCACGGCCACTGGTCACTGCAGCTGTAGCAGAGCATCATGTTGAGTCGTAAACGAAAGGCGTGGAGTGGACTTAGTGATAAAGTAAATGCTGTTGAACCCGTTGACAAAGGTGAAAGCCAAGTGAAAGTGTCGCGTTATTTAGGCGTATCTGAGTTTAACACTGAGTGTCTGGCTGAAGGATAAGGAGAAATTGCGCAAATAGTGACTATTATAACGCAATATCTGTGTTTACTAAACTGATAATGACGTAAAATGTGAGAGAAATCAGCAGCTGTGTTGTTCATTTCAGTATAACGCAATCCTCGTTATAACGCGGCGGCGACGCCCATTACCGCGTTATAACGAGGGTGCAGTGGTACTTCCCCCTTGAACGTCTCATCCCGACTCCGATCACGCTGAGTGTGATGTTGCAGACCATTAGTACTGTGGGCTGACAAACACTGAATCTTGCCATGAGAACTCATAACATGGCAGTGTTCAGTATGCCTGAGTTACTACATGTCAGTCACGAAAGCATAATGTAACACATTGCTACCGCAGTCTTTACAAAATGTGACAGCAATGATGCATCGAAAACTGAAAGTTTTTTAACTAGAAAAGGTGGCAATTAACATATCAGCAGCATGTTTCACAGTAAAACCCAGTGTAGAATTAACATACTACCACAGCATTCGCCATTAACTGTGTGTCATGTCTGTGTCTCGTGGCCTGATAAATGCCTATACAGCTGGGACAGCTGGCAACTTTGCCTATTAGAATGACCTGATGTATCAGTAGATCGCGCTAACTGCTCGTTCAGATAGTGCATGGTACTGTGCATGTCTCAACACACGTCCGCATGATATCACACGGTACCACGCAACCTAATTGGACACATACATATCCGTAGAGTGTAAGCAAATGTCCACAAATGTCCGGATCCATGAATCTTGCCATGAGAACTCATAACTGTCCGCACTATGCAGTTCTGTGGACTGCAGTTTGCGGAATCGTATGGTCCTGCATGCAATGTGAAAACGGCTATTTCATATGTCCGGATATGTGTGGTACCGTACGTTTCCAGATGGTAACACATGCAACCAACTATACAGTACTGTATGCTGTCTGTATGGGCTTTAATCTGGCTTAGTGATTCATTGTAACTGTTGTTCAGATATAAAACTTTGATTGTTAAGAAACTACTGCTACCTTTACACTTTCTAGATATAGGTGGATAGAATATTGTTATGTTTGCAGCAGCTGGACCAGTATCAAAACCTGTGACGCGGATGGAGCATGAGCGTCGAGTGAGCTCTCGGCTGACAAGGGGAGTCGCTGCTGAAGGCGAGTTTCCAAAGCGGCTTGGAGCAACATCTGGCACTGGTGTGAACCGTTACCGTGATATGGCAACAGCCTCAGGAGTTATTGGTGCCAATTCATTAGGCGAGTCACGCGGCCTAGCTTCAAAAGATGACATTACAATGCAGCGATCCGTGCGACAGCCAAAGAAATGATGACTGGCTGTATTTTGTGCTGAGAATTATCATGGATAAAAGATGCAGCATTCTGTACTTCACGGCTGTTGTTACTGTCACATGGTCACAGATGCACAACTGACTGCTGTCAAGTTGCTTCACGACAACACGACATGTGTAGCTGGAAACACTGATTGAGTGTGTACACGTTTGCTAACAGTCATTGTCTCTGAGCACGTGTGTGTTTGCGTGTATGTGCATGTGCGTGCATACACTCTGTGATGTAAGTGATGTAGTCCTCAAGCAGCCGACTCAACTCTAGCAGATTTCTTCTGTCTTTAGCTTTACCTCTGTCACGTACCCACTCTAGCTCAGCTTGCCTCGGTCTCATAAACAATGCCTTCTTAACCTTGGCTTGATCTTACGCTTCCTGTCTCAGTCTTAACTTTAAAGTCACAAAATGCAACAAACTTTGAACGTGAACAACGAATATATCTTTTCGCCGTGCTTCGAGTTTAACTTTTCTGCATGTGATGCATTTGTAGAACAAAATTAGTAAATTACAGTCTGTGAGTGTAACTGGTTGTTCGCTAACATCGATAGTGGGCCATTGCCTGATTGTACGCTCTGCCTTGCCTTGGTCTGGAGAGTTCTCTGTCTTGTCTTGGTATTGCCTCTATTGCTGATCAGCTGCCTCAGTCTTGGTTGTCTCGAACCTGCTGCATCAGAGACTGCCTTGATCCCAACATATATGTGTTTGACCTACATTACTGCTAGCATTGCATGTGTGTCGTGGTGTCTTGTGTCGTCGTTGTATTGCTTTTGAAGTAGGAAATATCATGTGTAACGTGTCAGCAGCTGAAGATTGATGTACTGTACGTGTTAATGAGCTGCTGCTGCTGCTGTGCTGTGCTGTTTCTTATTGTGTCACTAGTGTTACTGCCAGACTTGTGTACTGTATGCCACTTGTTATCACTTGCTGTCGTGCTGAGTGCAGATTGTTTAATAGTACCTTTCAGTATAGCTGATCTGATATCACGTCTTGCTGTGCTTGCATGTTAATCTCACATTGATAGTTAATGTTTTGTTGACAAATACACCGCGTGTCAAAAAATTGCACCCTAGACCAATTTCGATAATTTTTGGCAGAAATATTGCAGAGAAATTTAGCAAACTGCCAACACTTGCTCACTTAATGTTGATAGTTTGAATATCTTGCGCAGTTGTGAACCAACTTGAGAGTTGCTGTGATAGCAGACAGTCTTTGGATGCAATCATGGTGTTTAGTATTGAAAATTGCACATTGGTAGGAAATTTATATAAATTTAAGGGTTATGGTGCTAAAATGCTCATTCAGTAATTTTGTGACAAATATTGTAATATCAGCAGTGTGAATTATCTGCTGAAGAATTTGTGACACCACAGCCAGGCAACCAGGCAGTGGACAGCAGCAGAGTGCATGTGGATCATTGATGAGACCGTCGACCATTGAAAGTGGTCTACAAACACACACACAAATATGTGTGGTGCAAAATGCAATGCACATTTTGTTAACAAACTTCCTCATTAGTGCCAAAAATTACTGAAGTTGGTTTATAGCCAAAATAAAGGGTGCATTTTTTCGAAACCGTGTAGAATAATTCTCTACAATATATGGAACAACAGAAAGCTTATCTTTGACTGCTGTAGGTACTGTAGCAGATATTATGAGTTTCCTGACAGAATGTGTGTCATTTATTGCTATTGGTGTGTTTTGCCATAAGCTGGAAAAATGTAATGTACAAGTTTGAAGATTTATGAGTTGTGAGATTAATCTTTTATCGTTTCGTAAACTGATCTTGCCTTGTTTGTGAACAAGAAGACTGATGAGAATCTCATTGGTTGATTGTGCCATGTGATGTCACTGCAGTGCTGCGACTGGTCATCGCTCGTCTGAACTGCGCTGCACACATGGCAGTCACGTGATGACCACAATCAACGTCATTATATCAGTATTGTCCGTTGAGTCAGTTATACTGTGATCATTGACTGTGCACTGTAGCACTTGTGTTTTATATCATCAGATGTGCTGTGTAACAAGAGCATACCTCCACCAAGGCAAATCCAGTATGGATCCAGAGTCCAGATCCGGGCTCAGGATTTGGCTGACTTACAAAATTTAGTGGGGTGTTTCTCGTCCATAGACACACCTGTGGTAAAATTTTCAAGAAGATCCAATCAGTTTTTTTAGATGCAGTAGCCAAATTGTGAAAAAATGGTGAAGAATTCTTCAAAAAATTGCTAGATCTAGATGCAGAGGCTGATGACTTCCAAAATTAATCAGTTCGTCCTTGTCGACAGACACATCACATCGCTAGTAACTGATCATTAGTTTTCACATGAAGTTGCTAACTGACAGACAGATGGACAAAGGCCGGGTAAAACATATCCTCCTTGGCCGAGATAATGAACACGTGGCAAGTTTGCAAGCATGCAGTGAATGCTGCTGCTGTTTATCATCAGTAGTGAATGTGTACCATACTAGGCTTGAAATAATTGTAGCTGTCACTTTCTGTTGTATATCTCGGTTACATGTTCTCCACGATACTCTTTGTGTGCTGTGTTAATGTCCACTTTTAATGCCGCCGCCACCAGTAGAACCATGCTAGAGGCTGTCTCTGTGTGTGTGCATATGTGATCATATACTGACAGTTTAACACGATATCTTATAAACTGCTTGTGGGAATTTCACAAAATTTACAACTTTGGTGCAGTTGGGGACAAAGATGAACTGATTGGATTGTGAGATCAAAAGATGACGCTGTTACTCATTGCCAGTCCACATGACACTGGTGATATTTTCAAGGTCATAGGTTCAAAGATCAAGGTCACAGACATTTTCCAAAAATGCACTTTTCTGGCGGAGTCATACTGATTGATGGTTTGCTGCCTCAGACCATCCGATTGTCTTTATGTAATCTCACTAAGACTGCATGTTGTAAGACATGACTGAACTGGATTAATTTGGTTTTGCGAGGTTTACATGTGTAGATTTTATGCATGGTGTAATGAAATGTAATGAACTTAGTCAACAGATGTAACTGACTAAACTAACTTACTTGGTTAATTTCTGTGATCACTCACTAATATGTTGTTTAGTAAGAGGACGTCATTTATTTCATGTTCAGTTTGTTTACTTTTTATTTGCTGATTCTGATCATCCTATTTCATATCTGTCCCATAGCTATAGCATATCCCATAGCTATAGCATATAGCATGGCAGAGATTATAAAATCGGTTTGCATCTTTTACTCAGTGTGTCAGTGTGTATGTCAGTCTGTGGGCACTCTCACGGTCGCATTTCTTGATCGATTTTCACCAAAATTGGCACAGACGTAAGAACCCCCAAAGGAAAAACGAGTTCGTTAGGGGGTCAATATTGCACCACCCTTTCCCCTATTTTGCCCCCCCCCAAAAGCCCAATTTTAGGCCAAGAGGTCCTGAAAACTCATGCAAATATCAAGTAATCCTATAACTACCTTAAATATACTCGAATCGCCGAAATTTTTTGTCTTTCAGTAAATCGGGGTTGAGGAACACAATGGTGACGTCCGATTTTAGACTGGAAGTGGAAATACGGCCATTTCGTGCATGCACAATGAAAAATATGCAATATAACCTCATTAACGGCCGAATCACCAAAATTTCCGCATCAGTAAAGAAATCGGGTTGAGGAACACGATGGTGATGTAAGATTTTAGACAGGAAGTGGGAATACGACCATTATGCGCATGCGCAATGAGAAATAAGCAAATTTATAGCCGAATTGTTAAAAAAAATTTGCATCTTTTAGGAAATCGGGGTCGAGGAACACGATGATGACATCAGATTTAAGAGCAGAAGTGGAAATATGGCCGTTTTGTGCATGCGTAATGCATCCGACCATAATTATAGGAACAGTTCGTTCGTTGTGGACTTGGCTATGGGGCAGTACATTCCACAGAACGTATTTCTAGTTGTTTAATAATATCTGCTTATGTCAACTGTACTACTGTACGTATCATTTGATCATACTGTACTTTTCATGTGTCTGTTGATTCAGTCACTGCACATATTATGCACATCATTCCAATTTACCCCTGCCTGTTGTAAGAGGTGACTAAACTGGATTAGGCCTAGTTTGGTTTTGTGAGGTTTCCAGTCCACATATAGGTTTTTTGCCTGCACCACCAGCTCAGTGCCATAGGCATTCTGTTGATGGGCTGTCTGTGTGTGTGCACACATGCCTACATACTCGTGTACTAAAAGTTTGATAATACAGTGTCTTATAAACCGCTTCAGGGAGTTTCACCAAATTTACAACTTTTGAGCAGTTTGGTACAGAGAAGGTCAAGGTCACAGTAAGACCACGTATGGTGATACAAGTACTGTTGGAAGCATCTCGTCACCTGTCTCTGGAATGCATGTATATACTGTGAAACCCGTTTTTTTTCGCGTGCCCCTTATTTCGCAAATTTCGCGAGCCTGGCAAGTTCGCGAAAATAACGGGCCGTGAAAATTTGAATACAGTAGCGTTTCAGTGTAATAGGAAGCAAAAATGCCAAAATTACAGAGTCCAAAATAATTACATTGACTCAAACGCCAAAATTAAGGGTTCTACAGTAATTTAATGAAACTTATCACATTATACAGGACACTGATGGCATTTTCAAAGTCATGGGTTCAAGGTCACTAACATTTTCCAGAAATGGCTTTTCCAGCAGAGTCATACTGACTGACATTTCACTGTTGAAGACCATGTCGTTGTGTTCATATTGGTCATTTTATGCTTAGTTTGTTAACACAAGCCAAGCAGTTGGCTGGAAAGAACCCTCAAACGAGGTCTGTCACAAATTGCGGTTATCTCAACAGACCATGTTGAGTGGTTTTTAAGGTTTTTTTCATATTTTGACATGACATACTGTTGTCATCTTCAGTTTCCAGTCACATTGTAAGCCGTCTTTGTTGAGATCCTATTACATGGTAATGTACCAGTCGTTGAATCCTGTCACACATCGCTATCACAGTGACTCTGTGACTCTTATGTTTTATCAGTTCATGTATATATAGTGAATTCATTCCCGGAGGTGTTTTTTCATTCCCGGGAATCCGGGAATGGTCGTTCTCATTCCCGGGAATTCCGGGCGCCCGGGAATAAGGCATAGTACAGGGTTACGTTGCTCA
>Ga0049105_1001561_pt1 | contig 10385 bp, 4 predicted proteins | sample WorMetvaBAHAMAS1_FD_61260 | JGI IMG/M metagenome (GOLD analysis project Ga0049105, IMG submission 61260) | Worm MetaG Olavius vacuus BAHAMAS.1 | ecosystem: Host-associated > Annelida > Digestive system > Unclassified | place: Germany: Marburg | collected 2013-04-09 | reverse complement strand
TTTTCTGCAGATATTCAGCAGATATGGAATAAAATGGAAACAAATTGCATTTTAAGTGCACCGATTTTAATTCCTCTACGCGTGTAACTGTGTATGCTGAGTGTATTTATGTGTTAACAGCATATTTGAAATATTTAAGCATACAAAGGCATAGTTATTTTCTTCGTTAAAATGTGGGTGGCTCTGAAAAGAACCAGCTGGTTACAGCGAGTGCTCGAAGTGACATGGAAAATTTTATTTGCAATCAGTATGGGGAAAGAATCGCTTATAAACACCAAAAATATCCTAATTTGTGGACGAATAACAAAGTTAGAAGCGACTAAAAATTGCAATTTGTTTGCATTTTCTTTCACATCTGCAGAAAATTTGATTTTCCGATTTTCCAAGATAGTGTAGCAACATGGCGAAGGTGAGGTGGGCAGTGTCGTATGGGTTTTGTAGCAAATTTCCTACGCTTTCCAGCAGTGAAAAAATTTCGAAAATCAGTTAAGATTTGATAAAGTTGCAGAGAGTTTAAAGGTGGGTACTTTTTTGAGACACAGTGTACATTTATCAGATGAACCGGATGCTCTCGCAATGATAAGATAACAGATAAACAGAATAACAAGAGATGATAACAAACAAACATTGTCCTGAGTATTATTATTACTATTCTATATGGCATAAATAGCAAATACTATTTATTTAACATTGAATCGTACACAAGGTATAAAACTTAGAGAACAGTAAAGAATACCTCGACAATGAACAATAACTTGAAATTCACTACGACTTAGTTTGACCACATGTTGGGTCCTAAAATAAAATACGCACGTCCTATTTATTTTATCTCTAAAATTAAAATACACGTATAATAGGCAAAATAAGGTTGGCTTAAAAACTTAAAATGTCCACTTCTAGTTACGTGTACTATGGGGTATTTGTAGGTACTTTTATTATTATTATTAAGTATTTGCCAGCCACTGAGACACTGACGATAACACTTGAAATTGTTCATTGTCTTTGACGGAAACTACGCCTGCTTGTAACAGTCGACTAAACGCCAAATACTGATAACTATGTCACAACTTTTCAGGACATTAATAATTTATGTACAGCAACGTAATTCAACGTATGCAAATTTTCTGTACGTAGCATATGGTTGAACTATGCATTTGAGCACCACAACGTCAGAAAAAGCAAAATATGTTAATTACACAATGTAAGAAAACGCTTTCTGAATTGCTAGTACTATACTGGCAAAGCCAACTGACTGCAAAACTGCCACCCAGTATTTCCAATAGGGGGAGGGGTGTACAATCATTTACGTTACATACATACATTTACAGCCATGTTTGCCTGGTGAAAGTCAGCAGTAGTCAAATTAATTCTAAGCAGCTGGCGTTAAATATCCTCGCTATCGTAGACGGGCCAACCAAAGCGTTGTTATTTATTACTGAAAATCGTACACAAGGTTTATAAAAGCAACGCCCAGCTAACCAGTTGACAGATGAGAAATAGCACACACAAGCAACTCTAGTTAACAGTGCACAGTACGAATAACATCAAGAGACTGGGCACGCTGAACACAGCTACGAGTGAAATCATTAGTAATAAATGCAATTATTTCGAGCAGCAGAAATACGCATTTCGACCAATCCAGCCAATACTGAAACTAAGAAACACGAGCATACACTTATGTTATGTTCTATATGAAAATATTTTACCCTCCTCTCCTGCAGTGCACCATAGTTGTCATTTTCGAAGAAAAAGTTGGCCCACAGTTTTGATTAATGGATCAAAATATCTTTGGCACTATCAGTCGTATAAGCAGCCAAAAGTGGACAGAAAGTGGTAACCCACTCTGCACTGATAAATCTTTATGCGAGAGCCAGACAGCTGTTACTACTTCTAGTTCGGAGATCACTTTGTCAAAAATTATTACAAAAACAAAACGTATGGCCTATTCGGTTGAGACGATATGCAGGTCAACGTTGGATGTAACACATTACAAATTACAATGTGCTCTAATCACGAAATGTTCCACACAACTTTCGTCTGAATATGAGCATTCAAAGACAACGTGCAGTAAGCGAGATTTCAAGTTAACAAACGTATAGAAAAAATAATCGACACATTAACAAAAATAATCACGAGAAGGTAATGTGGAGAGTAAATATGGCAAAACGGCAGCAGCAGCAGCAGCAGCTAGTCTTCGTAGAACTCCGACTGAAACACGGCCAACACAAATTCCAACATTCAAAGTTGTATGTTTACAGAAAATGAATCCATAACTAGAATCAGAAGTTACAAGCTACGTTAACACAATTTGTTAAAATGCTCGTACTTAAGAAATAAGTTTTTATATAAAGATTTGGTTAACAATTTGGTAATAATAATAATAATAAAATTGTAAACGCATCACTGCAGTCACGGAGGACACAAGAGAAACAGTGTTCCTGTTCCAGCGCTCATCTATCGCTCTTCAAAGGGGGAATACAGTCGCCTTCCTGGTTACATTCAACACCGTGTGATACCCCATTGTGGTCATTGTTTTTGCTTAGTCTAAATTTCACGCCTGCGGCTTTGTGCTGGTGGGCCAAAAAATAATAATAATAATGCCAGTTCAGGACGATACCGACACCTAACCACCCTTAGCTTGTTTTTAATTTTAGTTTTTAACCCCCAGGATCTTTACTTCCTGGAGGTACTATTAAAATTAATTAAAATAATAATAATAATAATACACATTTCTATACCACTGTAAGGTCGTAACTACAGAGGCGATGGCAGAGAAGGTCAGATCACATCAATCATTGTCTGTAACTAATTAATTAGCTCCGAATTAATTAGCAATGAAAACAGACCGTTGTTATGTCTAATTATAATTCTAAATAATTAACAAGATTTGAGTAATTCTAATTAGCTCTATAATTAGCACATATGTCTTTGCCTTTTAATAACATCTGTTAACTCTTCACGACATTGCGAGAAAGAAGTTTCACTTCATGCATTGCAAAGACATAAAACAACACTTTCAATTTTCTGTACAACTCTACTGAAGTCACAAAGTGTAATACTTATATTTCTGTCTAAGGGACACGACACACAACCCGTCATTGTTGGCCGACATTGTCCATTGTAATTTTGGCAACCGATAATGTCAGCCGACAAAATAACGTCAAAAAGACGTCCGATATTGTCGGTCAAATGTCAGTCAATTGTTGGCCGACAATGATGGGTCGTGTGTCGCGGGCCTAACTGTGCTTATCACTGTAATTTAGTCAGCTTGGTGGCAGAATGATTTAGTGGTCTGGCTAAATGTAGTCTGCTCCATTGTGCCCAGTTAGTAGTAAGATGGGTAACTGTCTGCAAGAAGCTAAACTGCCTCGGTATGTGACGTAACCAGCCACTCAGGTCAACTCCACCTGTCCATCTACCTGCCGGACTGATTCCACGGACTCTCAGACCATCTAACGATTTTACTCTGCTCAACGGCTGGATTTGTTTGCATGGTATGTTAGACTAAGCCGGCTCCTAGTCGGTTTTCGAACGCACTTTAAATCACTGCACTTTCATTCATTCATTCATTCATTCAATAATTTCATTGGTAGGTACAGTCAGTAAAGTAAGCAAAGTAACCTGAATATGTATGGCACTTCATCACAATCTCTAGCACCCAGATATGGCCCGCGTGTAACAAGGGGATCTTACAGTTTTACCTGCCACCCACACGCAAACCGTACCTACCTTTACTCCTCAGCCACATGGCGTCAGCGCCCTTTGGTGGCTGGTACTCATTGTGCCTACCAACGAAGGGATGGCCAGGCTAAGTGAAAGCTGGGGCAGTAATGACACACAGTGCAATATATTAGTCGTGTATCCATGGTCTCAAAGTGTAAGCTGAGGGCTACAAAAACATATGCTGCCATATGGTGGGAAAATATGTCACTTTTTAAAATCAGACTACCGGTATGTTTTTGCGGCATGGTATTATAATGGCTGGCTCAACGTAAACCCAGACTAAGCCATGTTGTCCACCACTATGAGAGAGGGAAGAGAATAAAAAAGAACGAAATCGCTTGAATACCGTTCTTTGCTGCTCGGTCAACTCAGCGTCAGGCTCCTGCTCGTCGTCACTATCAGAAGCATCACTTTCGTCATTAATCATGACGGTCTGACTGCTATCAGGTGTATCGTATTCACCATCGGCCACGACAGTCTGCTTGTCCAGAAGTAACTTGTCACCACTTCCACCATTGGCTACATCAGTCTGATTGTCGAGAGGTAACTTATCACCACTTCCACCATCAGCTACACCAGTTTGACTGTCCGGAAGTAACTTATTACCACTTCCACCATCAGCCACAACAGTTTGACTGACTGGAAGTAATTTCTCACCACTTCCACCATCAGCTACACCAGTTTGACTGTCCGGAAGTAACTTATCACCACTTCCACCATCAGCCACAACAGTCTGACTGTCCGGAAGTAATTTCTCACCACTTCGACCATCAGCCACAACAGTTTGACTGTCCGGAACTAATTTCTCACCACTTCCACCATCAGCCACAACAGTCTGACTGTCCGGAAGTAATTTCTCACCACTTCGACCATCAGCCACACCAGTTTGACTGTCTGGAAGTAATTTCTCACCACTTCGACCATCAGCCACACCAGTTTGATTGTCTGGAATCTCACCACTTCGACCATCAGCCACAACAGTTTGACTGTCCGGAACTAATTTCTCACCACTTCCACCATCGGCCACAACAGTCTGACTGTCCGCAAGTAATTTCTCACCACTTTGACCATCAGCCACACCAGTTTGACTGTCTGGAACTAATTTCTCACCACTTCCACCATCAGCCACAACAGTCTGACTGTCCGGAAGTAATTTCTCACCACTTCGACCATCAGCCACACCAGTTTGATTGTCTGGAACTAATTTCTCACCACTTCGACCATCAGCCACACCAGTTTGACTGTCTGGAAGTAATTTCTCACCACTTCGACCATCAGCCACACCTGTTTGACTGTCTGGAAGTAATTTCTCATCAGTTCCACCATCGGACACAACAGTTTGACTGTCTGGAACTAATTTCTCACCACTTCCAACGTCGTCCACACCAGTTTGACTGTCCAGAAGTAACTTATCACCACTTCGACCATCAGCCACACCAGTTTGACTGTCTGGAACTAATTTCTCATCACTTCCACCATCAGCCACAACAGTTTGACTGTCTGGAAGTAATTTCTCATCACTTCCACCATCAGCCACAACAGTTTGACTGTCAAGAAGTAATTTATCACCAGTTCCACCATTAACCACAACAGTCTGACTGTCTGGAAGTAATTTCTCACCACTTCCACTATTGGGCCCAACAGTTTGACTGTCCAGAAGTAATTTCTCACCACTTCCACCATTAACCACAAAAGTTTGACTGTCCAGAAGTAAGTTAATACTTCCACTGTCAGTCAAAGCAGTCAGACGGCTCTGAAGTAAAGCACGACTTCCAACATCAGCGACAACACCGAGACTGGCCACAGTCTCATCAGCATCTGACACCATGTTTTTCTCTTCTGAAATTCACAATTAACTGCACTTAATTCAAATGCATACATACATTCAAACTCTGTAATGCAATGTAAACATAACACAAATGAAAATTTATGAGGGACTCTACAAGCAACAGTCACCATGCACCGTAACTAAACAAGCAACGACATTTGCACAAGGCGCCAGCGCCAGAATACAAAAAAATGTTGCTACGTTTCGCGACCTCAGTCAAACAAACATGCCTTCAACAGACAACTAAAGTGCACATAATTATCTCAAAATGTAACGAAGTAAGTCGGGAGTATGTTCCACGACTGAGTACCAGCAGCAGTGAACAAGCTATCACCCAGAAACGTTTCAGTCTGTGCATAAGACATGGAAACGTGTCAGATGACCGTAATCAGCATGTAACACACTGCATTAGGCAAGGGCCATAGAAGCTTTCAGAATCTGAAATGTACAAAACTCTCTTCCCCTTGACTCCTCCTTGCCTTCCCCTCTCTTTCCTTCTCTTCCTGTCCCCTCCCCTTCCCTACTGTCCTTTCGCTCCCTTCCCTTAGAAAGAGGCCACATAAATCCAGCTAAGGGTCTGGGGAGGGCTTTAAGCGGCTCTGGCCGGAGCCTGGCCACCGAATGCATATTGGTGCAATTTATATGCAAAGCAGTGCCTCAGATCACCCTGTGTTTAGCAATATAACGTATACCACAGTTGTTCCACTCAATCACACCCATTACAAAGTTCAATAAAGTTCCAGAACTATTTCCCCAAACGTAAGGTTCACTGAAGAGGTGTCTTATGTCATTATGTGTAGCCTACGCAGTACACCACCTTGGGCCTACCATACTGTGTTGCACACTGTACCACTGAACCTGATGTCATAATAATATCGGGTTACAAGCTCACAATTACATCACAGCAACAGTTTCTTGCTGCTGTACCCGAGTATGCACAGCAACAAGGCACTATTGCCATGGCGGAATTGTGGGTTTGTAACTCAATATAAGAAGTTCGTTGTGAAAAATGTAAAATTCCATCACATTGTATAGTTCCACAAAGTTCCAGAACTTTTTCCAGTCGTAGCTGGTACAGAACAACTACGACAAATACATCACAGCTACAGGATGAAGACTCGTGTATTGATATTCTGCTGTATTCTTAGTCGAGTGAAATCAAACGTTTCTGACGATTATTTTGTGTCTAAGCACAACACACACAGTAACACAGCACAGGCAACAACACATTTTCTCAGAGTTAGTTCTCCGGACTTTTTTTTCATTTCTGTGACTTCTCCCCGATCATTTTCAAATTCCCCGACCTTTCAGGATTTTCCGCATGGGTGACAACGCGAGTCCGCTGCTGTACCGCTGAGCTGTGAAGACGAGAAAAAATATCCGGCAAACGTACCAGTTTGTTGAGCTGGAGATGAGAGTTGATTGTAGCACGGCGTGCAAACACGAAGCGGTAGAGATGATTGCTGAGGCAGCTGCCAACGATGCACAGAACATGCTCGGCAGCAGACGACTCCACACTTCCGACAGTGATGCTGAAACACAATGCATCACGAAACTCAGTTTAGCGACAGAAACACATAATTATAAATAATAATAAAACAAACAATACAAAAAAATAAACAACAATAATGATAATGATAACAGTAATGAAGTCACGAAACTTTATAATGGTCACAGTCATTGTTTTTAGCTTAATCTAATTTTCGTGCCTGCGGCTTTGTGCTGGTGGGCCAAAAAATAGTAACAACAAGAATTAAACTGTGTTCTATGAGAACACAAACCCTGTGACCTGCCATCAATTTTAGCTCTCAAGGGTCAAAGGTCACCACAATCTAATCACTTTTAGGAGGCACCATGACACATATTCGTGCCAAGTTACTATCAATTTCTGAGCTACTCAGCATGAAGAAAGAATCAAATAAGAAGCAACAGACTCCGATGGTTGGAGGATGATGATGATGATGATGATTGTCGATTTGTATAGCACATTACGCAGAGCGCCTCTACTGCGCTACGTGTCCCGGTGCATTGTGAAAACGAATGTCTTCAGTGCTGATTGAAAAGATCCGATGCTGAGCGATGGATCACAGAGATGATCAGGCAGCAGGTTCCAGACCATCGGACCTGCCACGGAGAATGCCCGACGTCCGAACCTACTGCGACAATGACGTGGTACGATCAGCTGATGACGAGTGGCAGATCGGAGACGCTGACGACCGGCAATGTCTGATGTAGGAATGCAGCAGTCGATCAGGTACTGTGGCGCCACGCCATGGAGGAGGACGAGAATGGAGACGAGAAAGATGGCAACGACGGTGACGACGACGATAATGATATATACGTAAGAGGCAACATCCATACCTGCTTCCCACTGTTCAATATTCGCAGTTTAAAAACTCTTATATCAATCGTTGTTTATTTAAATATGTATAACCCTCTAATAGTCATCTTATGTTGTTTTATCAGTTCATATTGCATGTTTTATGCTTTGTGTTTTATATTTTCTGTATTTTTGTGCATTTAATTGTTATTCCACCTTGTAACAGTGTGCGATTGTCATACTGAATAAAAGGCTACTTACTTACTTACTTACTTACTTATGTAAGTTAATGCTATTTACTACACGGTGTGACATCTATTGTCACAAGGTAGTTCAGTTAGGACAAGATCAGATAAAATATACAGAGATTTAATGTGCATTCGGAAGCTGACAAAAGTCGGCTTAGTCTAACACATAACATCAAAATTCGAAATGTAAAGCCATCAAATCCGAAAAATGGTCAAAAAGTCTGTAATGTTACCTCTAAGCCCCCAAAGGGGCTAAAAAATGCATGGTATCTTTGCGACAGCTAAGCTTCATGTTAAACAAAGTTACTAACAGACAGACAGACAGACAGACAAATGCCGGGTAGAACATAACCTCATCGGTGGAGGCAGTGACAATGATATGTCAATGCTGTTGCTATATAATCTGACATCTATTGTCATAATGCTATTTATTCAGTGGGAAACATACACGGCGATTGACGAGTGTAAACGTTGACTTGATGCACACCATGCAAGCCGAAGCATTGACGTCGGGAACCCAGACTGGTGACAGCGCTACATCAGAAGACTGTGGCACATCGACTGCAACAGACATTATGCAAACCACACCACTGTACAACGACACACAAAACACATGCTGCATGTTTACAGGTGTGACTGTGGCACATGCACTGCAACAGACGTTAAAAGTAAAGCGTAAAGTAAAGTAAAGAAGGCAAATTTATATAGTGCTTTATATATAAGCTCCTTATCTCTAAAGCGCTCAGATATGGCCCCCGTGTAACAAGGGGATCACACAGTTTTACCTGCCACCCACACACGAACCATACCTGCCTTTACTCCCCAGCTGCAAGGCATCACCGCCCTTTGGCTGGTACTGATTGCGCCTACCCACGAAGGGATGGCCAGGCTGAGTTGACCTGGGTGGCTGGTCACATACCAAGACAAATGTCCTGCACCGGGAATTGAACCCGGATACGGTCACCCACCTCAGTAATAACCGGGCCAGATGTTGATAACCTTCGTTGATCGAAGCCAACGCGCTAACCACTACGCTAGACCACCATGCCTATGCAACATTATGCAAACCACACCACTGTACAACAACACACAAAACACATAGAGAAAAGAGTGCTGCATGTTTATGGGTGTGTTCACTGTTCTGCATAGTTTCTCTGCATATCACTTCTAGGTCGGTTTCAAATCAGTTCTTCTCAAAGTACTTGTCCAGACTGGCCTCATTTGGTTCAAATACCACTTCCACAATACAACCTGCTATTAGAACAAGTGTCCACCAACCAACTGCTGGTGCCGTCCTACCGGCGGTCCACGATCGGACGGAGGGCGTTCCCGATCGCTGGCACTCGTATCTGGAACGATCTTCCATCTGACGTTACGTCTGCGCCGTCGCTGGCCGTCGTTGGACGGCGCTTGAAGTCAGAACTTTTTCGCTGCTGCTACAATGCTGCCTGACTGTTCTTTACTCTTATAGTGGACCTTGAAATGGACTTTCTATTTAGGCCACTCTAAATAGTACGTTTGATTATGATGATGATGATGATGATGATGAAGTGTAATTATGTTTTTCTATTTTTTAAAAATCTGTGTCAGAGAGAGGCAAGAGCATCTTACGTTTTTGTTGTATTTTATCAACACACTTCTGCATGTGATGCATCCACTGCTCTTTCTCAAGCGCTGTTGCTGCGTACACCGTAAAAGACTTTGCGGGACTGATGATGTGCCAACCGTTGTGCAAATGAAATTCTACACACGGAACACATTCCATAGTGTTGAGCAACACTACACATGTGTGAAATCTACTCCGCTTCTTCAACTGTCTCTAATAATTTATTAATATGTTATAATTTATTAAGATGTAATTCGCAGACAAGTACATACAGAAAATTAAACTAATCAGTACACATAAAATCAACCTCATCACTTCTTAATGCATCTAAATAAATGTAATGACTTCATGCATAATAGCTCAGGCATAATAATTTCCAATGTTAGGGGTCGTCCACAAATGACGTCACGCTCTGGGGGTAGGGGGTCGCAATTTACTGTGACGATGTATAACATTTCGTCAACGCAGTAATAATCTTTGTGTTTGGATCTTAACTCTCTAGGCCTCAGTAACTAGTTTGAGACTGCGAGGGGGATAGAAGTCTGTGACGTCCTTTTGGAAGGGTGGTTTAAGCATTGTGATGAAACGTGACAACAGGAGAAAGGGTTAATTTTACCTTGAAATCATGTGACGTCATTTACGAACCACTAGTTGGTAAAT
>Ga0049105_1001560_pt1 | contig 10386 bp, 9 predicted proteins | sample WorMetvaBAHAMAS1_FD_61260 | JGI IMG/M metagenome (GOLD analysis project Ga0049105, IMG submission 61260) | Worm MetaG Olavius vacuus BAHAMAS.1 | ecosystem: Host-associated > Annelida > Digestive system > Unclassified | place: Germany: Marburg | collected 2013-04-09 | reverse complement strand
TTTTCCAGATATCGCCTAAACTGTCCGTAGCTAGAGATCTGCCGCAGACTTATCGGCAAACTGTTCCACAAACGAGGCCCCGCAACAGCAAAGCTTCTATCACCAAATCTGTTGTGGGTTTGTGGAACTGTTAGTGTCCTATCAGTAGATGAGCGCAGAGGGCGACGACCATACTCGGAGACGAGATGAATCCAGGGGATGTCCGCAACTCTCCGTGAAAGTGGCACGTTAATTGCTCGGCGTGCAGGTAATGCTGCTGCCGCTGGTGGAGCAATAATCTACCTCATCTTCTACCTGCCGTATTACTTCATCATTCCGCGCTACGACGACCTCAACTGGTCGCTGATGATGACGCTCTGCATCGACCTTGTTGTGACCATGTCCTTCGGTTGCGTCCAGATCGCCGCCTTCGAACGCTCCGGTGAGCCGTGCTCGCTGGTCTCGCTGCTGTTAATGTGTGTCTGCATGTTTTTGTTTGTCGTTTCTGTCGTTAATCCATCGGTCAGTCAATATGCCTTTATTTCCTACATGTCAGGCTCACATTAATTACATAAGCTCGATTACTTAATTACATTAATTGCCCTGTAAGACGCGCTATATAAGAATCTCCGGCTTTAGCTTTAGCTTTAGATTATTAGTCAAATTTGCGCTTTCGACAGGGAGTACCTCTCTTTAACACACTCATTCGAGGTAAACCCGGGTAGACAGACCCATAAACTCCCTCGACCAAGAAATTCGGCCTCAAGAAATTAGATACATGTACATCGCTATACCGTGCGATGCAAAATGCGTTTTGATATTCATTCATTCATTCATTCATTCATTCATTCATTCATTCATGCATATTCGTTTAATGAACCATGACAGAACGCATAGCATACAATGAATATGCTGAGTTAAAGTATAATACAATAATCTTGAACCGTTTAGGCGTGGTCCACAAGTGTGACAGACGGACAGAACATCCGTTAGCAATAGTGCGGTCTAACGACCGGCGCTCAAAACGACTGATGAGATTTCGATGCAATTTCACACGGTATTGTGTCTAGATTGCTTCTATAAGTCATAGGGGTAGCCAGGGGGCGTAGAGGGTGTAGGCGCACCCCAGGGCAAGAACTGAAATTTTTTAGGCTTAATTCAGTAGGGTAAGTTCTAAGTGCACCCATGCGAGAGCGATTAGTCAAATTTTTAAGAATTTTTTATTGGGAGGGGGAGGGTGCTGAGTGGTTAATTTAGGAGGGTAGCCTGTATATTGAAAACGATGACTAAAAAGGTCATCAGCTTTTGAGGTAAAAATAAAGTGCCCTCCCCCCGCAGTGAAAATCCTGGCTACGCCTAGGGCCTATGCTATGAGTCGAGTGAAGGTGGACATATTTGGCATTTAACTTTTGACCTTTGATAATAATAATAAGCTGCCTTTATTGAGTTAAGTCATAACGCTCAACCACATAGACACATACAACAAGCTGCCACGCAGGACGGACTAACTAGTACCGGCACGCAGGCCAAGTACAACAACAGCGAAGGTTTAGCACGGGCATAAGCTGTCAACAAACGGCGCTAAGCGGTCACATAACAGCCACCCGGCCGTAACCTCGTAGGCACTCACCAGATGGCGCCACCTGAGCACGCATCAATAAACAGGACTACTGCTCATTTATCGACCCCGGAAGGATGAAAGGCTGAGTTGGCCTGGTTGGCTGACCTGTAGCGGACGGTTTACCCACAGTGGTCACCCGTCGGCTGCAGGCCGAGCGCAGGACAGGCAGCACGCGCCACGCGGGTACATGCTGCATTCGTACACAGTTTAACTAATGTTGATGCTGAATCTGGCAGATGATAGCGTCATATTTCACCGCTCATTTCGCCTCAGTATATACAAACGTTTCTGAACGCAAGGCATATGGCCAGGTGTCGGCATACGCTGGGACAACTTGCTGCAGCCGATGAACGAAGACACGGCGTTCTCGATGGCCGACGTCTATATCATGCTCAGCGTCAACATCGGCGTACACTCGTTCCTGTTCTGGTACATGGACGCTCTGCTGCCTGGCGACTTCGGCATGCCCAAGCCTGTCTACTTCCCCTTCACGGTGAGCTCGCCTTTCCAGCTCTTCCGTGCGGTCTACTACAGCTATATTAATGAATGAATGAGTGAATGAAAGTGCAGTGATTTAAAGTGCGTTCGAAAACCGACTAGGAGCCGGCTTATTTGTGTAACACACCATGCAAACAAATCCAGCCGTTGACCAGAGTAAAATCATCAGATGGTCCGAGAGTAGGTGGAATCAGTCCGGTAGGAAAGGAAAAAGTCTATGGATGAAAGGATTTGCTGAAGAGCCAAGAATGAGTTCAGAATGAAGTACTCAGCGAGTAAGAGAAGATGCAAGTGGTGATAGTGAAGATGATGAACTGCCATGTGTGATAGGAGAAAATGCAGGAGACTGTGTCTGACGAGGCTGCCGACCGCATCTTCGTAACAACACCGCTGTTTGTTATTTATTAAGGCTGCACGACATTCGGCGTTCCTTTCTGCTCTGTCTCTTACTATCCCGTTTTAACCATTAGACAAACCGTGACCAAGCTCGCGCAGCGGCGACTCGTCAAAAGTATACCAGATGTTTTTTCCTAGGTTAAACTTAAAAAATTCACTCATACATTTTGCTAATCAAATTCTTCACTTAAATACACCAAATAAAAGTAAATTTTAGTGTATTTTACTTCTAGAGCCCAGGGAACGCGTCTGATGGCTGCAAAGGTGGTCCTATTTCTGTTAAACGAAATAGAAAAATTGAAGCAAATGTGGTCGTTTCTGAATGTACTAAACACTGTGTTACCGTGTGTAGCCGCTTATCAAATTGTACATGATTAGTGTTTTCCACAGCTACAATCTCAGACGCAGACGACATACGGCACTGTCCATACACATGAAGGCAGCAGCATACCCGCTACAAATTACAAGTCTGCCTACCCTGTGTGATGTACTGCGCCGCTGGGCGTGTGTTGACAGAGATGGTACTGGTGGGGGCATAGCACTCGCGTCCAGTCGGCCGACGCCAACGTTGACGAGATCGACTACGACAACAGCGGATATTTCGAGACCGCACACCGCGCCGGCGCCGTCGTCGGAATCAAAATACGCGACCTCACCAAAGTTCGTCGCGTTTCGTCTCGTCCGGCAACGTTTACTCCTTTAATACGTTGTTCGGGGTTGAGCGAGCAATCGGTCGTTGAGATGGTAAAGGTAAATGTGGATTTGTAGCGCCTTGTCGTGAACACACCTCTAAAGCGCTCAGGTATGGCACGCGTTCTCAAGGGATCTCACCGTTTTACCTGCACACCCCGCGTTCATCTGCAACGGAATGAACCATGCCTGCTTTTGCCTTCCCAGCCGAAGCTGGTACTCATGTACCGACCCCGGAGGGATGGAAGGCTGAGTTGGCCTTGGGTGGCTGGTTGCTTACATACTGAAATAAATGTTCGGCACCGGGAATTGAACCCGGACACAGTCACCCATCTCAGTACTAACCGGGCCCGACGTAGATTTAACTTCGTTGATCGAAGCCAACGCGCTAACTACTAGCATATGCCAGACCGCCAGCCGCCAGAGATGACACTGTATATGCTGGGATTTCTCTTGCGACGATGCTACTGCCGTTGTTGGGTGGACTGAACTGAACTGAAATTTGGTGAGGATATAGCTGCCTCATCGTCGCACCCAATCCTTTACTTTCGTACCGATGTGTTGATTCGTTTCAATATGAGAGCGACTGGAAAGCGAGTGAAGTCGAAAATAGAGGCCAGATTTCGCTCTTCTTGGCCCCCGTAAAATTAAGGGAGAGATCGCGGCGAAATTGCCGAGTGTAAATGTCGAATTTGGCTTACGGCCATTACTCTTGTATACATTTGATCGGTGGCAGCTACGCGGCTGCCGAGATATACGAGGCCGATAAGAAAATACTACAAGTACACCAGCAAAACTTAGGCCTTCGACATACGTCGGGCGGCTTAATAAACACGGGCGCCCGCAGGATTTTTTCCACGGTGGGCAAATTAGGGGTCTTGGGACGAAAGTCCTCCCCCGGGGTGGGGGTCGGTGGGGCCCCGGTGGGGGTCTGGGGCGAAGCCCCAGAAGGCGATGAGAGGCTGTGAAAATAATGCATAAATAATTCGTTTACTGAGCGTTTTGTCGTAACTACTAATGCACAAAAACCTTTACAACATTTCCAAAGGGGGGCAAGTGCCCCCTGTTGACCATGCCTGCGGGCGCCCATGCTAATAAAGTAATGTCGAGCTGCTTAGTTTAAATTTCAGTCGTCGGATCGGAGTTTGTTTTTAGCGGAACCGTGTAGCGGTATTATACATTTACTCGATCTGCAACTTAAGATGTTTGTTTGCGTCAGTTCACGCAGTGTGGTGCGATGTCTCTTGCAGGTGTTTCCGGGGCAGACGAGGCCGTCGGTCGATGAGCTGAGTATGAACATGTACGAAGGCGATATCACGGCGTTCCTCGGCCACAACGGCGCCGGCAAAACCACCACCATGTTTATGCTCACAGGTGCCGGTTGGTTTTCAGATAATACAGTTTACCGGTACGCATAGGTAAAGGTAAAGGTAAACGTGGATTTGTATAGCGCCTTGTCATGAACACACCTCTAAGGCGCTCAGGTATGGCACACGTTCTCAAGGGATCTCAGTTTTACCTGCACACCCCGCGTTCATCCGCTAACAGAATGAACCATACCTGCCTGCCCAGCCGAAGCTGGTACTCATTTACCGACCCCGGAGGGATGGAAGGCTGAGTTGGCATAGAGTACAATCAATCAATCAATCAATCTTTATTTGCCGCAATTAGCAAGTACAGCACAACAGTAGTTAACAGACAGTTGTGGACAGGACAGTGAGGCCAAAGCACTAACCATGATGTCCCCTATAGTAGACATAATCTGAGGTAAAAATGCTCTTCGACAATAGCGCATTCAGGGGCTCGATGGTCCCTTTTGTCATCGTCATCATCGTCCTCATCATCACCACCATCATCATTATCATCATCATCATCATCAGTACGACGCCTCGGTGGCCATAGCATATGTCAAACAGGTCATCGTGCATGACTGCTTGGCGAAGTTATCCGCGTTACAGTCATGCACATTTAGTGAAAACTGCTACATTTCGTCATCAGGGACGGTTTTGCATTTTTAACAAGAGCACGCAGAGAGAGTTCAGACCTCCACCAAAGTGGACCGGGTTCAGATCCGGAGCCCAGATCCAGGTGACTTGCAAAATTTACTCGGGAATTGGATTTTCGTGTCCAAAGATACATTTCCGGCAAAATTTGCGCGCAAATCCGATAAGTTTTTTTTTCCAGAGATGTGAGCTGAACTGTAGAAAAGTGCTTACCATCTTGCAGTGTTGAAGAATCCTCAGAGAAGTTTCAAGACCCGGCTCCAGAAGCGGATCACTTCCAAAATTTATTTATTTACCGGTAATTATTTTTCCTTGTCGAAAGATACGTGTTTGGTAAAATTTTCATGAAGTTGCAGTCAGTAGTTTTTACGTGAAATTACTAACAGACAGAGACAGACGACAAAAGGACGGACAAACGCCGCGTACAACATTACCTTCTTGGCGGATAAAATAAAACACTATTTTCTCTAGACTAAAACACGCCTTTCTGTATTGGACGCCCACTGGACAGTTAAGTGACTGACGACTGCACAGGGTTCCTGCCGCCGACGTCTGGAACGGCCTGGATCAATGGTCTCGACATCACTCGGGACATGGAGAAGATCCGGAAGAGTCTAGGATTGTGTCCGCAACACGACATCCTTTTCGACTCACTCACCGTCTCGGAACATCTTGCCTTCTTCGCACAGGTAACTATTTTCCACAGAGAAAGATTATACAGATCTTTCTAACTTCTTGCAACACCACGAACCCGTGAGGTCTCTGCGCTCATCCAGTTCTCATTATCTTTCAGTTCCCCGTCACAATCTAAAATTTGGATCTCATGCTTTTCGATCTTCCGCACCGAGAGTTTGGAATTCATTACCCATTAATATCCGTGAATCACACTCACTCCCTAGTTTTAGAGACCTGGCGCTATAAAAGTCATTTACTTACTTACTTACTTACTTACTTACGTTTTCCCTAAACAAACTCATTCGGCATAAAATAGTTGAACTAACAACTGTAACAATCGCACTACATTCAAGACCAGGTGACCAGTACACAGGTGAATACTGACTGCAGCCAGTTTCTGGCGAAGCATGTCCTCCCAGCCTTTCTGTGGTGGCCACTCAGGGATGAACACCCAGTCTGCCTCTGAAGCCAGGCCTGCCATTAACGCAAGATACCTGTAACAAAATGCCGACAGGTATAATAATAATAATAATAATAATAATAATAATAATAATGCGAACATTTGTATAGCGCGACTTAAAACAAAATTCATCAAGTGTGCTCATGGCTCAAACAAATACTGTTTCAGTTTTTGTCCAAGTGACAACAGTGACTGCGAGTGGAGTCACATATCGGCCAGAAGATTGTTCCAAATTATTGCTCCAGTGACTGCGAAGTTCAATATAATATCACCTTAGCATACAGCTTCAGTCGAATGTTGCGAAGTTTTCTAGCACTGCCAATGCCTAGTACATTTTGTCAACATACTGACTACAGTGGAAACCTTCTTTGACCTACTACCACCAGGACTGCCACAACTGCACAAACACAAACTAAACTCAGAGACTGTGCCTTGCCGTCACCACAGCCACAGTATGGAAGTCTTCCACTGTTCTGTTGCTCCTGTTCACTGAGTCAAAATTCCGACGTAGTTGATCACCCTGCCCTATAGCTTGCTTCTTGACGTCCAATTTGGTCTGATATCACACCTATCGACATATCCGAGCAATGGAGAGAGGAAAAGACGTCGGCTTCTGTGGTCAATAATGTACTTGTTACAGACCATACTACACAACAACCAGGATTCTATCTACTTTGCTGTTCATGGTCCTTGCCCCACTGCCTTCAGACAGGTCAGGGATGTTGTCTGACCAACCTCCACTCCACAAGTGAAGTCTGGCAACATCAGACCTCTGCGGCTGCAGTAGACCATAGACAACACTGTTGACTGGTGTCCTCTGACAAAGCTTGAAGGTGGTCTAAAGTCTCTGCACGATGCTGGCTGGAGAACATGGCAACCACAGCATTCACGAAATGAAATAAAAATCGATTCATGTACAAAAGTATGCAGTACACGCTATTCTACATGACAATAATGAACATCGTCAATAAACTGGAAAATTATTAATAAATGCACCTGCTGCCAAGCAGCGCTTCTTCATAGTCTACTTCACATACTAATTCATCTAGCAGTTGTATTTTCTTTCCTCATTTCCAAGTTCAACTGTGTTGTTCACTATTGTGTTGTTCATTATCATTTGCATTAAAATAATTTACACATTATTTGTACGCTGAAAGATTGTCTATCTTCCCCACCGATGAGGGACTGCCTTATCGTGGCGGTGGGGCTTATGGGCTCCAAGGATCCTGCAGATTCCACTTTTCAGGAATCCAAAGGGGAGGAGACTACTAAGAGTCCCCCAGTTTGGCCCTCAGAACTCGGTTTAAAGGGGGTGCTAAATCTCCGGGAACCCCATTCAGAGCATGCATTCGCAGGGCATTCTGGCAGTAGCACTACTTGCAAGCATTCTCAGGAGTTGACACCAGGGCTCCTGGAATTGAAAGTGACTGGTGTATTTACGGCATCCGTGCCATTTACGGCTGTTTAGCCATTTGACAGCCACACAATTGGTGGTGGCCTCTCTAGCTATGCTTCCTCCTAAGGACCGTTTCCTCAGTCCCGTCCCCGACGGGCGAGGAAGTTATGAGTGAGGCTCAAAAAGTACACTCGTTTATCAGCTGCAACTTATTTTCATCTTAAATTTATTATCAATTTGGGTACCGGTACCTGGACACAATAGTGTCCCAGGTAATGTCACTATGTTTTTTTAACCACAACGATGGTTTGCTACTCTATATAATGGGGCTTAGATCTACTTGTCCTCGGTAATTACACTTTATTCATTTTGCCACAATGATGGCTGGTTACTTCGTACTAGGATTTTATCCTGTGGAGGTTATAAGAACTTGAAATAGATTTACCTAACCTTTGGTTATGTCAGGGTTGCGTATTATTGGGCCACAACTGATGGATGGCCTCAGCACTGGATGTAGTCCACCCCGAAGGAAAAGGTAAGGATTGTCTTCATTGGATATGCTCATCATGGTTACTGATAGCGTATAAATCTACCATCCTGCGGTCACTCCGAACCTGGCTGTCTACTGTGTTATCTGTTCTTTGTTTACTATTGTGTTGTTCATTATCATTTGCATTGAAATAATTTACACACTATTCGTATGCATTGAGTGATATATGATTCGGCAGTTTCCATAATGCCTCCTCATAACACTTATAATTGAGGGCGGCCATTTGTTAGAAGTAGGTCACGTAATCAAGGCCGAGGATGGTATGGATCATGGGGTGGCAATACCTCGTAATGATACGGATGGTCGTTTTTTCAGATATATACTCTGCCCTAAACACTTTGGCTCCGGCAGTGAAAGATATGTAAAACCATCACGACAGGGATCACACAGACTCGGCACGGACGTCTGTTAAATCCCGATTGAGTCCGGGTCCATCTACCGGTGACAATATGGATAATATTTACTTCTCTACCCGGGACAGACCGTGGTTCCAGAACCCAGACTTTAAACGGATGGTCTGCAACACTTCACAGCTTGTGAGACTAGAGTACCGTAGTAAAACTGGGATGGGTGCCCAACCGGCATAAACAGAGCAGTGGATGAATTAGTGGACCGCATCCGTCCCCATTAGTGGACCGCATCCGTCCCCCTTATACTGCTGTAAAAGTTCAACAACTTCTACAGCAGGTGGGGAGGACTTCAAATGAGACATATGTGTAGCCGTCACAGCACACCTTCACCAAGAGCCTGAAATCAAGATAAATAACTTAGCTCGTTGTGAAACTGCTGACCAAGACATAGAAGACCGCACGGCTCGAAGAATGGTCAAAAGACTCCATGGAAGGAAGATTTCAGAGATTATTATAGAGAAAACCTTATCCAAAGTCAAAATAAAAGTTAGACATCTTCGTGATTTGAACACCCAACACGGTGAGAGTCACGACCGAGGGACAAAGTACTGGAAACCATCATAAAGGACAACATACCACAAACCAATAAAAAAAACACGCGAGTGACAGCTCCGATTTGCCCGAGGCGGATGTTTTTTCTGCTGTTCCTGCGCCACCTAATAAATGTATTGGGCTGGAGGGAGAATCACATAATACTCAAACCAGTAATGACACCACTGTCAACCTCAATGTGGCGTCACTGGAACCCGAAAAAGTAATCTGCATGCGAACGTGCCTGTTTAAAATAAATCCGGTTCCTGGCCAAACCAAAACTGTAACGTTAATTATCCAAGTTCAACTCGATTACAACAAAAAGTGTAAACAAACATCCTGCTCACCCGCAGTGGCGACCCATCACCTCCATCACGAAGCACCTTTGATGACTGAACAAACACGAACACACAACACAGTAAAATAATTCAGCAAAACAAACACAATTTTCAACATAACGAAGTCCTCGCGACAGTGTAATGGTCAGGACATCGGATTTCCTATTAAGAGGTCACAGGTTTAACTCCTGGCCTTTTCACCATCAAGTAACAGTTAGTAAGGTTTGAAGTCCCACTTGACACATAACAGGTCATTTCAGAGACGAATCTTCCCAGGCAATCAATTGGTACTGATGACGAAAAGATAACGAACTAAACAAAACATGCACTCAGTAACCAAAAACACAACACAAAAACATGTCCCATCTAACACTTGACAAAAAATCCAAAGCTACAACGTAGCCCTCATTTAGTCGACTCCTAGATAGACAGAGCAAGGTTTAACGTCCCACCAAACACATTATAGGTCATATCGGGGACGGCTTTTTACGGGTTAAATGACCCAACCAACAGTGTCAAAGCACTGAAGGAAGATAGATCCTAAGGATTAGGCTTCGATCCCATCAGGTCCACCACACCGTGCTCACAATGATACAACAACTATGCATTACATTACATTACATTAGAAAACTATTTATAGTGGCCTAAGTAAGAGTAACATCAAGGACCAGTATGCAGTATGAAAAAAAAACGCACAAAATACACAATAAACAGAAAGCAATCTATGCACAGTGAAATGAGCCCAGTGTGACAAAACCCAATCCAGAGAACTGTAAGAACTGCTCATCTAAGTGTGCTTATGACTGTGCACAGCTTCAGTACACAATACAACACAGAAC
>Ga0049105_1001559_pt1 | contig 10387 bp, 6 predicted proteins | sample WorMetvaBAHAMAS1_FD_61260 | JGI IMG/M metagenome (GOLD analysis project Ga0049105, IMG submission 61260) | Worm MetaG Olavius vacuus BAHAMAS.1 | ecosystem: Host-associated > Annelida > Digestive system > Unclassified | place: Germany: Marburg | collected 2013-04-09 | reverse complement strand
TTAGCAGATACTAACTGTTATATTTAATTAAATATCGTTTGATGTGACTTGTTTTTAACGAAAAATTCATGAATTTCGTAATAAATGAAAACGAACTGTTAAAATTTGAGGGGTCTTACTAGTAAAAATGATACAATTCATACAAATATTCAGATGAATAGACCAAAATTGGTGTAAACATAGAAATATGTTTGGGCAATAGCCACGGTAATTTTCAGTTACACAGATTCACCACAAGTGAAAATATCGCAAAAAGTTTTAGGGGGCTACTTTTTTTGACTCACACTGTAGATATAAACCACGGTAATTAATGTACGTCAATGGGATACGAGTGTAACGAGTATAATGCAATGTAAGCTTAGACCATGTTGTAGCGTTCTTATTTCATGACTGACAACTTTGAGCTGGGTCAACAGCAGGCTAGCAGCGAAAAGACTCGGTGTCGGAAAGATGCTATCAACATGTTCAGAGTACGAACTACAGTGAACGAGTTGTGCATGCTGGCAGCGACTGCTGTTGTTCGTTGCACGTTCATCGAGGATGTGTGAAAATAGATTTGACCTGCAGTGTATAGTTTTCTTGGATATATCTGACGGTGAGAATGTGGGCAGTGTGAAAGATAAAGCTTTTATAGAGCGCTGTCTACCGCCAGTCACCGCAGTATGTATATGACGGAGCGTCTATCAGATCACATTTCATGACCTAGCCTACTTTCGGCGGCTGTGTTTTCACCACAGTATCTGTTTATATAATAATCGCCGATACTCGGTGCAGTGAAGCGTGACCATTGATCACTAACGACAGTGGCCACGTCACGCTTGACTGGAGTGAGTTTGTGGGCGGTTATATGTAACAACTTTCCAGACACTGGTGAAACATGGGCGCCGAAAGTAGGTCTTGAAATAAATCTGCGTCTAACATACTGAATAACTGCTACAACAGTTTTGTTGTCTTGGACTTTGTTATATGCGCACAGAGAATGGTGGAACTGAGATGCATTAGAAATAACCATTAATTTAGTTAGCTACTTGCTGACAATTGTTATAACGTATAACCGCGTTTGATTGTGCAGTTTAAAAAAGGTCACGTGTTTTACTTAGAGTACGGTACCAATGTGCGTGGTATTTCGGTAAAAAGAAATCACCGATAAAGAGTTTAACCATGGTTCTAGTTCATAGGCACTGCTTATATAATACGCAGTAGTTGAGTTTCGTTACCATTTTAAATGACATTTAACACTGACTTATAAAATGAGTTTGGAAGAAAGAATGACAGTCGTATCAGGCGCTGCCTAAATGCAACGGAGAGAAATTAATAGAGTACGACAAGAGTACGGCACCAGTATACGGCATCGCGCCATCATAAAACTCATGTTAGACTTCAGTTGGTGTGCACTGTGCAGGCTGCATGCGACTCCTACCTTGTAGTAGACGTCGTAGTGTGTGGCATCATTTCACCTGCTGCCGCTGCTGCTGCTGCTGCTGCTGCTGAGATCGATATTCACTGATCAATAAAACATTGCCGCCTACTGGCTGAGCAGGTGCTTGGCGTGGCAACGCCGCCAGCCGCCTGTAGGCCGCTCGCCGTGCCGTACAAGACAATCCAGGTGCTGCTGCTCACACTACAATCAACGTGAAGACCTCGTTAGCTGTGCATTCGTATGCTATTATCTGTTGATGTGTGATACTTGCCGCAATGACATCAGGTAGGACCTAACGGTATAGGCCTATAGGATGGTGAGCCTACAATATCGTTTATATAATTTCTGATCTATAGATACACAGCGTAGATGGTTCTTCGATAACACATGCCGCACATGCAGTCTGTTGTCTTCGTAATGTTCTGTAAGTGAAAACAGAATAGGCTATAGATCAGTGAGTCTGTTCGTAGGCCCGCATTATTATTTTCAGAGAAACGGTAAGTAGACCGTAGATTAATATGACGTTTAAAGCTCGCCGTTGTACACGTAATATATGTTAAAATTTAATGTCCATGGGCTACTGGACTAATTAAAGCTAACAGCTCTGAGCAGGTTGTTAAGCATATCGGCATTCGGCGATTGGCACAATACGATCAGAAAGATTACTGTTAAGACGCCATGCGCATTGCAACGTGTAGTGATACTCGTAGCACATCCACGGCCGGAACGAGCATCTATTTACATTAAAATAGAGCTAATAATATTTGCTATTATAGATATTCGTAAAGGCAGTGTCGAAACACAATAGACTTGACCTACAGTGACAGTTGCTTTAAGCCTAAACTAAAAACAAGCTTGATTGCGAAACACGGGTTACCACTTACCAGGCCCGTATGCGGTCATTTATTCGCCACTGAAAGCGAATTCTGTTTCAGCCAACATGATCATAGACTTTTGGACTTCGCAAGTTTATCGTATAGCCTATATCTTGCTTTTTTTGACGTACGTGTATTCAAGTTTACACATTCTTTTGCCATCTGTGAGCGAGCTTAGTTTTAAAGCACTTGCGACCTTATACTGTTGACCTTTACACTTCATCTCTGAACTTTCTGTACTATATAAGCAGTTCCGGTAACTGGGTCCAATGTTGCGCATAACCCACGCGGTAGATTGACCACACACTGAGTCAGCCTGCGTGACGAAATGCTTTACGGTTAGCCATCTTGCTACTAGTCTGGCTCAGCATTGAAGCAACTTCGTTGATTAAAGCCAAACCGTAATGAGAAGCCGCCGTCAGGAGGAATTACTTTAACCACAATCTTAGTTATAGCGAGATATAAATAAATTAATCTATTCTGTTCTGATGCGAGTGATAATATTAAGAGTTTGTTGTGTTGTCGGTCATAACATCAGAGGCGACGACAGCAGGTGCGTTGACGTCACAGCTGACGTCATCGACAACGACCAACACGTTCACATTGTCAACAACAACAGCGACCAGTGGCGACTACTGGAGTTTGCCATGTGAGTTAGCATAACAAAACATCAGTGATGTGCGGACTGCGGCATGTTTTTGATGCGCGGAGTGACTGACAGCGGATCTTTTTGGCAGTTTTTGCACACGAAAAGCGGTGGGCGTGGACTGACGCGGATCCTATTCGTTCATTTTTGGCGAAAATTTTATTTTTAATAGCTTGAGACATTAAAAAAGCTATGATTAATATGGATGTTGTCGTATCAAGCACCTGCCGCTATTTGGTCAATTAATGAGCATCGAGTACTTGGTGTACTGCACAACACGTATTTCCAATGACGTCGTTCGCGAACGTGGACTGAGGTGCACCGTCCGCTTTCGTCAAAATCTATGGACTGACGCGGACACAAAATTTTAAGATCCGCACATCTCTGATGTACATGTACGTACAGCATGATATTGACTACTAAAGCCTATACTTTGCTACTTTCTCCTAGTCATCATCATTGGTAGTTGATCAGCTGGAAAACTACTTATTATCTCAAAATGACGTTTGTCATGTCGTAAGCGGTAAACTGCGACGAAAAAGTGACGCAACGATATATTCGTACTGTTATGAGTAAAAAGTTAATTAAACATTAAAGATGTTGATAAGGACGTGATAGCAAGTACTAAATGATGTGTCTGTTTATGCAAAACGATAAAAATTCTGCCCCGCCTCTCTCTACGCAATGGTTATGCTACGGCAGTTCTGTCCGAACGTCCGTCTATCCGATTAGGACAGGTTGTCTCATGCACACTGTGTCAAAACAGATGTATACACTTGTTGAACTTTTTAGATAGGCCCAGTTGCCAGTGTACTTGATAAACCCATTATTCTAATTTTCAACCACATTATAGTGAGAAAACTAGACGAATTTACCCTAAAAGAAGTTAAATGCAGCTGAGATATGACAAATTTGTTTTTTTTTCTGGCAAACTATAGACGGCGCACACAACAGACTACGGTAAAGACAGCGCTCGGAACGCTGAGAAATGGGGGGGGGGAGGTTGTCCTGGTTGAAAAACTTGAAACAGCATCATAATTTTGTCATTTTAGATAAATTTTAACAAAACTTGGTACTTGTAGTAAAGTGTATATTTTATCGTTAGTAGTTGTATAAAATTTCACGCAAAAATCTGCACGCATTGCTGAAATATCGCCAAAAGTCACAGGATACTACTTTTTATGTTCACCCTGTACAAGCAGTAAGCAGGCTAACACGAAACGTCGCGCGGTTTCTCTGCCACTCTGTGTTTGCTGTATTTCAGTTTGCAGTTCAAGACATTTGAACATACCAGTTTACTACGTACAAGTAAACATTGTACATGGCGTGTGTGTTTGTTGACAGTTGTATATGTGTGTTTCGCGTTCGGTGCCGCCATTCTCGTCGTCCTCGTAGCGTTGATCATCTGCTTTGTCATTCGACAGAGGTCTGCAACACGTCCACTGCTATATTTCACTTACGAATTACAAGCTCGATATGTTTTTTACTAACTATATGTGGTGAAATCGTATTTATCATCATTTGCAGTATTTGTAGTATATGCTGATAACTGGCGAGAATAACTAACCAATCAACGTTAACCAGCCAACTGAGAACCAGTCAACCCTCATCACTGGATGGGAATACTAATTCAAAGTTGGACACATATCACCTGTGATCTGGAGGTAGAGGTCTCATTCCCCTTGCCCCACTTTGAACGTACTTCTAACGTCATTACTGTAGTGTAATGCGCAATTAAGAGTCATACACAGAGTCAGAGTGGCATAAAAGTTGCATAAAATTAAAGTAACCTACAAAAGTAACCATATATTACACAGGTTTAGCACAGCAGCTCGTCTCGTAAGGGCGCATCTGAGGTTTTGCAAATCAAGGGGATTTTTGCCGTTTAAGAGGCATGACCTATGTCGCCCTTACACTGTGTTTTAGACTGAAGTTTTTACGCGCGGCATGGAATGCAGACGCGGTCTAGCGATGAGAAAGCTGTCCGTCTGTCTGTCCGTCCGTCTGTCTTTTCGTCAAACGCGTGGATTGTGACAAAACGGAAGAAAAATCTGACCAGATTTTTATACCACACGAAAGATCATTTAGCCTAGATTTCTGAGAAGAAGAATGGTTGGTGGGGGCGACCCTCTCTACCTGAAATTTTGGGTCAAATGGCCCCCCTTGGAGCGTAATCGCCGATTTTGAACCGATATTCGCTCGTAGCGCCTCAGCGGTAACACCTAGCGAAAAAAAGTTCAATTAACACTAATATTAAGTCCATACGCGCTTTTCAATGAGCCCAAGATGAACATCGTACGTTGTCCCTAAGCCCCGCAAAGGGTGGCTCAAAAACGCAAGTGTCCAAAATTGAACAATAAGCTGCGATAACTCCGAAACGGTACGACATAGAATGTCAGTTACTATTAATCACTAATAGGAAGTCGCATACGGGCTTTCGACCTCGATGACCTTGAATGGCCTTGAACGCCGTAATAGCCCTTATTTTGCGTTTTTTCACCGAATTCGATAGATTTTCAGGACGATTATATCACAATGGTTGAAGATAGACCTATAATGTCCGTAAAATATTGTATCCCAGTTCCAGTCTTCTACTTTTGGCGAAAACTATAACGCACCATGCAGCGTGGTCTCTTGCGATAGCTGAGCTCTTGTTTACATTGATTTTTGTATATTGTACACGTGTTATGTTGACGTATCGGTTATGCCAGGCGTAGACGGCGTGACATTGCAACCGCGCGACAGAGGCTGCAGCACCTGCAGCAGTACCACATGAAGGGTAATCCAGTTGGAAACGGTTCAGTATCAGGCGCCGTGGCCGAGCACGAGCAGCCGTCAGCAGGTTCACCGGCCGCCTCACAGCATTCGACGTTGACGACAACTTCTTACATCGCTGCTCACAATCTGCCACCAGACGGCGCCACTATCAGCGGTCGTGACAGACAGCGTGAGGACAGCTACATCAACAGCCAGTTTCAACGTCGCTCGCACCTCAATGGCGACGTGTTCTACTTGAGCGGCAGAGCAAACACTGCGCGCTGCACCACAGCGCACAATGACCTTGCCGACCACACTCTAACGACATTCAAGTATTACACATACGATCGCGATTATTTCCGCGAGCGCCACAAGTCGTCATGCTTACGAGACTGCAACTTGCGACACTCCATGGAGTGAACTTCAATGCAAGCGTTTGTACTCAGTACACTGTAAAACTACTTATCACCGCTGATAACACTGTACATTTGCTCATTGCTGGAAATTGACGGAAACAAAAACAAAAACGGTCTTCTCTCTCTACCGCTCTTCATTCCGGAATGTTTCAGTTAAGTCTAGTTTGTGTTATACTGTGTTTTTAACTAAGCGTCGTTACGGTCTGCCTGTGGATTGTTTGATCTGTTCCGCCTCCTTTCTTACAAGATGGTTAAACGTACAACTGTAACTGTAACTGAGGCACTTGTATTGCGCCCTACTAGAAGACCGAGGGCGCATCACAGAGTCAATCCGTATTCTGGTGCCCGTAGACAGAATGAAACAGAAATGTTTTCAGATCACGACGAAACTTTGTAATTGTACAGTCTGACGTACTTATCATAGCGTGTCAAGCCCAGTTCTTCCACTGTCGTGTTGATACACTGTTTATATAATAACACAAGTCTATTTTTATTATGACTTTGACATTGATATTTGATATTTGGACTTCGCAAGTCAGCTGCTGTCTGCCTGTTTCAACATCTAAACCTACATTGCAGTATTACACAGACATAGGCTAGTACTCATACATTGCTGATTGACTGCTTATTGGCTTAATGTCCTAGATAGTCGCGGCTTGGCGATGATTTTGGTGCTGTGCCATTTTGTTCTTTTGTTAGCCGATCTCGGTACACACTTCCCAGTCTTCGTATGAGAATAATACTGCGGCTGCAAACATTGTCCGCCGCTGAACGCACTGTGTGGTGTAGTCGTCAGTTCTTCTCAGAGCATCAAGGGTCATATTCAGGCACTTGACTTCACTTTCTGACATTCGTCTCTGCTGAGTAGAGGTCTACAGGAATGCGTTTTTGATTTCCATTCCGTCCCATTCCCGCGCAGCAAAATCGCATTCCTGTTTATAGAGCTACTCATTTTAATTCTTATTTTTATTTAAATTGCTGTTCTCTGCCGTGAAAAGTCCCGCATCTCGCATTTAAACGACAGTCGTAATCGTACAAAAATTGTATGCTAAACAGCATCAACTTTAAGGACGCACTATGATGTCTGAAAACAGTTCACTGCACACTTTGAGGCTTGACTATTGCCACACGACAACAGCACAGTATAGAGTATACGGTAATTGGTGTCTCCCCTTCCTGTGTAGCAATTTTTATTACCGGCGCTTTTATTCCCGTTCCTAATATACAGCATGTCCACTGCCATTCCCACGGGTAAAATGAGGAAAGGGAATTTTTATTGCCAATGCAGACCTTTACTTGTAATATCCAGCCAATTCGATCTCATAAATTCACTGCATTCGGCAAACAGCTTTTACTGCAGGTTAAGTTTGACTTGCATACTGACAGTGTCGCCAACGCAGCAGCAGACTGCATTCCAGAGTTGCCTATCATCTACATGTTGTAGTGTCAATCACGTTTTTCTGGCCTTGAATGGCCATAACTGGTTACTGTACATATGCTACATTTACTTGGTTTAATATTTCTACCACTATAAAATACACGGCGCTTTCGAAAGTCTGTACGCAAATAAATTTAAATTTACGCACTGTTACTTTATGTTAGTTCAAGGTCATTCAAGATCAACAGACATCGATGCGACAGTTAGTTTTTACAAATCGTCATAACAACGTGAATATTTCGAATAAGCGGTGCAACAGTTGATATGATATTTTGTCTTTATATTTTTGTATTGAGGCTGGTGATGTTTCTGTGCTGAACAGCCGAGTTACTGTTCAAGGGTTCAAGCTTTAAATCGCAAACTGTGTTATAAACGTCAGTGTTGGTGCTTGACAAGGTTGCTGTTGAGCTAGTCGTTGCTGGTTCGTTGGGCAGCGTAAAGCAGTATCGATGAACGGACATTGCTGTATGAGTGAGTGAGTGGGTGAGTTGTTGAAGGTGTAGTGACGAGACGTAACGCTCAAGTCCGGCCGACATGACGGCTGCTGCCTGCCTGCTTGCTAGCACGCCGCCCTCGCAGACTGCAACCAACACACGCCTCGCCTCGCCACAGATTTACTCCATCTCCACTCCAGCTGCCAGTTCAGCCGCAGCTTCAGCTCATCAACTATAAAAGGCAACTGACGCCGGTGTGCTGGCTGGCTGTCTGTCTGGCATGTCTTGAAGCTGAGGCTGAGCAATGCGGCGTGATTAGCGCGATGACCTCGTGCCGTGCTGTGCCCGTTCATCCTCCGCTAAACCATCTTTCAACCAGTTCCGGGCATTGTCAAAGCACTGCCAGCAGCAGCAGCACGGCACGGCTCTGCATTCACAGATATCTCGAGTCTGCATCGCTCGCTGCTTTGTGGCACAGCAGCGCTCAGATATTAAGTACAGCAGCTGTAGAGATGTAACTGAGTACTCAAAAAACTGCACTCCGACCGAGTCGAGTAACTTGAACGAGTAGTCGACATGATGCTTGATGTAATTATGTTTATTGTTTGGATTGCTTATTTATTCACATATTGTGGTTATGAAAACGCTTCCATTCACGATGATGTTTCGACTGTGATACTTTGCGACACCTACACGGTGTTCACAAACAAATTAAACCGCGAATTTGATCACAACTCGCAACACCGTTAACGACAGCAGTGTTCGTTGTTCTGTTATAGAAATAGTTGAACATTTTAATAATATGTACATTCCGAATTTGAACAAAAACCTTTTTACTATTGAGTAGTTCCGGTCTACGAGTAATTTCTCAGTAAGCACAGCTCTAAGCACACGCGTCTGTTCCTGGCACTGTTCTCGCTCGCCGTAGACGCCACCCGCTGTCTACCGTATAAAAAGTGCGTGGCGCGTAGATCTACAGTGAAACGCAATATCTATCATTGTCCAGCCAGCAATACTCGTTACATGCCAGGTAAATCAGTGACAACACGACACGAATACACCTCATTGTCTACAGCCTCGAACCACCACTCTCATCTCCGTCAACAGTGCAGTTTATTTTGATCTTTGCCGACAAATCACGACAACAGCCACGGAAGCAGTTGAAGCTATAAGTAAAGTAAAGTAAGGTAAAGGTAAAACATGGATTTGTATAGCGCCTTGTCGTGAACGCACCTCAAATGGATTTAGGTCAGGGAAGTTTGAAGGCTGTTTGTCCTTGCTGATAGTCAGCAGAGTTGTCGACCATAGTCTTGTGCGAGTGAACGGAGGCCTGTCCTGTTGACATACGAAATCCGCTGAAATAAGTGCTTTGCAGTCTGTCGATCAGTTCGAATTTTCTGGCGTGAAATGCAAAAAAAAGTTTTCCATAAAAAAACTATATCCATGTGTGATAAATTGTTAACCATGTAAGCTTACTGATAGTAAGTTTGACAATTAGGGTCCAATATTTTAAACTATCATAACTTCTTAAGTAAACAGGATATTCAATTTAAATATTCAAAAATGTTGCCAAGCCTCTCCTGAAAATTTGACGTTAAAGATTTTACCCATCACATAAATTATCAAACTTTTTCCGCCCAGGGTTTGAGCTAGTGCATTTTTCGTTACATTGGATTTGTAATCAATGGCTATAACTAGTGTCATTGTCAAACGCCGTGGATTTGAAGACCTATGATCAACTTAAATCACCAACAATGAGAGAAATTAATAAAATTAAACAGTAGAAAAAAAATCATTTCGCCGCACAGCAAGTTCACAACTTACTACAATATCTACAAAATAAATTCTCAGCGCAGTTGTACCATGACAATAAATTGTATTCTTTTTGGTGATAGTTGATCTGAGAAAAAAGCAAATGAAACATTAAATTTGCTGTCACATCTGCGGCGAAATTTTAAACTCGGCATTGAAAATGCAGCTACTGAACTAGCTAGATCAAAACAGTAACATAATTGGTATTGTAAGTGCGATAATGCACGCGAAAACGCGCTAAATCGTCAATAACTCAGCCGTGGATTATTCGATTTCGCTCAAATTTTGCACAGTTTAAACACAGGACACCCGAAGTGCTGTAAAGTTCAATGTCAAGAGGTCAAAGGTCACAACGTAACATGAAGTCATCAGGCACGGATGAGTTGTCGAAGGTCAAACTTGATGGAAATTATCTCAGAGCGAGCGCAACACGTAACGAAATGTACAAGGTCATAAGGTCATTCGCAATTGCCACGTATTCTAGTTTGATGATGAACAGATACAAGCTTCCCTGCGTCGTATCTGTTCATCATCAAACTAGAATACGTGGCAATTACAGTTACTGTGATATGTGACAGATACAAATGCA
>Ga0049105_1001558_pt1 | contig 10387 bp, 11 predicted proteins | sample WorMetvaBAHAMAS1_FD_61260 | JGI IMG/M metagenome (GOLD analysis project Ga0049105, IMG submission 61260) | Worm MetaG Olavius vacuus BAHAMAS.1 | ecosystem: Host-associated > Annelida > Digestive system > Unclassified | place: Germany: Marburg | collected 2013-04-09 | reverse complement strand
CTATCTCAGAAATAACCAGGCAGTGTCATGGCCGGGATTCGAACCTGCGACCGCGAGTCACAAGTTCAACGTCCTAACCATTACACCACCGAGCCACCCAAAGTAAGTAAATTTGTAGAGCGCATCGTCTAAAAAGCTTTAATTCGCTATGTACAAGAGTAAGCTGAAAATAAAAACGTTTTCAGTGAACGCTTGAAGTAGTCTCTGCTGATGGCCGGATCTCTCAGACTGTCTGGTAACCAGTTCTATATCGCAGGGCCGGCCACAGAAAAAGCCCGCCGACCATAACTGCTGAGACAAGCTGTGATGCTTGGAGAATAAGAAGGAAGGTCAGCAGAACTGTTTTATGCTGCATTGCGTACTGCAGCTGTGTGCAGTCATAAGCACAATCACTGAGCGGTTCTTGCAAGTGAACTCAGGACTGTATGTTTAGGTTTATGTAGGGATGTCAGAATTCTCCGATTCTGCGTACGCAGAATTTTGCACAGATTTGGCTGCCATGTGCAGAATTAACAAAGCGGCATAGAAATTGTAAAGTTTTGCAGGTTTTGTTCAGCATTATTGCTCTTAGTTTGGCACTGATGGCTGTCACAGCCAGCACAAAGCATTTTGGGGTAAAAGTAATAAAATAAAATAACACCAAAAAGTGAGAAAAAAACAGAAATTCACACAGCACTAAACTACACACTAAGTAAAACTAAGCAATTATACTAGTGTGCCACACACAGTAGTACAGCATGCGACTTACAGTTTCAAAGTAGACTTACAGTTTTAAAGTGGAAAAATTGGCTTGACAAAAGTGCGCAGAATTCATGAAAATGGTGCTCAGAATTTTCAGTTTTTTTTGGCACAGAATTCTGACAACCCTAGGTTTATACTGTCGTTTTTTTTTCATTTTTGTTGTATTTTTCTCTCGGTTGTCGTGAGTTTGACAGTACCAGTGCAGCCTGGAATGACACATTTATGAAATAACCCATTATATGTTCAGATGAGTTAGTCATAATTATTACTCTTTTGTTCTTTTGTTACAATTAAGAATTCAAGCAGAGAAACGGTTAAAAGCAGATGATATTTAACGCGGTGTCAGATGTTACTGCCTTAGGTGAAATTCACCTCGGCTTCAGTCGTTTTATTGGTAGTTGCAGTACGTACAGAAAGCATTGACAAACGCAGCAGATTTAATTCTGTTTACAGCTCAGAAGAAAGATTGATAGCAGCTTATAAAGTCGTAGAAAAGTGCATTTAATTATGCAGCTTATTTCTGTCGGTAGTTTAACGTTGCATTAATTAGTTAATAATTTCAGTTAGTCACATTTGGTTATATTTTGTCTGCAGTCTGCTGTATGGACAATGAAGTTTTCTCAGTGCGGACGGCTGTTGGCCACAGGAGGACAGGATAACTTGCTGTACATATGGACACTCAAAGACGCATTTACGTATTTTGATGAAATGCGTCGAAAATACAGCGAAGGTGAGTACAATCTGTTATTAGCAGAGTGAGCTTTGCATCGAATCTACAGTGAACTAGTTTTGAAGTGTTAAAGGAGAATGTATTTTAGGTAATGATACTGTGTACTATTTGCAGTGGCGCGGGTGTCGCCCACACCATCACAAGACGGTCAGACATCATCACGTCAGTCACAAGATGGCGACACTGCTTCGGCAACGGCTTCTGAAGTTAGCTCAGTTTTTGTGCTTTCTGAGTAGTTTGATTTAATAAATTAAAGAAGACTGCCTTCTAACGTAAGGCAAATGCATGTATTCGGTTACGTGCGGTAAGCCGATGAATATTCATAGTACACCAGTGGCCGTGTGTAATCCGGCACTGCTATGACGTATGGAATTTCCCATCATCATGTTTGCTCGTTTCCCTTCAGTGACGCAATGCGCTTGCTGGAGCGGCAGTTGTAGTCATGCTGTCACTTAAGCGTAGGGATGTCGGGATAACATTTCACGTTTTTTGCTCGTGTGACTGTGACCTTGACCTGATGACTTTCATATACAAACTTGACCCATATGCCCGGAAGACCTACCGGATGAGTGAAAATGAACTTCGTACAGCGATGCTTGTAAAAGCCATCGTCCGACAGACAGACAGACAGACAGACACGACCGAAATTATTACCACAGCTGCTTCGCGGGTGGTAATAAATATAATGCATATCATATATCATAATGAGACTCCTAGTGGTGATAGTGACTGAATGACTGATTTATTCAACAGATATGGTACTAGCTCATCCTGGTTGTATTGTAGTATGAGTCAGTTCGTTGCTGTGTGAATTTCTCTATAGATGGCCAGTTCAGCTGATGATGAGCATGCGCCATTCATGCAGCAGCCGTTCTGTGTCTATAAGGGTCACTCTGCCGACCTGCTTGATGTGTCCTGGTCCAAGGTATAGCTGCGTTTCACTGTGTGTAATCTTTAGGTGATTTTTTACATGACTTAATGCATGGCTCATAAATGGGCTCTTTGCACCTTCAGGATGTGTGAAAAGGTCAACAAGTGGTGCAAAAATATCATAACATGAGGCATTTTGTAGAAACTTTTAAAATTATTTAGTATATTGAGAGTGAGAAGCTTTTTTTCTAGTTAAACTGGTAAGCAGTATGGGACAGTCGAGCAGTTGTTGATTTTATATGTAATCAGATAAATACCTGTCATTAGTCACTTGCGAATGTGTTATATAACCAGCGGTGTAAGGGTTCTGTAGGTGTAGGAACTTAGTGGCATCGATCCAGTGCAATATTTGGGATCAAAACTCCTCTACTGTGCTAATGTTCAAATAGATTTTCTTTATAAATGCATGTCATAAATTACGAAATTACACCAAACATATTAAAAAGTAACTAAATTTATTAGTGGACTTAAAACAGGGAGTAAGGAGCCCAGTTGAAAGTTGAATAAGCTAGTGATTCTCGGCAATGAAGACAAGGTCGACGGTCGACATGTGCTTGTTGTTTCTCCGGTGAATCATATTTGCAACTCATATGCCATGACCATATTACACCATGCCATTAGTGCATTGTCGAGGTCAGGTTCTGTTTGTTGGAAAGTTTCAAACAGTATATGTTTGAAAATAGTGATTATATCAGTACTTGTTAAGGACTGTTTATGCTTTCTTTTGCGCATCGTTATTTGGTTTATGTATCACGTTTTGTTTCCAGGTCGTTGTTAAGCTTTTGAATGCATGTATACCTGCGTATTGTATTGTTTCATATCGTATTATTTCACTGTGCCACGTGATATTGTCAGAATTACTTCATACTGTCGTCATCTATGGACAAAACTGTACGCCTATGGCACATATCTCGACGAGAGTGCCTCTGTTGCTTTCAGCATATTGACTTTGTTACGGCAATCGCCTTTCATCCCAAGGTATCTCACCTGCTGTGTTTTTAGTATCTTGTCCATTAACTTTGCAGATGTTTTGCTCAGGCAGCGAAGTGTTCTGCTTCAGAGCTTGTTTGATGATTCGGTCTGGACTATTCCCAGAATACCTAAGTTGCTGGAAGTCAATCTTGAGATTTTTACCAGTCAGGAGTGGAAAGAATGCTGGCTAACAGAAGAACAGTTTTGGCAGAAGTACGGTGTTAAAATCTGGCGATATGACTGAATAATGGGAACCAGCACCCTGGAAGTTTTAGACTGGCAGCTTTCTCTGTCTGAGAATAAACCAGTTCTTCCTGATCACTGGTCTTAGGTACTGCCAGTACTTAACTACTCATAGGATGGCCGACTGATTTTGCCCAGTGTGAATTATTATTATATGGTACCCATATTGTGTACTCACAAATGGTGACCAATCCCGGTACTATCAAGGATTGTTGTAGAGTATACATCACTGTTGAGCAGCACAGTGGTGAATTTCAATAACTGGATGTCTGTTATGTTTTAAAACTTGTGTGATTTTTCATCAAGATATGTCAACTGATAAAAGAGTTTTACCTCTGTGTGTCTTAATCAACTACTGGTAGTATCACAGAAAGTGATAACATAAAAATAAGTAGGAGAACGAAAGCTAATACTTTATAGAGTCGATGCATGTATTCTTTACAGTAGAATTGTTACATCTGACTGAGTTTTCTTTACAAAATATTAGTATAACAAGCCAGAGAGACACTTGGTACATTAAAGCAATATATTTTCTTCAGTATTTAATGTACCAAGTGTCTCTCTGGCTTGTTATATTAATATTTTGTAAAGAAAACTTAGTCAGATGTAACCATCCTACTGTAAAGAATACAATGAGTATGTAATGCATCGACTCTATCAAGTATGAAGCAATATATTTTCTTCAATATTTAATAATTTTTACATTACTTTACTTATGTTACTTGACTTATTTCTGCTGTAATCAGGTTTTTTATTTACTTAATACTTTAGTAGTTATATTATGTGTATTTCAGGACGATCGTTACTTCCTGAGCGGATCACTAGATGGAAAGCTGAGGCTGTGGAACATACCTGACAAGAAAGTGGCTTTATGGAATGAAGTCAGCGGTGCCACAAAGCTGATCACAGCCGCTAATTTCTGCTTGAATGGACGTTTTGCCGTCGTTGGGACGTACGACGGTCGATGCATCTTCTACAACACGGATGTGAGTAGTAGTGCTGGGCTATCAAGTTAATTAATTACTTGAATACTCGAATACTTGTCTGAAACAGCAAGACCAAGCGAAATAACAAAATGGGGATTTTAAATATGATTATAGCACTTGTAATATTGTAGATTCAGTGGCTATAAATCACTAATCCATATGCACTTTCAGCAACACATTCTGTACATCACATGGTCAAACTTTATACAATTATAAAGTGTGATCAGTCACGTAAAACACAAATCTGAGTGCTGTGATGATGCTGAACTGTCCTAAGTGGCATAATTAGATGCAAACAGTTTATATTCTAATAATGTCATCAAATTAGGATATAACACATTTTCTGTCAAGTCTCAGTATGTTAATTAAAGTAATTGATTTATTGTTTTTCCTGTATCCTGCAGCAGTTTGGATGTGGAGTCTTCGTAGAGATTTTGTTACCGCATTCGTGTTGTAATGTTGTGTGAGCAGCATCTCAAATATCATACTCAGATCAACGTTCGGTCAACACGAGGACGCAATGCTCGCGGCCGCAAGATCTCAGGTGTGGAGCCATTTCCTGGAGAAGACAAGGTAGGAGTCGTCTGCTGGATAAAAAATAAACTTGAAGAAGATTTTGCTTGGAAGCTGATCCTCTTTGCAGTATGTCTCAGCTGAAATGGCTGGCCCTGTTAATAGCCTGCAAAGTTTAGCCTTTAACCGACTAACCGTGTGCCAACAGTCCACGTGACAGGGATACTGTTATGCAAGACATAAACTGTTTTCACTAGCATTGGCCAGTATTCAACACACGTGGGTGGATGTGTGGATAGTCAACAAAGCTTATTTGAAATAAAATGAAATGAAAATGAAATGAAAGTGCAGTGATTTAGAGTGCGTTCGAAAACCGACTAGGAGCCGGCTCAGTCTAACACACCATGCAAACAAATCCAACGGACTGATGCACTAAACCTTTGGTGACTGCGGCAGATTCTCAATATTTGATGGCATGGTATTGTGAGAAATGCTGATGTTGGCCGCATAATGAGAAAGGAGTACTGTTTGGCAAAGAGAAATTGCATGTTAACATCAACTGTGCGTGACATTTTGCCTGATGCTGTAGTTTGCTGTGTCGCTGTAATTGTTCAGTTGTGTATATTTGCAGGTCCTGGTGACGTCGAATGATTCCCGTGTGCGTCTCTATGACCTGCGTGATCTCACGCTGACGTGCAAGTACAAAGGCTGTACTAACAACAGCAGTCAAATAAAGGCCTGTTTCAGGTACGTGTCTACTTGTGACCATTGCGTTGGTTCGTGAAGTGCAGTTTTTACTCGGCCATTAACTTGTCTTTTCAGTCTTGCATACTTACGTAACGGTTTGCAGCGATGCAGCAATGCAGCAGTCTACAAAGCAGACGTAAACAAAGATGGAAGCCATTAATACTCATATTACACAAAATAACAAAATAAAACATACATTTGCGATTTACCGTCTGCTGCCTCCACCATCTTGTAAACATGCACACTCCCGCGGCGCTACAGCAAACTTTTCAAGCGCTTTATCTGCTTCACTCAGGAAAGCATCACGTGACATTTTGCTGCAGCAAACAGCTGGATCGTACCTCTTGCTAAGTAGGTTAACGCGGCCCTGTATTCTCTTCACACTGAAAACTGACCTGTTCCATCACTACTTGTTACCAGATCGGTTATCATCGCCAAGCTGACGTATGCCTCCAGTGCCTGATGCGGTTTCACCAGTGCAACTGATTGAGAACGGCTAGAAGCATTCATCCGATTGTAGTAGTTTTATTCCAGCCAATCTGCCGGCCTTCGCAGACTTGTGCTTGGCAGCTGACAAGAAGTCATTTGAGACAGTTATTGGAGACAATAACCACGTTTTACATAAAGTTTTGCCTCCACAGTCTCAAGCGTCTGGACACTGCAATCTTCGACAATGCAAACATAACTTTTCTCTCCCTGAGAGAACTATTCGTTTAATTGATAACAGTTTTATTCAGCGTATGCTGTACCATGACGTTGACTAACTATTCATTTCCTAACATACAGTTCATTATCTTTACCTATTCTGTTATTCTACATAATGCTGCATTTTGTCTGATGATTAAATGCACATGATGTTGATGAGTACCCACTCACCAGACTGACTTTACGGACTCTCTGACTTTTTTTTCTAGATTTATGCCACATATTGTAAGTGAATAAATCGTCATTCGACCAGTAACCACTGGTCAAAGTAAGGGGAAACACAGCAGAATTTAGTTTCGTGAGCTCTGATTTTCTCCGAGAACAGTTCGTCATTTGCTTGACTTTGCTCTGTATCGAGCGACGGTATAATGTTAATAAATCTCTGTTGACCTCTGTAGTCACGACGGCCAGTACATCATCTGCGGTTCTGAGGACCAGTCGGTCTACATATGGAAGACGCAGCACGATTTCTACAAGTTCTCGTCGGCTCGTCGTGACCGCAGCGACTACTGGGAAAGTGTCAAAGGTCAGACTGCTGCTTGGCCTCATTATTATACTTTGAGCCCGTGACTTATACGTCATAAAAATGAACGGTGGTATTTGTTTATGTACATACGTAAATTTGAGAGAATTCAAGTGCATGACTTTTACAGCTTTACACTACATGACAACATTATCACGACTCTAGAAAAGACAACTGCTAGTTATCCTGCACTTTCACATACTTCATGCCCACTGTATTGTAACTTTAATGGTTTAGCCATTAGTATCGCATTGATATTTACTCACTCAGTACTGATTCATGAATTAAAGATTGAAAGATAACTAACGGTTACGGTTGCATTAGTGACAACACTGGGATTTTTTGGCCAGTTGCTTAACTTCCAACTAAATACACCACTCTAGCCCCTAAAACTCCACTCAAGCATACGGCTTGTGTAATGGTAAAACAGCATACTCTGTGCATAAAATGGATTCAGGAAATGATGAAATTTGTGTATGAGCATTATAATAATTATTTTATGAAATCTGTCAGAGGCATTTAATTTGGCAAATACAAACGAAACCGTATGGAAATATTTCTTTTGTGAAGAACACTGTTTTCACAAGCAAATTATCTTTGCAGTGAAAATATGGAGGTAAGCATTAATTAACTATAACACAATGTTCATACAGTGTGCCTTAAATGTAATTTTTGTTTGTTTTCAGCCCACTCGGCAGTGGTAACAAACGCCATCTTTGCTCCACATCCGGAGCTGATAATCCGATCACAATTCGAGTACGTCGATGACGAGGACCGTGACTCGTCGTCCGGTGTTCGTGGTGAAGTCCTTGTGTCCGCCGACTATGCCGGTCTCATCCGCGTCTTCATTAACAAGTTCAAGCCGGGATCTGGCTGTTGATTTTCAAAATTGCAATGAATCACGTCTTGTGTCCGCCATGTTTGTGCAGATACATAATTCTAACAGTGCTTTCAAGGAACGTATGCATTTGATGTTTTAATGTCATCGTCTGTTGCCGTCCTCTAGAAGGGTTGGCAGAAAGCAGAACATCATACCTCGATGTCTGTTTTCTGTATGTCGTATAGCAAGTAAGTAAGTAAGTAGATTTATATAGCACAGTAATCGCTTTAGTATAGCCTCATTAATCTTTATCGCAGCAATTCCATGCTGTCTTTAATCCATCTTCTTCTTCGTGTTTCCAATGATCTTCCATTGAAATATTCTCATATAATGTCCGTCTCCAGCCAACTTGTCATTTCTCATAACATGCCTGTAGTAATCTAGCATATCTTGCCTCTCTTTATGCTTTGCAATGGTAGTTTGAACGCACATTTAAATGTGAATAATTTGGCCTGTGATACGTATTTCAAAACCGTGGTACTGTTGAAATACACCTTTTGAATATATTTGCAGTTGCTATGTGAAGTTGTTGGGTTGTGTGTTGTGTGTTGGATGCCAGTGTTTGCATATGTCGTTTGCATTGTAGATCAGTATTTAGTCCTGAACAAATTTCTGTGGATAGTAGTGTGAGATTCCAAGTTTTGAAGTTGTGGCAAATGGTGTACAAATTTGGTGCCTGTGCAAGTGATTAGCGGCTCTGTAAATTTTTATTACAGGCTTAGCCGGTGTGACAGGATTCGTTGGATATCTTTTGGGAACCTGTTTGTGAGCAGCGAGTGAAGTTATGTGGTCATTTTTAATGCTTTTTTTTAGAAACGTTTACTTAAGAAGTGCCCAGATATCTCTTTGTGCCTTGTGATACTCAAGTTGTGCCTTGTTTTGCGGACCAATTGTTTTTTAAAATTTTTTCTCTATGTGATTCGAGCGACTTTCACGTGTATGTGTGCGTGTGTGTCATCCGGCTCAACCAGCTGCCACATTTCAACAATAAATAATCAGTCGAGTTCCTTGTGTCTTTTGTTATAGTTCTGTGTGTTGATGCAAAAAAAAACAAATAACACAAATACACGTCATTGTAGTTACTGTTCTTTGCTAACACCTAGCAAGTTTGCTCAGCCGCTTCCAGTTACAGTTCCCTTCTCATCCGATAGACAACATCTGAGCTATGGAGGTAAGAGGGGAGATTATCGGAACTGTTCTTTGTTGTATTGTGTACTGAAGCTGTGCACAGTCATAAGCACACTAAGATGAGCAGTTCTTACAGTTCTCTGTATTGGGTATTTGTCACACTGGGCCCAGTTCACTTTGTGTGGATTTATTAGTGTTTATCTGTGTGTATTTTGTGTGTTTTTGTTTCATACTGCATATCTGTTGTATTATCGTGAGCACGGTAGGGTGGACCTGATGGGATTGAAGCATAATCCTTAGGACCCGATCTTCCTTCAGTGCTTTGAGACTGTTGGTTGGGTCATTTGACCCGTAAAAACCCGTCCTCGATATGACCTATAATGTGTTTGGTGGGACGTTTAGCCTTGCTCAATCCAATTCCAGATAAAGTCATCACAGCTGATCTTTATGTCATTACTGCTGCTCGAACTGTATTTTCTGCATCGCCGTTGTATTGCTGCTGACCAAACCGAAACATATTTGTGATAATTGTAATGTTGATCTGTAGATAACGCCGTCCGTTGCATTGCACAGTAGTGCCGTTTTGTTCTTCTTGATGATGTAGATCAATCAGATGAGTACAGTGTCGTTACCAAAACTATTGCTTCCTGTGATGTTTATTGATTTAGTCATATGAAACTGTCAGTTGGACATTGGTGAGGGCGTGTTTAACAGCAATACAATACAGTGAGTGGTTAGTTTAGTGCCGAGCCTGTGACAAAAACAGAACGGCTAGGCATTACAATGATTATGATGTTAATAAGTGATAAAAGCCAGCTAAGAAAGAAATATTGAACAAATAGGATTTCGGATTGCGCTTTAAACTAGCATGGAAAATTTCAAAACATTTGGAAACAAGAATGTATATGCAAAAGTCCATGCTGATAATGTCAAATTTAGGATTACAGTAGGCGACATTGCAGTTATAAAATTGTTTGATGTGAATTTTGGCTGTTTCTTCTTACATTGTAACTTGATGTTCAAATTTGGCTTGACTAAACATGTTTTTGTCCAAACAGTCGTTGCCGTGATGTTACTGTCATCAACAAGATACGAGATGTCGGTGGAATAGACGTGCCTCCATTCTTGTTTATGGATAGCAGTGTGTCAAGTTGTGCGGCATGTGCAGAGTGCATTTTGATTGCATTGTGTATAGGATGTGTACGTGTTAGTTAAGTGTGCTTTATGTATGTATGTATGTATTCTTTGTATCAGGCATAAAGCCCATATGAACAGAAGTAAACATACAG
>Ga0049105_1001557_pt1 | contig 10390 bp, 6 predicted proteins | sample WorMetvaBAHAMAS1_FD_61260 | JGI IMG/M metagenome (GOLD analysis project Ga0049105, IMG submission 61260) | Worm MetaG Olavius vacuus BAHAMAS.1 | ecosystem: Host-associated > Annelida > Digestive system > Unclassified | place: Germany: Marburg | collected 2013-04-09 | reverse complement strand
ACACGCTTTTTTGCTTCTGTGACCTTGACTTTGAACCGATGACCTTGCTATACGAACTTGACGTGAATATTCCGAAGATGCACCTGCGCGCCAAAAATGAGCTTTCTAGGTAAAGGTTTTCAAAAGTTATAGCATTACAAATACAGACAGACAGACAGACGGACACACAGACAGGTGCGACTGAAAACATTTACGGACATTATAGGTCTACATTCACAGCAAAGCAATCGAATTCGGTGAAAAATAAACGCAAAACAAGGGCTATTACGGCGTTCAAGATCATTTAAGGTCATCGAGGTCGGTATCAATCGAAAGCCCGTATGCGATTTCTTATTAGTGATTAATACTAACTGACATCCTATCTCGTACAGTTATCGCAGCTTATTGTTCGAATTTTGGACACATTGCGTTTATGAGCCCCCTTTGGGGAGCTTAGGGACAACGTACGATGTTTATTTTTGGCTCATTGGTAAGCGTCTAGTGGACTTCCCGTTAGTGTTAATTGAACTTTTTTCGCTAGGTGTTACGGCTGAGGAGCTACGAGCGAGTATCGGTTCAAAATCGGCGATTTCGCTCCAATGGTGACCGGTTGACCCTAAATCTCTGACAGAAGGGGTCACTCCCCACCAACCATTCTTTTTCTCATAAAACTATGCTAAATGAGCTTTCGTGTGGTATAAAAATCCGGACAGATCTTACTTCTGTTTTGTCACAATGCACGCATTTGAGAGACAAACAAACGGACAGACAGACACCTTTCTCGCGACTATGACCGCCCTGCATTCAATGCTGGGCGGTAAAAACTAAGCTACTCCGTATTAAACTGACCTTAAGAGGAAGACGACATGCATGGAAGAAACTGTTCGTCGATGACGAAGTCGTGTGTTTCGCTGATGCAGACGGTCCGCTGACAGAAGTAGGTGATGCGGAGGTTTATGTCGGGTACGATCAACAGACCGAGATCAGCTGCGTAATTCGCGCTAATCCGGCTCCGGAGGTGACGTGGATGCACAACGACACGATCATTAGCGAGCTTGAGAATATGAACATATTTGCCAGTAAGTAACGTACTGTATTATTACTCGCTAATCGTTTCGTTCTAATCACTTTGGTTAACACTAGAATACTGTACCGAATGTTTGGTTCGAATTCGTATTCGACCGAATAACGTACTTATTCGAATAATTCAAATTCGAATAATGCGAGACTGCATAACACCTTAAGTGAAATATGAACTGACTGACAATTGTTGAAGACGCCACATTTTGTACTTTTTTATACTTTCTAGTGAGAATATCAGAACAGTCTTCAATCTTTTACTGACAGTGGAGTTGTTGTTAAAACTAAAAGTAGTTTTTTACATGTAGACTTTAGATTTCGGTTTTTACATTGGCCAATTCGAATTCAGCTATTAAAAAGTTGAATATCCATGTTCGGCCGAATATAAAAAAATCACTATTCGATACACCTCTGGTGGGTTTGGTCAACAGTCTTAGTGGTTTAGTGTTTTTTTTTGCAATAGTTCTTTTCTGGTTCAGTTGATGGATTTCGAGCAGCGACCATTCAAGCAACCAACTGATCTGGTGCGTGCGATAGTGCTACGTTGCGAAATTGCTTTTAGTGTCACTTGGGTGCATATACTGCATCTTGTAAGCGTAGTCCAGCGGCCGATGATGTAATATAGGAGATTTTCCGGCGAACAGTAACAGAGTAAATACTCTTGTTGAAAGTATGTAATCAAAACTTTTTAACAGCGTTCGGTACAATACTAACCATGTTTTGCATCAGCTACTACCTCCTGAAAAGGACATTCACTATAATCTGCGACAACGATCTCATTCCCTTACCCTTTCTTCAGAAGACAACAATTTGATCAGGAAGAATTTTCTGTGTCGGATGCTATTTAGGGATATTTACTAGGTGTTTTTATTGTGTTATTGTATTGTCATTTCACCATTTCAATGTATTTGTTGAGAACTTTAAATCCTATGTTACATGGTATTTGTATGTATGTTGATGTCATGGTTTGCGTTTGCCAGACCTAAATAAAGAAAACTTCTTACTTATTTACTTACTTACTTATTTACTTACTTAAAAATAGACTAGTAGTGCGCTCACTGCACGAAGGAGAGCGCATTCTACAATAGTTCAACGCTCATACATGTATCGGCGACAAAGAATTTTTAAAAATTGAACAGAAAATCTTAAGACGCGTCTATTGAAAGAAGCAGTCGACCGCGCAAGTATCACGCCTAACAACAGCGACTACCCTGTCACCGAAAGTCTGTCTTGCTCCTTGTACAAATAGGATTGAAAAGCCACCCATTCAGCACTGAGAAGCTTTGTTTACATCAATATTTACAATCGTGTCAACGTAACAGTTTTCCTGCAGCCGACTGCTTTAGAACGTTTAAACGTATATAAAAGCAAACGCAGCTTATGTCTGCGAATAATTGGGATAAGTGAGTTAGACAACATTATTTTCGCATTTTGAGCAGGCGTGATTCCCACGGACGACGAGCATACGTCATTGGCGACACTGACCATCTACCGAGTCGGTGTTGATGACGTTGGGAATTACCGCTGCGACTCCAATAATGGTTTCGGTTTCTCTTCTGCCAGCGTGGCTGTCATTGGTGAGCATCATCTGCTTTTAAAATAATAAATATTAAAGAGATAAATAAGTGGTTATAATAACAACATTAATAACAGTTGTACCTACGCAACAGTGAATCTGTTAAGACCTGTTACTTGGTCAATAACAGTCGTGTTGTGTTTTTCATTTTGGTCTTTTGTCACTTCGTTACGCGTGCTGTGTCAGTCATTGTGGCTTAACTTTGTGCAGTAGACTGAAATGGCCAATAACATATGAAATGTATCAACCAATATCATTGATTTTCGAGAGACTTCTTTGTCGATAACTGACCTTTGTGTAAATTAGCAGATATATATATATATATATGTGTGTTTGCTATTATGTTGGTTTTATGCGTATTGAATGTTTTAGCAACTTGTAAGAGGCGTCAAGCCCTTTGTTGTTTAATAAATTTGAAATTTTGAAATTATGACGGCTGCATGATAGGTCTGCCGGCGAACGTATCGGTGCAGAGCGCACGTGACTCGGTCGACAGTGACAAGTACAGACTGTCATGGACAGTCCGTTCACTTTCACCGCTCATCAGCTATCAGCTTCAGCTGCGAGTCTCGTCTGATTCGGTCAGATACGGTGTTTCGCACGTTCATTTAGCTTCATTTGCAAAATAAATTTGTACACTTTGTTATACATACATGAAATTACGAGCGGATTATTCGACACATAGGCCTGTGTATTGCACATAAGAGAGAATAACAAAATATAGGCCGTATAATTTTGCATCATGATGCATCATTTTAGACTATTTACAGATATTGCTATTACATTTTAGTAAATGGAATTAAAATAGTGTTAGACTATTTGCTCTGGTTGCAAGTCAGAGAACGCCCAAACAACAGTCAAACATTAAATGCATTTTTAAGGTCTTTAGCCTATGATGGTAACCCCATTTTGGCGTAAATATACTTTATATCACAGCAGGATTAATCCATCATTTCTGTTAAAACTGCGTAAACTCTGGCCTAAACCGTATTTTCTGTGGTTGCAGGAGATAACGAGTAACGGTACGGCGGCTGATGATTGGCAACTGGTGAATCTTAACGTGGATGACGTTGAAATATACGATGACAATGACGATGATGTGAACTCAATCACAGCTGCTGAAGCCGTGACGTCACCTCCAGGTGTCCATCATCTGCGCTACACTGTGACCGGTCTAACGGCCAGTACGTCTTACACCGGACGCCTGCGAGCTGCCAACGTCTTCGGCGTCGGTGATTGGTCGCCGGAGTTCAGCTTTAAAACCGCTGTTCACCGTATGTATACACACGATGATCAAAACTAATTAACTGATTCTTCATTTCGATGATAATATCTACTTCAATGCATGCAAAGAATACAGTGACTCTTTCGCAAAACATGCTGCAGGGGCACTGTACAAATATAGGCGTAGATCACGGGGGACAGGGGGGACAAGTCCCCCCAGAATTTGGAGCGGGGGGACGCTAATGCAAAGTGTCCCCCCAGATTTTGTCATATAGGTACAAAAATGAGCGTTCTGTGGCCTTCAAAATACGCCAAAATCCGTTTTCGGCCGGGGCTCTGCTCCGGACCCCGCTGGGGGAGCCCATTTGGATTTCACATTTTCCACAGTGGTTTCCCCATTGCATTATATACCTGTGCCGTGCGTGAGATTTTTTTACAGCGGTTAATTGCACTGCATACATTCTGGACACTTTTGCAATGCTAGAGAACATGAAAACAAATTCCTAGATCGCATCCGGATCCAACTCGTTCACTTCCAAAACGTAATCAATCTATCTCTTGTCCAACATTTTTGTGAAAAAAATAACCAGAACTATTAGTAATCGTGCCACCTATGAAACCAACCAGCCAACCATACTGGGTAGCGTTGCAGTATACTGAGCTTCCGTCTCTTTCAGGTAGGCGCGACACACTTTGCCGTGATTTTTTCCGCAAATTGCTTAATCCATCTAATCGCGTTCATCACCTGTTGCCACCCCCTCGTGACACTGAAATCACGTCTCGGCTTAGAAAGGCAACCACGTATCCTAGACCCCGTAACCGTACTAACTGCTACAAATCTTTCATTCATCATGCCCTCCTAAAATACCAATCGGCCTATATCACTCTCCTTGGTTCATTGTTTTTTTCATTGCATTGCATTTCATTTCTTGTCTTGTATTGTATTGTTTTGTTGTACATTGCATTCTTGTTCGTTTAGCTTTTTGATTTTTGGCCTTCTGGCTACAAGTTCTTTAAACTGAATCTGAATCTGAAGCCAACCAAGGGAATACAGTGTACAGATATTGCGAGTACCGGTAATGTTTATAACGTGTGGTGAATTGATTGTGCATCAGACAGTAACTGTGTTGCTGCAGAACCTGTGCGAACAAGCCTATCATCAACGTCAGGTACGACCGTTATCCCGTCTAGACTACAGAGAGCAAATCATCATCGCCAGACTGTCCCGAACGGTATGATCATGTTCTCTTGTCTAATTGCTAGCTCTAATTTTATTCTGTTTTTTTACCCGAGATACATATTTTTTACCTGGTATGTATTTATATCATACCGCGTTTATAGCCACTGCTTGTTGCTTTTCGGGTATTCACTGATATGTATTGAACAGTTTTACCGTGCAAATGATAATGTGTATGTTTTGTACATTTCATGTATAATTTTTTGTTATGCTGTAATGCAAGTGTGTTTATCATTTGTGCAATAAAGAATTACTTACTTACTTACTTATTTACTTCTAGCTCTTTCTGTTTTGTACATTGTCAGGTTCAATATCCCAGCACATACACGAAAAGTAGTATTTACGCTAGCTACCGTACATTCACTCACACGAGATTGCCTTTTAGTCTAAGGCAGACCACCTTCCGACACTATCAACAGGGCACACAGACATGCTTTTTATGCTCCTGAACTTGAACGCAGTTGTGTTATGTTAATAAATGTCTTCTTATGCTGAGCTGATGTTTGACACTGACATATTGTTGACGATGACACCTCACGTCATTGGCTACATGGACGTCACTGCCCGTTTTCGAGCGACCACACTACCATACACTGCAAAAAAGCTAAAGGTAAAGGTAAACGTGGCTTTGTATAGCGCCTTGTCGTGAACACACCTCTAAGGCGCTCAGGTATGGCACGCGTTCTTAAGGGATATCACAGTTTTATCTGCACACCCCGCGTTCATCCGCTAACATATATCTTTATTCGCATAAATGCAGCAGTACACAGAGTAATAATAATGTAAAAATAAGAAATAAAGCTTAAAACATACAATCAATACGACAAAAAGCACATCACAAGAGAAATGAAATCAACACACAAAAAGACAAGCTAAGTAATTACTAATGGAAAGTACATGTATCTAGTATCTGGATACTTCTAGCGTTGCATCTGTATCTTGATACATTTAAAGTGCAATATTTTGTATTAACATAATTAAGATGACGTGATCGTCGACTGTCTATTGTTGTTTAGTCACGTCTGCTTCATAGTATACAAAAATGATTTGACCGAAGTATGTCAGTGTCCGAGTCAATAAATTTATATAGCGCATAAACGTATAGCCTCCAATGCGCTGTACATACTAGTACGAAGCAAACAAAAACGTTCTCTAATGTTATCTAAATGTATCTCGACCAGCAGCAGGATTCTGCAAATAGTCCGGCGAGGAATTCCACGCCAACAGACCGGCCACAGAGAAAGCTCATCAGGCGGATGTGCTTAGCCATCAGCATGGAACGACTGCGAGTCGTTGGCTGGCAGATCGAAGTCGTTGCCATGTTGTGTTAGGCCAACTCAGCCTTCCATCCCTCCGGGGTCAGTAAATGAGGACCAGCTTCGGCTGGGAAGGCAAAATGCAGGATGGTTCATTCCGTTCGCGGATAAACGCGGGGTGTGCAGGTAACAGTGTGAAATCCCTTGATAACGCGTGCCGTACCTGAGCGCCTTAGAGGTGTTTCATGTTAAGGCGCTGTACAAATCTACGTTTACCTTTACCTCTACCTTTGACTGTACGTGTGCTTGTGTTTATAACAGATGGTACCGGGTCGTCCTGTTGGTCGCTGAAAGCTGGTTCTCTGCTCGTCGTAACGCTGCTACTGACGACATACTTGCATCGTATCGGCATCTAACTTGACGGAAACTGTTGCAACTGTCCCGCTGCAACATTGTTTGAAGAAGACTGGACTACGTTATCACAAATGTCGCAAAGTGTCAGTGTAGGCTATATATAACGTTTCCGTTCAGTGCTTTTGCCAGTAGAACCACTTTTAACTTTAAGAAATTCATAAATTTTATATTATTTTGATAACGCAGAGCAAAATGTAAGCAATGGAGAGGACATGCAAAAAAAATTGACAACGAATACAATGCAGATACGCACCGACGTTGTCTGACAGCGATCATTTTGAAATTTGTGCTTGATTGACTGAGATTTGACACTACACGAAGTCGCCGAGCGGCAAGGTTTGGGAACGCGTGGTAGTTGCAAAACTTCTGGATCCGTCCGTACAGATAGGACAGGAGGACTGACAGGCGCGTGTTGCACGCTTGTCTATGTAGTGATGACAACGTGCACCCCCACCGTCGATGATCAATAGTTTGTCATACGTTCGATCTCTGGTAGTAAGCGCTAAGCGTCTTGTCCGGTTGCCAGCACTGCAGGCCTACACGGAGCAGACGCCAGTTTGCTGTGTCTTACGAAACATCTGCTTGATATTGTGATTGAAAAGACTGGCTAATATAATGTAGTGTCGAGCAGTTACAAGCACCTGTTCTGCGTCGTAATAGCGTCTCAGCGCATCGTCGTTGTTTTGTATACGTCGTAGTGCGTAGACGATAAGAGATAATTAACCGCCTTGGTGTGTACATGTAACGTACAGTACAATACATGTATTGACATCTCTCTTGTGTCTGACCATACTTTGGTTTACATTATAATTCATTTTGTTCCAAACTTTTATTTTTACACTTATTTAAAGTACCGAATACGACACTCGACGCAGCCTGCTGTCACCCGATATATGTTGATTGCGAAACTGAAATCCTGCGATGCAAGACGCTTGCTACCTTCGCCAAGAAGGTTGTTTTATCCTTCCTGTTTTTCTGTTTGTCTGTGTGTCTGTTAACAACTTTACCCAAAAACTACTGATGGGATCTTTAGGAAATTTTACGAAAGATGCATATTTTCAAGTTCTTTAGAAAGGGAAGTATGATTAAATTTCGGAAATCATCCGGGCCCGGCCTTCTGATCTGGTCGGAATCCGCCTTGACGGAAATCTGCTCTCTCCGAATGCTTTTGATGGCATCTGCCATGCTCTGCCGTATGACTAGTGTTGCTGGATGTAGTTGATACTGTTTGCAACATGCTACTAAAACAGAATGACTTCTGTGCTTCGGTGGCTGCGTACAATGGCTGATTTACTTTAATAAAACGTTTAAAATAGCCCAACTATCATGTATTTTCGATTATTTTAAATCGTCAGAATCTACGAACGAATCCGCGTAGTTCAGGAAATTTCACAGTGTTTAGAGTCTTGTTATCAATGACAATTTACAAGGCCACGTAATTATCTCAAGGTTAGCATCAAGACCAAGTGCGACAGTTATCTAATACGAGCTAAAATTTGCATTGCAGTAACCAAGACTAAATAAGCCTATTTGAATAAAACAACGTCGTGTCCAAAAGAAACGATTCATGACAGTTTTGGTGTTCATTATTGAAAAAGATGCATAAAGTTAGGAAAAAACTGTTGACCTAAGATCAAGGCCAAGATTTTTTTTTCTCAAGGCCAGTGACAAGACCATCGTGTTTTCGGCGATCCTCGAGGCCAAGGTCAGGCTTGGAGAAAACTAGACTGGTGTCTGCAATGGTCTGATCGCTATGCTGGAACCTGTAAATTTGATTCTATATATAAAGAGCCTGCCGGAACACTGCCGCTTACGTTCATTATTCATTCCGAACATCCGAACAGTTTAACTGCAGTGCAAATAACACCACAGGCTGGAAAGTCTTCCGAATCGGTACAGTGCGCTATAACTGGCCCATGTCTGCGCATGCGTCACAGGCCTTCAGCATAGCGCACTGTACCGATTCGGAAGATTTGCCCACATGCCCTTTTCTGACAGAATTCTGAGCTTTTCTAATAATCGTCACTGTGTGCTTGAGCCTTACTATTATGGTCGCCCATGCATGAGATGGCAGTGTAAAGACTGTAAACTGAGTTTGTACAACACCATCAACAGATGCACACGCAATGCAACCTCCTCGACGTTTGAGTGGACTCTGAACGAATTAGACTAATTAGAGCAATGAATAATTGTCGTAAACGAAAGAAACGTAAGCCCATCATGATGACACGAGATCGCGACGGAAGATCAAATAATAGACAGCGAAGACAAACGAATGCGTTGGCTTAACGTGATAGACGACACATTACCGTATTGCTCCGAATAATGCTAACGACGTCGGGCTCCTGCAGTGCATGGTGCAGCGCTTGCGTGCAACACGGTGGCTCTGCCTTGCGGAGCGGAGTCGTCCGTGTTCCGCGGATGACTGGAACTTTGTGAAAGAGACGATTCTCGGTGTTCTGGTGCCGACACAGTCCAAACCGATAAAAGAAATTTCAGTGGGGCCCTGGTGCATGACGAAGCCTCTCGATTAGATAGGCTAGCGTATAAGCGTCCATCCACGTAAGAAAGTAGTCCATGGTCACTACGATATTGAGAGAGATCAGTGGTTACAGGAATACCAGATAAAATATCAACAGCTATTATCCCAGAGACGTGTAATAAGACAAGTGGGTAACTTGCTCCGATATTATATACTAGACTGTGTGACTTGTGACAAGAAGGGCCGACCATACCTGGTGTATTCGAAACAAAAGACGCCGGCTGTATAACACGTGCAAACAGTAGATATGTAAATTTTCTAGCCAGCTAACAAATTGCAGACGTCTTAGCCCATTCTTTGCATTTGCGTCTGTTGGGTAATCTTTTTTCACATTTATGACGAAACACTTAGGCCATGATCAAAGAATTAGCACAAAATGTCATTTTACTTATATGACTGCCCGGCAAAACATCACAATGCGAACAGCATGCTCTTCAAAGTGCTCGTTTAGGCCTATTATTCATCACATGACAAAGGTATCTACACAATAACACAACACCCTGTCACCTATACCACGACCACTCTCTGAGTCTGCTGTACTTATTCTGACTATAGTGGTCCTCGTGGTGGCGTTGCTGCTTAGGCCACTCTAAAAATTTCAGTGATGATGATGATGATGATGATGACGACACTGTTTTACATGTACGAATACGCTATGCGTTAGACACTGCATGCATTGTACGAAGGTAAACATTTCAACCATTTTAGCAATGACACCAGTGTATACTAGCAATACTAATGTATACTAAACAGTTTTTCTAGCGGATTGCCAGTTTTCAACAACAATATATCGTAAACTGTATTAAGTGTAACATATATGTGCTGTGTTCTACCTTATCAAACAACAAAAAATAACACAGGTGCCTGTAACGTGTAAGTAGCTAGACCCCGACACAGTCATTCATTCATTCATTCTTTATTTGCTCATCACTATGCAAGTACAAATTAGGCACATGTACATCAGACAGTGAGCTGGAACAGCAAGGCTGGATAACCAGCACTAACAACTGTCCATACATACAAAGACACCCAAACATAAAGTAAAACAATATAAAACAACATGACCATGACCAAGGCTAAAA
>Ga0049105_1001556_pt1 | contig 10390 bp, 13 predicted proteins | sample WorMetvaBAHAMAS1_FD_61260 | JGI IMG/M metagenome (GOLD analysis project Ga0049105, IMG submission 61260) | Worm MetaG Olavius vacuus BAHAMAS.1 | ecosystem: Host-associated > Annelida > Digestive system > Unclassified | place: Germany: Marburg | collected 2013-04-09 | reverse complement strand
CAGAGATAGGTATAGAAGGGCATTAGCGATTTCCTCATGTCACCACTTTGACTATCGGCTGGAACCCTGCAATACGCGGAAGTGTAATCGCTGCGTCTTGGAAAGGCAAACCGGTGTTTGCTAGCAGCCTACTGAGGTGCGTGTTCGCTCGCTCGCTACATCACATCTACGTTCCAGTAGCTGCCGTCGTGGCAGACCTACGCAACGTCGTAACAAAATTCGCCGCCGTCTTGCAGCGTTCCGACTCGAAGACGCTAACGATAGACTTCATGACCTGAGACGACATTGGCTAAACAGTCATGAGATCCTTCCGCTGCCGCTAGCAGCTAGACCGCGTGGAAGAGTCGTTGAGCGGCACTTGGCCAGCGCCTGGTAAGGTGCGTCGTCGTCGTCGTCGCCGTCGTAGTCGTCGTAGCCGTTGGACACTGGCTCAAAGCGCTGTTGCTGCTGTTGATACTGTTGTTGGGGTTTCCAGACCGCACCACCTCGCATCGTAGCGGAACGCTCACGTCGCAGATATTTGGGCGTCTCACGGATGCGTGTGACGTCGTCGTCGGCAGCGGCAGACGGCGTGCTCCGTCGCGGTGCGTGTCTGGCGGTCGACGACGTGGAGGCGGTGCCGGGCGGCAGTCCAAACGCCGCCAGCGACACGTACTCGCCGGCGACGTACGACGATACCGGGCGCGTCCGGTGCACGTTGGCGGCACGCGGCTGATCGGAGGACGGTGGCAGGGGACCGGCCAGCTGGCAGGCGTGGCCGAGCGGCGGCGGCGCCATCGGCCACATTTCGCGGACGTACGACAGCTCGGCGGCACTGTCACGACACGGCGGCGGCGGAGGTGATGGGCTGGAACTGCCGATCACCGCGTCATCGACGTCGTCGTCTTCCTCTTCGTCGTCGTCATCATCATCGTCATCATTGCCGTCCACCGTCATGTCGACGTGGATAACATGGTTTGTCACGGCCGAGGACCCAGTTCGACGCCGGCCGCGTTTCTTGGCTTCACCGCCGCCGCCGGTGTTAGGTCGAAGGAGGCCGGCCGTGTCGGTCTTCCTATCGCCCGCTGTACTGCCCGCTGTTCCGCCGCTGACGGAACGGATGTTGGCCGTCGTGGACGTGGAACCAGGCCGAGATAGCGACGATTTGCTGAGCTGCATGCGACGTCCTGGCGACCGTTTGGATTTCAACCTGCAGCAGTGACGCAGCAAATCCTGCACTGTTTTTGGACTTCGCCAAGAACGTGTTGCTGTTCTAATTACCACGTATTATATCTCTTAGTCCGCTTTAACGAAGTGTCGAAACTACCTCGTTAGATACACCTCGTTAGATAATATATATAGGCCTAACAAGAATTGCCTTCTGATCTAACGCAGATCACCCACGAATGCGTGTATTTGTTTAATTATGCTTGTATGATCCAATTGTTTGGTCCTGTGACCTTGACCTTTGCCCGCCCGATGGCCTTGATATATGAACTTGACCTAGACATTCTGAATATTTACCTGCACACCGAAAACAAACGTTCCAGGTCAAGGCATTCGAAAACTGATCGAGAACAGGACACGCAGACACGTTTTTTGCACCTGTAAATTCGACCTTGAACCGATGATAAAAATACGAACTTAACCTGTATCCTCTGAAGATACACGCTACCTGTATGTCAAAAACGAACTTTCTGTGTCAAGGCTGTCGAAAGTTACCTTATTACGTACATGCATGCAGAAACTTATCATAATGTTGACTTGGGCTTTCGTTATCAAAATTTTGTAAAGCAAACATAGAAGGCCTGCACGTGAACTGCACGTACCACTCAACGCAGATCATGGTGCATAGCAGTAGAACAAAAACAAAGAGTGCTCCGACGATAACGACCGCTCCAAGTGCAATATCTGTCAACATTACAACAATTATACTGTGGATAACAGAAGTAACATCTATGATTAAGAATGTCCGTTATAAGCCTGCATTAACAATGATGAATGCGCATGCATGCGTAGTTCGTTGCATAAATAATTAAACTTATTAACTAGTTTTAGGCTAATAAATTAGCCCCATTGATTAGTCATATCAGCGACCGTTGGCTAAACGACCTGTAGCCTATAATGTTGACAATCATAGACCAACATTCTGTATGGTGATTATCATTTTTATGATCTTGCTTTCAAGTTAAGAAGCGATTTGTTTTCCTGGTTTTTATGTAACTTTTGCTTGTAATTTAGCAAGTATTATTGTTACTAATCATTGTGAGCCATCGGCCTTCTGTTGATCAGCGTCATAGTAAATTTGTGATGGTGATAACGACGATAATGATGATTTTGTTCTCGTTGTAACGTACAGTACCGGATGAGATAGATAGATGTTTCATATTTCTCTATTAATGGTTAATAAGAGTGAATAATAGGTTGTAGGTGGAAGATATATCTTGTTACGAAATTAATGAACGAGACTTTTTACAGTACACGCTAACATAATCAGCAGACCATTTCACGTATTGTCTTCAGCAGTAGGACAGTCACTCCATCCAGCCTTGTACCAATGCCAACGGCTGATCATCGGAATTAATTCCTCACTCCACATCTCACTCCACTCGAACACCGCCGTAACGCTGGCTGCGAACCAATTACATGTGGCCCGCATTTCCCTGGCTGGATACATCATCGATCCAAATCCAATATTGCCGTGGCAACGCGGCGCGGACGGGTCAAAAAGCGACGCGCGGCGCGAATATATTTTCACGCTACGCCGCTCAGTCAGCCTTCATCATTGCTAATGCTACGTTCGCCTCCGGCCGGTGTCTGATCAGCAGACTCAACGACTTCCACAGTTAAACGTAATAGCAGGCTAGTTGTAAAGCGAAAGAAGAGCTTCGCCAGAATGTAAGGCTGTACTTACTGTTGCTGACTGTTAGCCCAATGGCGTCCCATCTCAGAAAAGCGTTGACGTCGTACGCTGAAACGCACAACAGATTTTACCAAATATTGCAGAATAAAACAGCGGCACTTGGACAGCGCAGACCTCCGCCAAGGAGAATCCGGCTCGGCTCCGGACTTCTGATCCACTTCGAATCCCGATGACTTCCTAAATTTAGTGGGGAATTTTACTGAACAGAGATGTACGTCTCTCGTAAAATTTTCATGAAGATCCGATGAATTTATGTAAAGTTGCTAACAAATAGAACACAACAAATCGGTCAAAGATCGACGTCAAGTATGACCCGGGCCGACAATCAATGCGCACCGAAATTTAGGTCACAGTTGAAAAGGATTTGGTATATTCAAATATAAGGACCGAACTCAATCCGATAATTAACACAGAAGTTAGGCTATGGGGTTTTTCTTGGCGAAATCGGTAAAATAACCAGAAATGACAGTTATTACGGATTTACATGGATCATTCAAGGTCACCGATTTTCACTTGACGAAATTTCGACTAGCAAAAACAGAAACAGATAAAACATAGCCTTCTTGGTGAAGGTAGGTAAGCTGTACGCATGTACATGCGCACTCCATTCATTTATTATACATTTCCACTGCTAGAGGACTTTACATGTTTAACACAGCGCATTTGTTTTTTTTTATTTCCAGACGCGTATGTATAGAGACGGTCAGGCAGGACAGGAAGTAGGCTATGCACAACGTCCATAATGTTACATTATTTTTCCGAGAAGTGAGACAAAATTACAGATGACAGCAGTTTCGGAAACGATCGGACACCAGGATACGCGGCAACGTTGTTAGTCCCAGTTGCGAACTGCCTGCTTTTCACAATCGTGTCAGTAATGAACGCGATACGAGCGACTGGCAATCGTGAGAACGACCATTGGTCGGTCGGTCAAGTATGACCCGGGCCGGCAATCAATGCGTACCGATGAGATTTTCAGCGCAGTCAGCGGCGCTGGGACGGCGGCTGGACCGTCGGAGCAGCTCAGTCACGCTATGAATACCACCCAGTGCACTGTATCACCGCGCTGCGCTGGTGGTCACGCGCTCTCAGCGATCAAACCGCGGATTAGCTTGCCACAGGAGACCGCCGCCGCTGACCACCGGACATGACGCTAACGCTTTGTCACTGAGCTGTGCCGCCATGAACTCAGTGGGGCAGCAATAATAACAACTGATTCTACTCATTGACAGCATCAGAGTTGCCCATTTTTTCGAAAATGATATACGATGTAAGGTAAGGTAAACGTAGATTTGTATAGCGCCTTGTCGTGAACACACCTCGTAGCTAAGGCGCTCAGGTATGGCACGCGTTCTCAAGGGATCTCAGTTTTACCTGCACACCCCGCGTTCATCCGATAACGAAATGAACCATACCTGCCTTTGCCTTCCCAGCCGAAGATGGTACTCATTTACCGACCCCGGAGGGATGGAAGGCTGAGTTGGCCTAGGGTGACTGGTTGGTTACATACCGAAATAAATGTCCGGCACCGGGAATTGAGGAGGAAGTTTTTGCACCAGTTTACATCGATAACATCAACAACACCTGAACAACAGTCAGAGCTGGTGAACGAAGACAGAGAGTGAAGTCACACAAGGCGACAGGGCTTGCGCTTTAAAAAATATGTTGCATGGAATAACATAAATCTGCATTATCATTTATCGACTTCATTTATTTATTTAAATAAATTTCAAAAACACCAAAACGACAGCAATTTGTTATATGACAGGACTTAGTAATGGCTTATTGCTACGTTAGCCGCGGCAAAAATTTCTTGATTGATTGATTGATTGAATTTCTTTGGAAAAAAACTTTCACTTTCCATCGCAAAGATGGAGATCAAAAACAAAACATTCACGACAAACGACAAGTTAACCAAGTTAATAAAAATCAAACTGCATTTCATAGTTCAGTTTCTAATCAGAGAAATTAGCGTCACTCAACGCACGCACATTTCACAAGTGAGTTTGAGTGGCCAAACACGTGTTTCATTGACCGAAGTATAGTCTGCAGCTTTTTAAATACAGTTTTATAGATATATTTATTTATTTTATTTTTTTTCATTTAAAACTCTCTGTGCATATATGTAAGCCAGTAAGCAGTCATAGAATAACAGCAGGCACAAACACACAAACATAGGCCTACGCGAGAGTAACACACACGCCACGGCCGAATGGTACTAACAAGCGTTAATGCATACCACGAAGTGTTAAAAGCAACTAAGAAACGGCTACGGTTAGTACCCGAGCGATAAAAGTTGTGATAAGTCTGCGCTTCTAAGCCTAAAACGAGCAAACCGAGCGAGACTGCTGAAGTCAGTCGGTTTTGCATGTAGGCCTATGGTCCAGCGAGTGCGGTAAGCCTATATTTAATTATCTGATAAAGCAGAATAATAGAAAGCAAGGAAAAGTATAATGCAAAATACAGGTCCGTGGCATACGGAGACGTAGCACTGAGACACACAAACACAGCCTGCACTGTAGTGTTTACTTGATAGCTCCAAATGCAAACTGTACGGCTCTAACGCGCTGACGCAGTTAAAGACAGGCGAGTATTTCCGAGTTTTCGCTCGAGAGCTGATGACAGAGTGGCCGTCGAAGCAACGTTGTCAGGCGATCGGTTGTCTGTTCCATGCTCATCATTATGAAAACGCATTAGTGCGAATGGTCGACTGCATGCCGAGCCACGCAGTCGAGCATGCAGCCAATCCCGCCCTCTAGCGAACTAAATGTGTCTATAAGTAAACGTCCAACCATGTTCTGCGTCCGTTCGCTGCGTTGACGCAGTAAGCCGCATCAAGAATACAGGCGCAGCACCGATGATATATTCATGACCTTCCAGTGTCTTTTTTTCGCTCCACGTCAGCTTGCTTTGGTGCCTCGATTGGTCATGTTTAACAGTGCGTTGCGCTTATACGAGATAAAACTAAAAATAATGACAAAAATAACCAAAACATGACGATGTTATAAATCCGGAAAAACACAATCTGTGATTCTGGTGGATAAAATATGAGTTATAACTGCATAATTCTGGGACAGAGCTTGGAGTGGAAGAGAGATGGTGTGACAGATGGTGAAAATGGTGATAATAAAAATAATGAACAGCAACCCAAGAAAATGTACAAATTTAACGGCCTGCTGTAAAAGAATGAGCACGGGTAACTCGACGCAATCTGTTTCACGATACATCATGTACTTTTTGTGACCTTAAACGACCTTCAGGGTAATCGTAGGTCATCGTTATTGCGATGAGAATGAGGACAAATTTCGAGCGTCTGATCCAGGCGTGTAACTGCTACTCTGCGTGCCAGATGTACATACAGGAGCCGTGTAAATCTCGGTTCATTTACCGCAGTCTGCAAAGCGATTGTGTTTCGTTCCCACGTGACGTGACTCGCCGTGTCGACGGCTCCCAGGCGGGCAATATCTCGCTTCGAAGCGCGCACCTGTCCGACGCAGAATACGACCACTTTGCGCCGATGTCGAGAGTACGAGTAGCTCACAACTCGACGTACTCGTATTTTCCCGCGGGATGTCGTAACATGCGATGACAGAACCGGTTTAACGTTGGTCGACATGCGTTAACTTAGCGCGATTTCTGTGATGCACTAGAGTAGGCGCATACAGTAGCTTCTGGTCATCATCAATCAACCGTCAAACGGTATACCAACTGGGAATATGACATGGTGAAAATACCGATGCTTCTCAAATTTCGAGTCGACGATAATCTTGTTAAACAACGGCTGGCAAGCGACAGTACTCATCTGAAAGGAAACAGGAACAGCATCTCTCGAACGAACAAGAATGACGCCGTAGTGCGGCCATATACACCCACAATTCCACGCGGATACGAAACATATTATTATTATTTTTGTATTTTTAAGGCCCACCACGTCATCAGTGACCGCGTATTCATCTGCCGCGCGTCGTACGACATTGCTGTTGCATATACATGTATGTCTGTATACACTATTCCATCGGAACGCTCTACCGCAACACGTTCGGAACGCGCCTTCTCTGTCCGTCTTCCACCGAGAACTGAAGACCGTTCTGTTCAGGTCGTCATTCCCTGATGTGATCTGACAATGTACTGTGCTTTATCTGCGCGCCCGTCGCTCGATGCTGATCTGTTACCATGTACTGGCTGCTACAAACTGATTTTATTGACATTGTACGGTGCGGTGGTCCTGCAGCAGTAGTGCGATAATTCCACCTAAATAATACTCATTTTTCTACTACTACTACCACCACCACTGTGATGTTAATGCTTCGTTGGTGATATGATGCTATATCTCATACACAACTGACAGTACCTGGTGGTGAGCAGTTCACAGACGGTCCGGTCCAGCGGTTGTCGTCGCACGTCAGTCGCCAGACGACACTTGACTCATTACAGCCGAGCACTGCGATGTCAGCGCGTTCACGTACCAGCCAGCCATAGCGCGGTTTCTCCACCTCCGGACATCCCAGAGCTGCCACCATCAACATTTCACACCATTGGCCATAAAAAAATAATAATAATAATAACAACAACAACAACAAACTATCACAAGAATATATTTACCGAGGATAATTATTATATACACACAGCCCATATACAGTTCTATCCCGTCATAAGGTCGTCTAAGTTCAAATGAGGTAACGGTTACATATTATACAGGAGACCGCCAAACCCTCTTGCCTATCCGAGAAATATGCACCACGGTTGATATCAACATATGCACAGTTAATCTTTATATTATCTTTATTCGTTTATAACACAGCAGACATTTTCACGCAGCCGGGAACTGAATTATGCAACTTACCTCTGTATATATCCGAGTACACCGAGACAAGCTAGCAATAAATGTATCAATAATTACAAATAAAACACGCAGTTCTATAGCGCAATGAGGTCGGAACTTTGACGACGTTAAACATGTGTGAGCAACTTGTCCAAAGTGGTCAATTACTGGCATTATATAGCCATAAATTTAACGATCCGCCAGTGACAACTACCGCGCGTTCTCAAGCTACCGATTTAACTTACGAAATCGCATGGCAGGAGTACTTAAAGCGCAATGAAAATTTCAAGATCACCCGCCGGGCTGTCGCTCAAACGCTTCATCCCTCCATCAGGCTTTTTATCACCAGTCCGACGCACCTGGATCCGAACAGTTCATCCCCAGGATACGGCCCCTCTGATATTCCCCTGGCACACTACTTAAAGGTAAAATAGACTTGCTAATGATAGCATTTAAGGTTAGGATTAGGGTTAAGAATAGGGCTAGCAAGGTTTTACGTTTAACTAATAGCATCCAGGGGCGAAATGACAGAGGGGAAGGTCCAGGGGAGGGGGAATTACCGACATCAGACGAGCCTCACATCGCACGCCGTCATCACTCACCGCTGCGCAAACCCTAGATTTAATTACATCGACTTAGCTAATCCGTATGTGTGCGGTAATCGGATCCTCGGCGCATGGCGTTGTTTTACGTCAGTTGCCGCTCCCGCCGTCGCTGTCACGTGTCTCTCTATTGGATCAAAAAACTGTTTTGCGCGTTATCGCCGGGAAATCAAATCAACTCGGTGCCGTGCGGCGCGCAAGTTTAGGCCAAGTTTGCGATCGTGGATTGCATTAACTATCGAAGAGCAAATTCAGCAGAGGGTCCGGTCCACATCAGATGTATTCAAATACCATGCTGTTCCGCTTGCTGGAGCATATATACACTGTGTCTCAAAAAAACATCCCCGACATTTTTAGCTGACATGTCGGGCATGGCGCCCAAGCGGCCTGACACCATTGCAGATATGGTGATCGATAAGTGTGTGCGAAACAGGTAGCTGAATGCCTTGTACCCTTTCTTGGTCTTGTTTGGTGCACACATGCTATCGTTTTATGAATGAAAAGTAGTCTAACAGTGATTAAGTGATAATTCCGATGTGACTTGTGTGTCTATTGGCAAATCAACATAAAACATTTACGTGAAAAGATACAATTTCCGTGTTTTCAGTTTCGCAAGGTAGTGCAGAAGCATTAATTAGGTGAGGTGAAAAATATAGCACCTTTTGATTGCCTGCTTTCTTCGTAATATTACTGCCAAATATTATGAAAATCTGACAATGCTTTCGCGAGTTATAGCTAATAACATCGATGATGTGTTTTTGAGACACAGTGTGGATAACTATTTGTTGAACTTAAATTGCATAACATAACTCCGCTTTATTCATTTTTATCAGAAATATTTCTCTATTCATAACACTTACGCCTGTTTATTTTCTTTAAATATTTGGAAATAAATCAGTTATGGCAATTTCTGAATTTCTGTAAAGATTGTATATTTCAGAAGTTATAGTTTGAACGCCATTTTGCGAAGGCGTAATTTTCTGCAGCTAAAACATCGATTAACAAGATGCTTTTTAAAGTGAATGTGCATTTGAGAAATGACAGCCAGATTCTAAGCGACTGACCTTTGTAATGCAACAGGAAGTAGAAATGCTCGTCAGCGTCGAGGTCATGGCGACCGGAAGCCACGTGGATGTCTACGGCGTTTGACGTCGACGTGTGGAGACGGCGACGACGTCGATGACCGCCGCACACCCTCAGTGTCCTCGGCGGTCTCACCCGCTCCGTCAAGACCGCGTACTGCAGGCACCCGAGCCCGACGTCGGCGGCCGCCCTCGGCGTAGCGAAGTCGATCAGGGTGATGTTGATGCGCTGGCCACGGCCGACGACGATTCTCCAGGGGCACGGCGTCGTCGTCACGGGGGCAGAGAGATCGAGCTCCGACGTCGATCGTGGTGGCTGGTAGTTGGACAGGAAGCCGCTGAGGCCGTGTACCAGCGCCGGTCTCTCGGCAGAACAGCCTACTTCGACGGGAGACGTGACTGTCGCAGAAACATCATCACAACGCATCATACGACACCACGCATGTTGAAACGCCCTACCGCCATCTGTGAAGTCACAGTCGTTGAATCCGAACAGTTAGACTACTGAAGACAACCCTCATGGCGCAGCCGTCGTAACTATGTTACAAGACTTCGCGCGAAAAAAATCTGTTCAGTAACATTAACATTAACATTATAATGATTTCCCGCCACGTTACGTTCGGTTTGCCCTCCGTCTGAAGCATGCGCTAATGCGTTCAGATTTCAGATTTCAGGAAACTACAAAGTGCGTCGCTTTCGAGACAATTCCCAACAAATATGATATAAATTCTCGTCATTTTCAGCTGTTCCTTATTGCAATGCAACACGACCGCCATTCCGTCTCACCTCTAGCTGTGTTTTCAAGTACATATAAAAACTACGGCTATGGACCTAGGTAACTCAGAAGTGTATCGATTCCACTCACTTCTTCCTCTTCAGTCCATCCGTCTTCGCCGGCCGTAGATTGCCGTAAAGACAAATTTCTTCCATTGTTCACTGTCTTTGACGCATACATCGCTACCTGTCGTACAGCGTTTCTTCT
>Ga0049105_1001555_pt1 | contig 10392 bp, 7 predicted proteins | sample WorMetvaBAHAMAS1_FD_61260 | JGI IMG/M metagenome (GOLD analysis project Ga0049105, IMG submission 61260) | Worm MetaG Olavius vacuus BAHAMAS.1 | ecosystem: Host-associated > Annelida > Digestive system > Unclassified | place: Germany: Marburg | collected 2013-04-09 | reverse complement strand
TGACAATGTTTATGGTGCTGTCATCATGACATAGTCATTGCGAGAGTTCACCTGGTTCATTTGATGAATGCAGACTGAGCGCCGGGTGGCCGCCAACCCTCAGACCAAACCAACCGATTAGGGCTGTGAGTCTGCCGATCCGCTGCTACCATACGCATACACCATCGCCATTTATTATTACTACTCAGCTCAAAAGCTGATACTCAGTTTACCGTCCCATGGAGGGTGGAAGGCTGAGTCAACCTAGGCACTGCCGTAAGGGTGCCCAACCCGTGCCCAAGGCTGTATATCACAGCGACTGTCGTGATAAACAAGACCGGCCACGGTGAGATTCGAAACTGGGTTCTCTCGCACCGCAGTCGGGTGTCCTACCACTAAGCCACCGCGACCTGCGTTCGTGATAGATAGGAGGTAAGTTAGTATTAATCACTAATAGGAAGTCGTGTTTGGGTTTTCGATTGGTACTAAAATTGGTGACCTTGAATTACCTTGAACGGCATAATTGCCATTATTTTGCATTATTTCGCTGAATTTGGTAGCTTTCGTGGCCAATTACGTAAAAGTGGTTGAATAGCCATCAACAGATTTTCTCCCGAGAAATGTTATAAAGTACCCAACTGAGCATGACAGACGCGCTGTGCTCTTCGCTGTAGCAGAGCTTTTTGTTTTATTTCTTGCACTGAATGCAGGGCATATTTTATAACAATGACTGTTATGAGATGCTTACTGTTAATGCCAGCAGTGACTGAGTTTTGTGTGTATTCTTGTGCTGTAGTGTGGTTTGGCGTGTACTCTGCAGGTGCTGTTTCGAATGCTTAAGCAAGAGGAGAAGTTGGTTTTATCTCAGCTTAATGCATATTTTCCGAGATCTGGTTTTCAGTATCAGAAGCATGTGAGTGCATGGAATTTATGAGTTGTTTATTGTTTGCAGTTTTTCTTGATGTAGGGCTGGAATTTGTGTGTTAAAACTGGATTTCACTGAGTATAGTGTTCATATTGATTCCGACATCAGTTGTCAGAGAATCAGTTTCCAACACAATTCTCAGTTTTCTTTTTTACCGACTTATTGCCCTGCCCTTTATGTGCCATGTGCAATCATGAGAGAATATCTGATGGATAGTGTACACTGATGAGCAGCTTTTTTTCTGGTATTTGGTATATACTTTGCATCTACATTGTTGATAAGTTTCAATAGCTTATTTTCTGTAATAGTGACAGTAAACTAGGTTAGCACCAAGAAGAATTTGAATTGGTGAATAAGTAGCAGCTTTACTGTAGAGATTGAGCCATTGTTGATTTGTAGCCCCGCATCCGTCCTTGCCTTTTATGTTCTTGAACATTACCATGCAGTACAGCACTAACCGTGCATCATTTAAAATGCAAAAATAAGTGGAGAAGAGATTATCGTGAGCATAAGTAGATGCTGTAATCCGTATAATTCACTGATGGTGTGAATCAATGTAGAGATTTTGATATAATTGGATATTTATTTTTAGGAAATACACTTGTTGCAATGAAAATATGTATAAGGGACTCTGTGCTTTACATTTTTCATTGACATGGTTTCATTACCGAGTACTGACTTACAGTTTTCAAAATAAATGAGTACTCCATTAACGAGTAGTGATCTGAATTCCTGGGTACCTGTCCTGAGTACTGCTGACTGCCAAGTTTTTGTGATATTAATGCTGTTGAATGAAGTAGTGGTAATAGTGGAATATGACACAGTGCTATCTCTGAAGTTATGTCCAAGTCCGGTGATGTATGTTAGTGCCAGGACAGAGACGTGTTGGATGGTCTAAACAGTGGACAGCAGCAGTTCCGATCGTTTTTCCTACAACTGATCGCTGATGCTGATCGACGACGAGAGTATTTCGCAGTCCGACATGAACAGGAATATGGACCGGAGTTCATAGCTCGTACAAAGCAACTGATGTGTCGCTTTGTTTCTGCAATTGATAATCTGCTTCCACCTTCTGCCATTGATCGGGTTATTTTATAGCTACAGTTTATAAATGTGGTGCATGTTTGTCTATGTTATGTTTCAGTAAAAAGGAAGCCACTAAACTGATGGTGTAAACTTTATCAGATCTTGGTCAATTTTTAATGTTTCGCTGCCCAAAAGAGAAACTATATGTTATTTCTCCCCACTTCTTAGGCATGTTGCTGCATTACTTTCAGGAAGTTAAAACTTCATATTTGTCAAAGATCTGGACAAAAATTAAAACAATAATGTTACCTGCTTACATGCTGTCCTTTCTGTATAAGTGGTAACTGCCATCCAGTAGACCAGCAATGACTGAATCTGATCTTTACCTTATTTCTGATACTGTATGAAAATCACAAGTTACCGGTAGTTCTTGGGTACTGTGTTTGCTGCAGCATAGTGCATGGTTATAGCTCAGTTTAATGAAACAATTCAGTGCTGCGTTGTTAAGATCGTGTGTCAGAAGATGAAAGTAGTAGGAACATGTATTGTTAGCATTAGACAACTTCACCATTTATTTTGGTAAATTAGTCTTGTTTTGCTTTTTTGTCAAATTATTCATTGTCATGTCTGTACATTTAATCCGCTATTGGCTTTGTTTTACTTATCGCTTTTCAGTGGCGTAGAACTGCATGATGAAAATTTTAATAGCGTCGTGATAGTGTTCTCACACAGTTAATATTCTCAGTTGTTAGTTATGAGCATTGCGACATGGTGTAACAGCTGCTGGATAAGAACGTCGATGAGAGATTGGTTGCCGAGCTGACATCAACTAACAATGCAGTGTTTGAGATGCTGCTTGATGCTGTCCATGGTCAGGAGTGCTTAACCTCCGAACAAGTCATTGATCTGCTGCACAGTATTCGCAAGGACACTTCGTTGAGTTCAAAGTTTCCAAAAATGTTTGGTCTGCAACTACTTTCATCCAGGTTCTGTCTGTCAAATTTTAAATAGACATTTCTTATATATAAGGACAGTATCTGAAGCCTTAGAAACTGGTTGCATCTTCAGCGTTAGCAATTATTTGTCATAGCCATCTGTAAGTTGGCAGCTGTTGCATCTTCGCAAACAGTATATATGATACAACATGATACGAGATATGTGGAGATTTTAAGTGTGTTCAAAAACTGACTAAGAGCCGACTTAGTCTAACACACCGTGCAAACAAATCCAGCTGTTGAAATCCAGCCATTGAGTGTCCGTGTACAGTATTAATGCGGTTATATGTAACGTAATGTAATGTAAATGAAAATTTATAAGGCCGTCTAAAAGCAACAGTCATTTTTGACTATTTCCAGGTAATGTTCCAGTACATTTTTTATTATTACTTGAAAACTGTGTCACACTTGTGGTTTATCTTTTTTAGCATGGAATGGTTCTGGGCAGATCAGTTAAAAGCTAACTGAGTACCTAGCATATGTTGTTGAAAAATCTCTTGAGTGTGTACATTACCAATGCTGCACCTATATAGCTGTAGAGTACTGGATCCTGAAGTTTCCTTGCAGTCGTTTATAACATCTTCTGATTTTATGTGTTGTAGTGAAGAATCAAATAAAGAGAAACAAGATATTCATTCTGAGACTGTATACGCAGGAATGCGCTGCAAGCGACAGCGAATATCTGATGTTGACATGTTTTGCACTGACACGGCAGAGCAGCAGCATATGTCTGGTGATACAGTTGATAACTGCATTCATTCTTCTGAAGACATTGAAGTAGTTCCACCTAGTCCACTGCCACTCTCGAAGTCGACTTGTATTGGGAATACCAGTGTATTGTCAGGCAGCAGTGCAGCACGGCATCCTGCAGCATGTCAGCAGAAGCGAAAGGCAGAAGAAATGGATATGTTGAATGATGTCGAACCAGATGGATCGCTTTCATCTGCATGCACTGAGACTTCAGAGTTGGAACAGAATTCAAGGGGTGACGTTGTTGCGACTACAGTTGATTCAAGTCCTGTAATTCCTTCTTGTCTGCCTTCCGATGGTAAATATGATCAGTTGATCATCAGTGAAAGACAGAAGCCATCAGCGAGTTCAGAGAATTCGACTCTGGCACAGAAAGTTTCACATTTGCAAGATAGCCGAGCTTTTGCAGCTGCTAGTCAGTCACAGTCAGATGATGTGGCATGTGTTAACCCAGAGTCAAGCATCATTGCTGGTAATGATAATGAAAATATATGTGATCTTGTGACGCAGTCATCAACTGCAGACCAGAGCTTTCATTCATGCACTGCAGCGGATTCACAGTCCTCACTGGTAAATGTACATTTGCTTATGTATTTGGTTGTTTTGACTGAGCATTTTGATCACAAGGCCAGCTTTGTAAGATGTGGGTGGCTCACACTTACAAGGATGCTGGCACACCTTCAGCATTATGGACACATGATGTGGCCAAGGGGCATAGAGCAGCACAGTGATCCTCTTAGACTATGTGACAATGATGATGATGATGATGATGATGATGATGATTATGTAATGCTGTACGATGAAGCTGTTGGTTGACTGTTGTAAGGCATTTGGCCTGTAAAAATCTTTGATCTTATATTCGTGTGTAATTACTGTGTTATTATTACTGTAAATGTCGTATGTTGGACAGCAAGATAAGTTTTCTGCATGATTTCATCGCTTGATTGTGTGACATGGCCTTGAGGTACTTATGTGACAAGTATAGTGGTACTGGTATAATTTAAAGTAATATTTATTATAAAATCCGGGAATCATTTTCTTATCACATTCATTGGTTGTCATTCAAACCTTATTTTGTTGAAAACTCGTAGTGTGTGATTGTCAAAAGTATTGTGTTGTTTGGCTGATGTTTCTGCAGAGTAACACAGTCGATGACTACCAGCAGCCGTGGTCACAGCCATTATCTTGTAAAACAGTCGAAGGCACATCAAGTTAGTGCCACACACTTCATTGACGTTGGCTGATGTTTTGTCGCTTTTGTCAGATCATTAACCATTTTTCTCAGATTTACGTTAAATTATCATTCTGTATTACCATAAAATCTTGAACATGTTATGCATATTTTTGATTCAGTTTTAGTGTTTATTCACATCTGTTGGATTTGTGTTAAATGTGTTAAATTGTCAGTTTTTATATCACTGTAAAACCTTGAATGCAGTAGGCACAATTCTGACTTGAAATGCAGGCCTGAGAAAGAATTGCATATTGTACACATGAGAAAACTTTCAGTCCTACTGAAAGTGTAAAGGAAGTAATGGCCTTTATTTTGCGTTATTTCACCGAATTCAGTAGCTTTCGGGGCCCATCATGTAAAAGTAGTTGATTAGCCATCAACAGATTCTCTCCAGAGAAATGTCATAAAGTACACCAACTAAGCACGATGGAACTAAGCACGACGGTCGCGCTGTGCTTCTCGTTTGTCCTTTATGATACTGTGCTTGTGGATAGCTTGTCGTCTGTGTTGCTTGTTGCTCAGCTGATTGGCAGGTGAAGAGACGCCCGATGCAACTCAGGGATGTATTAAATGAGAGTTATGTTAGTGATTCCGATTCACAAAGTCTGATGGGAGGAAGCCAGTCGGTGTTCATCTTACCAAGTTCATATTCATTTGATCAGGTACACAGAATACACGCAAACTTCGTCTTACTATGAGAGTTACTGTAGATTGTCGTCATGTTAATATTAAAACCCACGATTTTCTGTGGCCTGCAGAATTATATGTCACACCGTGTAATTCTGATAAATGCCACGGAATTCCTATTTTGAACCTATATTTATGTTGAGCCACAGAACGCTGCGGAAAATGCAAAAGCCTGCCACGCAAAATGCATGTTTTTGCCGTGGAAAATTGGGAGCCTTAGTTATTATGTTCGTTATTGTGAGAGATGGATAGAACCAGGTGGTAAGTGCAGTAACTGTTAAACTAGTTAATTTTTTAATCATTTTAGTAGAAGTATTAATTATTATTTAATGTCTGTATAATACAGAGATGCACAGAATTTGATAGTTTCATTTGCTGTTAGTTGGTAATTCCATTAGCAGATATGTGGATCTTGTAAATAATGCTGATCCAAACACTGCGCATCTTTGAAGTTAGCGAAAATATTATTATATTATATCATATAAATATTACTATTGTTTGTCATAAATACATCACCAGGAGTGATTACACTACTAGCGGACTTGCGTATGGCGTGGCTTACGTGCTACCCATGTCAGCAGTCATAATTCATTTGATCAGTGTTTATTTTGAATAAAAAATGTGACCATGTTGATATTGTGCAATAACTTTTATTTCTTAACGTACAGAACTGCATATTGTTAAGATTACTTGGCAAACACATATTCATGTTTGCTGGCTACAGTTGACTTCGCTGTTGCCATTTACATACTTAATGCCCAGAATTGATGTCACCAATGGCAAATACACTGTGACAGTGTGCTGACAAGGAAAATGAATGTTGTTGATTTGTGAAAGTTTGACGCACTGTGCTGTGCGGATTCGGAAGCAAGACGACGACTACTGCTTCCACCCATTGAGCGACTTCTCCGTGATCCAAGAGTTCCGAGGTCCTGCATTGTTAAGCTGTATCATGAAGAGGTGTGGAACCTTTTGTAATTTGATTCTGTAGCTGTGTAACAAAACGATGACCAGAAATCATCCATAAGCATCGAACATTGGGCACTGAAGTGACCCTATCAGAACTTGTTGAACACTGAGATGAAAGTCATGGCCATGACAGTAAGCATTATCTTGTTCTTAGTTTCGTGGCAACACAGGGTGTCTAACACTCCTGAAATCGTGGAAGTCTACTGGATATTTGCAAAGTCTCCTTGAAATTGTCGAACAGTATTCAACAGTTTGTTGTTAATTTATAATAATAATAACAGCATTCGGCAGTTCTTGTATTTAAAGATGTTTAACATTTGTGAACGGAGTCGGGAAGGCCTTAAGTTTTACCCATGAACTTTCTTTATTTCTTTTTTTTTATAATACACCATGCTCGGCAGCCAAGCAGAGGACAGCCATCAAATGTATTTCGGAGGTTCGATCCTCGGTAAAGCTTCAACAATTGGTATAGGGATCTCGCCCAGGCCTCCCCTAATTTTTACGGGGATCAAAAAGTGTGAAATTTGGCGTCATTTAAAACATCACTCAACTTTGAGCTGCTCGTGTTTGAAAATGCAGCAAGATATCCGAATTCTGAACAAAATTGCAATGCTGCGATTATTGCCTATAGCCTTGCCAAGTTTGGTGAAGTTGGGTCCACGCACCCCTGAGAACGCTGTGTCATTTGTGACCCACCCCCTAAAATTCAATGGTATTTTTGGCTGAGTTCATTTGCTTCATTATTATATTGTTTATTATGCAAGCAGGTCATGAACACCGGATACTAGGTCAGAGTGTAACGTAAGGAATCAACAGTAAGAATGCTATAGGCAGCAGCGGATAGGTCGAGCGACTTCAAACTTGGCATGGGCGTCATAATTAAAGCAGCAAAGGACCGCGTCTCGGGCGGCCTTAAGTTGCAATGTATTCGCAATTGCCACGTTTTCTCTAGTAAATACTGAAATAGTCTTACATGCAACAATACAAGTAAATGAAAAGTCAACATTAGTGTTGAATAGTTAACATTCATTGCAGCATAAAAATGCATATTTCTGTACTTACTTACTTACTAAATTTCACTATCACGATATTCCATCAGTATCATATCGAAATTGAAATAGGGATATTGAAGCACCACTAGTGTGTGCCCAGAGTCGGAGTTTTCCTCAAAAGGCAGACTCCAACTGCGGATCAAAACCCAGACTCCGGGGGACTCCGACTGCACAATCCTGGGCATAACTGAAGTCGTCACTTGTGTACAGAGCTGTTAAACTATTTTGTAGGTAATTGCTGAATGTTACAGTGCAGGCGTAGTTTAAATGTATCTCATTTATTTTGTTTCTGTTACAGAGACTTGACATACGTGAAAGAGGTGGACAAGTGTTGAAGATATACAGCTGAATAACACAAATGTTCATTTATATATGCGACTGGTCACATTCATTGTGTTGAACGTACATTGTTAAGTAGTTGTATTGTTCGGTGTATTATGTTTAAGTAAGCAAAAGTTTTTCTGTCATTTTCCATTGTGTTAAGTGAAGAAAGAGTTAAGGGTTTAATTGTGTAGTAATATAAACTTTAAGATTTCTGTGCTTAAGTTCATGATTGCAAGTGGTGAGATTTTTTTACGTACATTCTTTTACTGTAACCTTTGGACCTGACTTCTTGTCATTCCATAACTTTCAGTAGTTCTGTTTCAATGGTGATCAGACCAGAGTAATGCTGAAACAGCAGTTTGGCATATTTATTTATTTATATACTACAAATACATGCACCAACGTATGTCCAGTTAAGTCAAAAATCACTGTCAAAGGCAGAGAGCGGAGTGGGATCTTTAGCAGGGGTAGTGAGACCCTCCCAAACAACTATGGATCTGGGGAGTACTGTAACCTCCTCAGCAGTTCTGGGGTGGAGCCCTGGCCTGCCAAGGGTTTCTGATTATTGTAAGCACTAAAGATGGTCTTTATGAGAACCAACAATTTGCATGAAGTCTTTCTTTGCTGACATAGTTATGTCAAGAACATTTGGAACACTAAAGTTGATTGCACGCTGTTATTTTGCTGATTTTTAAACGAATGTGAAAAGAAATGAACTACGTACTATAACAAGTCAGCCAACGTGCATCACTTGAGTGTAGGCCTATACGACCTGTGTCCGACATAGAACTAATTTTGGAAGGCGAGCAAGTAGCTAAGGAAAACTGTTTTAGTAAGTTGTAAGAAATGAGTTACAATGTGGGCCTACTGCAGTAAGAAGCCGTTTGTATTCGACGTGCGCGAGATCCGTGTCTTACAATTTGGGAATATGGGCTCGAAATTTTGGGCCTGTATCGAAACGCTCACTATTGAGAACCCTGCATATTACTGTTGATTAATAAGGATAAGGCTCTGAAACCCCTGAACCGATCGAGTTGAAATTTGGCATCATTGATTAGTCCAGCACACCGCCCCACATGCCATAATTGCGACACGCCACTTTAGGGGTATAGGATCGGTGAAGTTACCACGTCGCGTTGTTTTTTAGTTCCTTGGGAGCGTCTACAGAGCAGTCCATAGAAGGTGGCTTGATGCACCACAAAACGTGTTTTGGTGGTAAGTATATTCCTAGGGTATCATTTCGTTTCAAGTGTCAACTGGGGACACATTACGTTTACTGGGCGCCATTGAGGTATACTGTAACTGTACAGTTTATGTTTCGCTAAATACTAATGCTAACCCTAACCCTATCCCTGACTGTAACCCTAACCCTAACCTTATCCCTAACCCTAAATCTAACCCGAACCCTAAGTGAGTGTAATGCATTGCTATGGCGCCCAGTAAACTACAATCTAGCCGTCAACTGCCCCCATTTAACCCAAAAAACCGCTTTTTGGGGAGCACCTCCAGCAGTGGAGAGCATGTACACATATATCTTGACAACCGATAAAGCTATCATCACGAAACTTCACAGAAATATCAAGCAAGTGAAATATTACATAACGGGTACAATTAGGGGCAAAAGGGGCGTGGCCTATGTCACGTGACCTACTTTTACATTTTGGGACACCCTCTATATCTCTGGAATGGTTAAAGCTAGAAACTTGAAATTTGGTGTGCAGATAGACTACGATGAGTGCTATTCAAAAAATACAAAATAGCGGGCCAAAAGGTGTGTGGCTTAGATCACGTGACCTACTTTTCAATTCTGGGATCTCCTCAGTATTTACGGAATGACGAAAGCTACATACTTCCAAAAGTTGTCAATGTGGATGACGGGAATCTCAGGACAGCCTCCATCGTGGTCCAGGGGCCGAGCCCATAGAGGGAGGGGGCGGCAGAGGGAGGTGTGGGGGATAAGCCCCCGAAACTAAACATCTGCATACCTGGCTGTCAATGTTGCTGCAATTTTGTTCAAGAACGTTCTGAAGATGCTAAAAAATCAGTCAGCCTGTTACATTTTCACACACCGGTGGGGATCATCTCCCTCATCCTCCCCTCTACCAGCCTGCGGCCAGTTGCGGAAATCTGGTAGGCCTATTGAATAGGCTGTAATCATGCTTTACGTACTTTAATCATGATCGCGGCAACTGGCGAAACAGTGCACACTGGGCATATTGACTGCACCGTTTGTATACTTAATTTTCTTAGTGTGAAAAAAAGCAAATATCATCTGTAAAAAACTGGAGTTTTATAACATAGTGTAAGGGCGAACAGTGATCACACATAGAAAACTAGACCTGTAAGCGACTCAGCCTAGCTTTTCCGGCTCGGCTTGAAAATTTTCCGGCTCGCAAGCCGAACCGAGCCGGATTTTTCGGCTTGGGTGCAGCCACAGAGCATAGGCCTATA
>Ga0049105_1001554_pt1 | contig 10392 bp, 6 predicted proteins | sample WorMetvaBAHAMAS1_FD_61260 | JGI IMG/M metagenome (GOLD analysis project Ga0049105, IMG submission 61260) | Worm MetaG Olavius vacuus BAHAMAS.1 | ecosystem: Host-associated > Annelida > Digestive system > Unclassified | place: Germany: Marburg | collected 2013-04-09 | reverse complement strand
GAGATCCATTTAGACAGAAGAACAAACAAGCAGACGGAAAAAAGCCTGGACAGATAAGAACATTGATTACTGTGTTGAACGTACACTTCAATGATTGTATACAATTAAACAAATTTATCAAGAATATGAGTTGGTGCACAAACGTGAAACGTACGTGTGTGTGTTTCAAGGAAGGACTACGTCAGACATCCGATATGTAAACTGCAGTGTTGTAAGACGCCCTACAAACCACCTGTAGGCGAGGTCGAGTCACTATCGAGCTATCAGAAGGACTACACGTGTAAGCACGTTCATTCACTTGTCAGTGTCATCACAGTCGCTACTACGCAGAAAATATACAGTATTCTCACATATCATAAACTTAGAGTACGGGTGGAAGACATTTTTTTTGTGATTGTACCGGTACTGGTGTTTAAACGTTATAAAACGTTATAAAAGTTTCACAAATCGTAGGCCTATTTACTGTTGTGCTGTTGTGCTGTTATTGAATCTTTAGCTTGTGGGCCTTAGGCCGTTGTAAGTGCTGTACAATGTTAAGTAGTTCGATGTATTGCTGTTTTGTACATCGTGTGTTTGAACAAATTTTTGCTGACACTGTTGTTTCCTGACGAGGCTTACTGAATGTTTTGCCTATCTCAGTGCTCCAATATGGCTCAGTACTGTACAGTACAGTACAGTACAGTACAGTATACGGTACTGAATTGACATTGTTATGACGAGATGCTACGCTCATGCGCATCTCGTTCATTACAGTGCGTACCATGGCTGCCGTTCTCATAATCGCTTACCTGGTTTCCTGATGTTAACACACTGACAGAAGCATTACGAGTTCAGAGTCTTCGGAGTTATTTGAAAATGTAACAATGGTAGTTTTCTGTCTCACAGTGTATATGTACAGGTAAGCCGTTGAATCCAGCCAAACCAATCGTACACCGTGCACGCTATGTCGTCGGAGAGTTTATTGCTGAGCCGAGCCATAAAGGTGAACTAAGTACAGTTATGTTATGTCCATTCACGATGTCCATTTTACACCTGACCATGTAATAGTAAAATATATGGAGATTCATTTCGTCTTTAAACTGGATTTTCGCAGTAAGCATTTTAGTGCATATAGTATAGGACCACATTGATCAGTTGCACTTTGACATAGAAGACGGCATTTTTAAACGACACTTTAGAACTTATCTTTACAAATATTGCTTTTAACAGTAACTCCCTAGTGTGCCGCTGTTCGGATTTTTTTTGGATTTTTTTGTCTTGGTTTGTCTTCAACCATCTCGATACGAAGGTTGGCTGCGTTATTACAGAACCGTCTTTTCCACTAGTTACTGTCAGCTACCACACGATGTGCTGAGTTAGTTCAGTTCGCTGATCTTTTCAAACCATGACCTTTTTGGTCTTCTTCTTTTCCGCTATCCCGGTGTTGTTCCTTAGATTATGCCTTTTTCCATACAGGGTGTTGACTTACGTATCACGTGTTCAAAGTAGATTAACTTCCATCTTTTAGTGGTTGCCAAAACTCCCGTTTTTCCAGCATTCACTTAGTTTGGCAATCGGTGGATTATAAATGCCTTATGATGCTGACGCTACTGCTGATGCTGCTGCTGCTGCTGATGATGATGATGCATAGCGCATTATAAGTGTTGGACGGTTCAACCTCGCCGCGCCAAAGCGGCGTCCAAGTACGAAGCACCAGTGTGCCCGTTCGACGGCGACTCGAACTACCGCGCGACGTACGTGGGTCATCACGGCAGCGCTCCGCCGCAGATCGCCCGACCACCGCCGTCGTCGTTACAGCTGCTGGCGTCGGAAGCGCCGTTTGACGGTCGAACGAACTATCGCGACGAGTTTACGGGCCGTCGTGACGAATCAGGGTCGATCCAACAGACCGTAGCGCCAGATGGCGCGGCGTCTGTTCTTGGGTCAGTGTTGCAGTTATATGACGTTCACTTCACTTTATTTTTTAAAAATTATACGGCGAAAAAATACAAAAAAACGTACAGAAACGGTTGTACTAACAGAGTTGGACAAAGCACAGAACAGCCTGACACCTACAGCTGTCCGTGGTACACAAACGGTACAAGAACATTAACGTTATACGGCCTAATCTTCAATGAGCAGAGAGGACAACTAACTAGCATTTATTTTAGCTCTGGCTGAGCCAATAGTATAACCAGTCAGAAGCTGTCTGTGTGTTTGTGAGTCTGTGCTAACCAGAGCGGTACGAATCAAACCGTTACACGTGAAGACTTGTAATCCGGCGTATACACAGACCTCAGTGACATTTTAGTCATGTAACTGATGCGGGGGCGACACAGTACAAGAACATTGACACGAGCAAGAGTTCCACTTCTGCCGGTCTGCGGGTGTGGCACAATATACCGTCCTACTTACGACAAGCCGTCAACTACGGACAATTTAAACGACAACCGAAAACATTGCTGTTTGTGAGTTAACTGACTGTTTGCCTATTTTTGCCTTAAAAAGACTCTTACTTATTTACTTACTTACTTATTTACTTGCAGAGGGAAAGACGAAGCTCGTGCGGGCGGCATTAGTAGTCAGTCTGAGTGGAGTCACCAGCAGCAGCAGCAAGCGGAGAAGGCTCAGAAATGTATGGTACCGGCGCAAGCCCCTCAGCGCAGCTTGTCGGCCAAGAAGCCGCCGCGACAGGCTCCCGTTTGCGGCCAGCATGTCAAGACAGTCCCACCAAGACGCTACCTGAGCGCACCTCCTCGCAGGGTCTGTGGCTTAGTGCCAAAGTATACTCTTCGTCGTCGTCGTCGTCGCCACATAAAGTTCATAGTAGTATCAAACAATCCATGTTCTAATTGCGCTGTCTCGAAATAACGTATCCCTGTTATATTTCAAATAACTCCAACAATGGCCAATTATTTTGATGTCTAATAACCATTTAGTCTCCAGTTATTTTCACTTATTTCTTCGCAAAATATTATAATCTGAGAGAAACTTCCTTTGACGTTAGTTTGTCTGTAGTAGTGAGTTACGCATCAGTGCACAGCGTGCGACATACACTCATATACACTCGCATAACTCACTCCAGATAGTGTTGTAACCTACAGTGAGTCAAAAAAAGTAGCCCCCCCCAGAAAAAAAAAACTTTTTTTGCAATATTTTCACTTGTGGTGAACCTTTGCAACTGAAAATTATCGTAACTATTGCTCAAACATATTTCTATGTACACACCAATTTCGGTCCATTTATCTGAATATTTGTATAAATTGTATCATTTTTACTAGTAAGACCCCTCAAATTTTAACAGTTCAATTTCATTTATTACAAAATTCGTGAATTTTTCGTTAAAAACAAGTCGGATCAAATATTTGGTAATTAGATATACCCCGGTAACAGTTAGTATCTGTTAAATGAATTATGACATTAAATGTTCAAAATGTCAACCGCTGGCTGACACACATGTCTGCAGTCGCTTGTGGTAGTCTTTCACAGAGTTGTCAGTGGCTTTCTCCGGTAACGTAGACCAAATTAACTAAAGTGCATTTTAAAACTCGGGAACTGGTTTTGGCTTCTGTTGCAGCTATTGTAAAAACTCCAGCATCTCCCTCAAACCTGATAATCCAGTGGACTGAGGTTGGGTGAATTGGGGCCACTCATCATTAGCGATGAAGTCAAGGCAATCTGACTTGATGAAACTCGAAACGTGAAACGGTAAAAACGATAAGTACTCCTAGGACAATTAACGCCATTTTGTTAAATATTAAGTTAAATCGACCAATAGTGGTAAGCATGTGTGGATATATACTGGCAATACATTTGCAAAATTTCACAGAAATATGCTTAGCCTAAGTGAAAATATTGCAAAAAGTTTTAGGGGGCTACTTTTTTTGACTCACACGGTATATATGATGCGCGTAGGTGCATACGACAACTTTCTTTCAGGTTATAGGTAACTGGCAAAGTTAACTCGCTGGTGCGTGAGTGCAGGGTCCAGGACCATTCTACGGTGCAACGAGTTATCGCGCGGAATTCCCTCGTCGAGAATTGCCTCGACGCTTCCGCCATCAACGGGAGAAGTACCACGCACCTAGCAAGCCGATGGACGGCGTGTCCCTGTACCGCGAGTCTTACGTGGCCCACTGCGCCCGGCCCGCACGCATCTGCCGCCCTCCACCGTTGCCGCCAGTCAAGGCGCGGCTCTCCGAGACGACTGAACAGCGCGACAACTTCAGCGGCGAGGTGGTGGACGTCTGCCCGGCGGTCCAGCTGCTGCAGCGCGTGCCCGGCTGCGTCGTTCCAGCCGACCTGGAAGTACCGGTGCGCCGCTGGAATCGCGGCATCGGACGGTTCCGCTACAGTGATCGCGACGAAAGCGGACATGAGTGGTACACGTTCGAAGAGTGCCATCTGCCTGGACCGGAGAGGATCGTCTACGATCCACATCGTTACGTGAGAGGTGACAGCGTTGAGGCGGCGGCAGCGAGAGTGGCGGCCTCTCGCGCCATGAAATGGGCGCCTCCGCGCTACACAGCAATACCCGCCGTCGCCTGAGTACAATTCGTCTTGGTTTGCCTGATCGCTGTTATGTTTTATTACGGGCATTCCACAGGAGGCTTAATTATACATTGTACTCTGTCTGTCCGTTTCTCTGTCTGTCCCATTTCACTGTGCGTAGATTCTTTCGTATTTTTCATACTGCTTACATGTATGTATTGTTTTCTGTAACACGGTTGGGTGGACCTGATAAGATTAAACACCCTATCTTCCTTCAGTGCTTTACACTGTTGGTTGGGTCATTTGACACGTAAAAATCCGTCCCCGATATGGCCTATAATGTGTTTGGGAGGACGTTAAACCTTATACATCTTCAACTGTCTGTCCCGTATTTGCTTGTGACACAAGAACGTAAAGCTTATTATTTAATAGAAATGTCCCATGTGACCGTCAAGGTCACCGGTGATGCAAAGCTCAGACACCAAATTAAAGCTGGTATGACGAGAATAAAAAGTCATATCACGTTTTTTATATGGAAAAACATATTCCTTAGGATAATTGCAATTCTGAGCTCAAAAAAATAAAAAGTGGCAGGCCACTTCAGCTTCAGATACACACACCTTGAATGGAGAACAGACGCCCAGTTATGGATAGCTGTAACTGAGTAGGCATTAGGCCTCACGGTTGGTGAACTATGACTTAGTTATCTTTACACTCAGCATAATAGAGTTTCGTGTTTCATTTAGCCACGTTTGCTTTTTTTGAAAAACAAAAAATAGCGTTCGTTTATCTTCGGCGAAACCCTCGATAGAAATATAACGCGTTACTGGCTGACGAACTCGGTTGGTCTGCTGACTTTTCCAGTGACGAAACTCATTTGCTTCTGGTTTCTCTATAAGCCGCGTGTTTCTGTAGTGCTGTGTTGTCGTTTGCAACTTCTGTAACAGGATGAACTGATTCTGCTGTTATGCAGTGTATTGTCCTTCTCGTTTGATTCTTAGCTGTTGTGACTATAGTTCGTCGCTGGCGCTGCTTGGGTACAGTGGTTACCTGTTATAATGGTTATCTGTTAACGGTTACCTTATAGATTATCTGTTGTAAATAAGATGTATTATTTGTTAGTTTTCATTATAATAATAAGAAATTAGTTTTGTACGTTACGTTACGTTCACGCAGCCGGCCCTAAGTTGTTCATCAAGATTATCTGGAGCTTAATTCCATTTTGCCCTTGAATTGATCGTTCAGCTATTACATTGAGTTAAATCTGTAATCTCACTAAAATGTCACAATACAATTAATAATACAGAAAGACAAAGTATGGCGCTAATTAGCAAAACTGAAAGTCGATTCGGTAAATAAGTTAAAAATAACCTGAGAAATGCTTCATTATGGATGTAGAAAATGAAACTTAGACTATGCCAAAACGCGATACACATATCATCCACTCTGATCTACATTTATTTTGATTTAATTTACCAACTGTAGAAAAAAAACATAGATGCACCGGTGTTTAAACTACGGCAGCGCTTTTATCAACGTTTACAAATGTTAATGTTTTCAATAAAAAGCATTTACAAACGTTTATCATTTTATTTGAATTATTACTAGAATACAGATTTACATTTATTACTGTTTTTGTTACACAAATGACTATTTGAGAAGCGTAAAACACGTATCACGAACAAAACGCAGCCGACAACAGTTATTTCGATACAACAACGAACAGTTGCAATCAGTACACATGCATGCGGGACGTATAACAAGAAAACTGCACAAACAACTGCTGTTCTTTTAAAGTTATAACTACACTAAATAAACGCAGTTGTTAAGCTTAAGGGTTCTTAACCTTTTTGCTGTCCCGGATGTCCCTAGTGGATTGAGTGATTGACCACGACGTCCTCTTCGCAGACCTCTTTGCATCCAACGTACCCATGGGAGTCGATCAAGAAACTACACTCAAAAAACTCAGCTAGATCGTTTGCTGTCGTTGGTCTGTGAGTGTGTGTGATTAAGTTTGGATGGATGAGTAACAGTTCTGATACAAAGTACATTAGTTTGACTCACTGAGGCTGTGGCGCTTAGCGGCTTTTTTAGTTCTGCTGACTGAGCTAATATATACACAGTGAGTCAAAAAAACTGTACCACTATACATTCGCTTATAACTCTGGCAAATGTTGGCCGATTTTCAAAATTCTATCACTGTGGTCTTCTCCAAGAAATTTGCAACAAAACTCATGCCGACATTTCCCACCACACCTTAAATGTGTAATAGCATTACCTTGTAAATGTTAAAATTTAAAATTCAACTGCCGGTCAAAAGCTGTGTATCTATGTGCCTGTCTGTGTGTTAACCAGACTGCCGCCCCGGACATCTCTCCGACCTTCACCACCCCAGACATACCTCATACCTCATACCTCATACATTCGGGGTGGGCTTATGCCCAGCGCTGAGGCCATCCCCACCCATGACAATTTTTTAAAGAATATTGCCCGGAGATTCGCCCGGATATTCTCCCCGGACAAATTACATCTCCCGAAAATTCCCCCGAACAAACCCCCGGGCATTTTACGGAAAAAATAAATCTTCGGATATTCCCCGAACAATGCCCCCAAATGCGTCACAGCCTCGGGCTGCTTGTTTTCTAGGCACCGTGTATAAATTCTCTTACTTATTTACTCACTATTCAGTGAACGAGTCTGATACTCGAGATCTCAGTGCCCGTGCTTATAAACGGCAGGTCTGGTCTACGTATACTATGGGTTAAGAACTCCGGTTTAGTGCGTCACGCATCCTTGAAAGACTGCGCAGTCGAAATGCGGCGACTCTTGCTAACTTCGAACATTGAACCTGAGCTTCTCTGGCAGTCAAGACAGTGAAGTCACGAGTGTTGCACGCTGTGCACGTCGCTCCGCCGATAATGTTCAGAGGCAGAATGCTATACACGCCGTCTAACGCAATAATCACATAATAAAAGTGACTGTCGAGTAAAATGATAACACCAACATGTGAACTAACATTCAAGCTTGCTAGTACTGCTCTGCAAGTAGTTTTTATAGCGGCTAATTCGTGCGTGTTTTTTGTTATAGCGTTATGAACGAAACTTGCTGTTGAAAGGTTTGGTTTGACTTGATTTCGTAATGCCGTGCCCAATATACAGACTGGTCCAATGAAAAGTAAGCCTCCGACATTTTGTTGATGCCAGCAATGCGTGTAGATTTTTGCATGAAATTTTACACAACTGTTAAACAATAAAATATACACTTCACTGCAACGTCTTGTTAAAATACATATGAAAATGAAAAAATATGAAATGAATATGAGAAATTTCCTGCAAAAATTTGCACGCATTGCTGAAATATCAACAAAAGTGACAGAAGCTTACTTGTTATTGAACCACTCTGTACGTGTAATATTGGCCAATTTCGCAGCGTCTGGTTTTCAGGTCGTCCAGTTAACTAGTAAACAGAACAGTACAGCGAAAGACATTATAACCAATCAGCAACACAAGTCGACAAATTCACATGCAGGCTTAAGGTTTGTCAGGACTAGAGTCTCGGTCTCGATACGTCTCACTCTCAAGACCCAATTTAGACAGTCTTGATCTTGGTTTAGAGACTACCAAGTTTTGGTCTTCGTAATAATTTTCCGGCCAATAATTATAATTTAAAAAGCTGCTAACAAACGTTAACACTTATTTTATACAAAACAGATAAGCAGTTTGGGCATCGCCAGCAGTGAGACACTGGATACGACCAATGGATGAATAAATAGATACTCTATGATCCACCTACTGACTAGTGACTTCTCCAGACTCCAGTTTCGCTTCATAGGCGTAGTCAGGATTTTCGCTGGAGTGCACTTCTCGGCGTTGTTTCAGTTTCAGGTTAGGGCCAGGGCTGGAAAAACCTAGGTTGTTTACAAAAAGTTTTTAGGTTTTTTAGGTTTTTTAGGTTTATCAGGTTTTTATGTACCAAGACCGGATACAGAATTATGACCCAGAAATTCACGACGAATATCTCATACATGATACACCTTTTCCCCTGTCACATCCATGTGCAGACTATAGCATAGCTATAAACACAAAAATTAGACTGAAAGGCGACAATTTTCTGCTGTGACTGTCAGTCTGAGATCTGGATTTTGAAGGTTTTTCTATAATAAAAAAAACCTAAATTAAGACTTTCAAGTTTTTAAGATTTTTTTGCAAAAAAACTTTTTAAAAACTAGGTTTTAAAACCCATTTTTACAGCCCTGGTTAGGGCGTCTAAAGGGATGGGGCTTGGAGAGGGTGTTTAGTTTTATCGTCTAGAAACGGCATATTCTAGCGCGTTTTAGATGCATAATGCGTTTAACAGGAGAATCTAAACCCCAAAAATTAAGCAAATTTGCTCGGTATATAGGCTTAACTCTACGGGTGCAGCTGAATTCATGTATAATCCCTGGCTGCGCCTATGTCTCGTTCTCAAGACTCTATTTACACAGTCTTTGCCGTCGTATCCCTGAATCTGTGTATGACACGGTCTCCTCTCGAAAAAAGCACGTCTTAACTCCGAGTCTGCGCAGATGCAGAACAGTGCACGATTTCGAAACGACGATCGAATGCTGTTGTTGATCGAATATGTTCGAGTTCGGTTGGCAGCTTTGCGATTACATACCGATGCTAAACCTGTTCAGTTACCCAATTACGACATAGTTGCATCACCAGAAAAGCGTCGATTTGATTCAGTGGAACAAAAAGGACGATCGCATCGCTCACCACACTGCTTTAGTTGCCGTTCGTTTACAGAAACGCAAGTTGTTTTCGTGAGACCCTAAACTTGACGAACGTCGCCTCTAGTTTTAGGAGTGCTGCGCTTTAGCACTCCATCAACAAAGTCTACATCCTGTCAGTCACAGAGAGAACGATGCGTACAGAACGCTGTGGATGTATTATAGTTGACGGTCGCGTTTGCTGACACTGAGACGGCAGTTTGGTCGTAATTAGTTGCACGCACAGTTGCTGCTGCTGCAGTGCGACGTCTGGCTTTTCGAAGGCGACGGGAAGACTGGACATCTACGACGTCAGGCGACGTAGCGGTGAGCGGAACGGAACGGAGCAGGTGCGATGGCGTGTCTGGAACACGATTGACAGCAGCGGTGTCGGTACTGCGGGTAGCGACACATGTGCAGTGCCGGGATGAGGTTGCAGTACTTGGACTCGTCGCGACAACCTACTCGCGACATAACACACGCACAAAAACATGAGTAAAATCATCGTCCGTCGAAATAACTTTTTGTTGAACGTTGAATACGATACGATACGATAGGATATGCAGTATGTATGTTCAGAAGCTGTCGAGCAGCCACTTTAGTCGATCACACATCAAAGCAAACTAGATGTGGTAACCATGGTAACCCACTAAACTTTAGTTACATTAAGAACGTACAATATTGATTTTATGTAGGGTTTGTAAAAGCCGTAAGCAAAATGGTTGAGTTTTAACTTTTTAAGTTTTGCAAGGTAGTGCAGCGACACACCTAAGGTGTGGTGGGCAACGTGGCACTAGTTTTGTTGCAAATTTCTTGGGGAATACAACAGTGAAAGAATTTTGAAAATCGGCCAACATGTTGAAGTTATGAACGAATGTATAGTGGCACAGTTTTTACCGCGCTGCATGTAATGCAGACGCGGTATAGCGATGAGAATTCTGTCCGTCCGTCCGTCCGTCCGTCCGTCCGTCCGTCCGTCCGTCCGTCCGTCCGTCCGTCTGTCTGTCTGTCACACGCGTGATCCCTGACAAAACGGTAGAAAGATTGGTCCGGATTTATATACCATACGAAAGAACATTTATCCTAGTTTTCTGAGAAGAAGAATGGTTGGTGGGGGGCGACCCCTTCTACGTGAAATTTTGGGTCAACCGACCCCCGTTGGAGCGAAATCG
>Ga0049105_1001553_pt1 | contig 10394 bp, 4 predicted proteins | sample WorMetvaBAHAMAS1_FD_61260 | JGI IMG/M metagenome (GOLD analysis project Ga0049105, IMG submission 61260) | Worm MetaG Olavius vacuus BAHAMAS.1 | ecosystem: Host-associated > Annelida > Digestive system > Unclassified | place: Germany: Marburg | collected 2013-04-09 | reverse complement strand
AACTCCGAAACGGTACGAGATAGGATGTCAGTTACTATTAATCACTAATAGGAAGTCGCATACGTGCTTTTGATTGGTACCGATCTCGATGACCTTGAATGACCTTGAACGCAATAATAGCCTTTATTTTGCGTTTTTTTCACCGAATTTGATAGACTTTTAGGCCGATCATATCACAGTGGTTGAAGATAGACCTTATAATGTCTGTAAAATACTGTCTCCCCAGTTCTAGTCTCCCACTTTTGGCCAAAACTGTAGGCTACTGTCTGTCTGTCCGTCCGTCTGTCACATTCCGTTATTGTGTCCATGCAGACGAATGAAGATACGATCGTGCGGTTTACAGCATTTGGTAGGACAATCGCTCTAGTTTCTGGAGAGGTAAAGTTTATAAGGATATCCGCAGAGCATCACCTCCAGCTGGGGCGTTAATGTTAGGCACTCTTATGTCGATAGCGAAAATTTGACCAATAATCTGCCAAAACTTGTGAACGGTGCAAGATATGCGATAAGTTAGTATGGAAGTCGCATATAGGTTTTCGATTGGTTCCAAAATCGGTGACCGTAACTGACCTTGAACGGCGTAATGGACGTAGTTTGCGTTATTTCGCCGAATTCGCTAGCTTTTGTGACCTATTACGTAAAAGTGGTTGAAGATACACCGATACATTCTGCGAGTGAAATGTAGCCCAAAGAATCTAGTATTCAACGATGGCGATATTCGCGGGGAATCACTCCCCCCCCCGCGAGGGCGTTAAAGTGAAGCGACCCCATGTCGCTAGCGAAAAATCGACATATGATCAGCCATAACTTGGAAACGGTGCAAGATAGGAGGTTACTTAATCACTAATAGGAAGTCGTATGGGCTTTCCATTGGTATCACAATCAGTGACCTTGAATGACCTCGAACGGCGTAATGGCCATTATTTTGCGTTATTTCGCTGAATTCGGTAGCTTTCGTGGCCAATTACGTAAAAGTGGTTGATTAGCCAACAACAGATTTTCTCACGAGAAATGTCATAAAGTACACCAACTAAGCACGACGGACGCGCTGTGCTCTTCGCGGTAGCGAAGCTTCTTGTTCTTTTTTATTTAACCAGGGCTGTAAAAAGGGGTTGCATAGGTTGTTAAGTTTTTTACAAAAAAAAACTTTAAAAACCTCATCAAAAGTTAATTTTAGGTTTTTTCAGTTTTTTTTAAGAAAAACCTTGGAAAATCCAGATGTTAGACTCACAGTCACAGCAGAAAATCGTTGCGTTTTTAGTTGTGTTCATAGCTGTGCTATAGTCTGCGCATGGCTATGAATAATGTGGCAGGGGAAAGGGTGTGTGATGTATCGTGAATTTCTGGCAATTCTAGCTGTGTCATTATTTTGTGTCCAGTCTTCGTACATTAAAACCAAAAATAATTTTAAAAACTAAAAACCTAAAAATTTCTTCTAAAAAACTAGGATTTTTTACAGCCCTGCATTTAACGCACTGCATATACGACTGCACGACATAGGCGTATACCGCCTACCTTCACCGATCTGGTTATATCAATTTTCTGCCTATTTGGGGTAAGATCGCCGATATGACCGTATCACCGTCCAAGCAAAAAAAACTTGACTGACGTCCTTAACCCAACCTTTAGCGTTTCTAGATTCGAGCCTTTCAAATTATCGATATCGAAACATCACTGGACATATGTCGATAACAACTCATTATCGAATAAACCTCGCACTTTCGCACAGAATCTCGCAAAATCGTTACACGAATCTGGACGTATAGGCCAAGATAAGATCTGGTGCGCGGTATCCCGTGACCAGCTTAGGGCCGCGCCAGACAGCTCGTCATAGCGGCCGACGACAATTTCGGCATACAAAAGAACGTCAAAATGACAGCCGACATCAAAGAAGTTAAAAATAGTCTATTTTTTAACTTCTTTGGCCGACATTGTCGAAGCTCTTCGACATGCAATGATGCAAAGTTGCTACTGGACTGAGGGAAGTCGCTCACTGTCATTGTTTGGCAGCACGCTCGCTCAGTTTGCCTGTTTCTAGTGCTGACGGAGTTGACGTACTGAATTCGTGTATAACAGACTTGTCTGATCCAGTATAGACTCTGAGTGTCCATAACCAGTCTATTGAGATTTTGCATTTAGCAGCCTGGGAATGGCTGGGATGGTGATTGGTCACTGCCGGTCAGTCTCGATGGGGAACGGATGGATAGCTGTCGTTGACACTAGAGTAATATTTCAAGATCATGCAAACTTTTGGAAAATAACCATATCGTTGTAATGCTAGCAATAAGTATTGCTGGTTTGAGTACTTATTGTGTTGGAGTATGAGTCTAAACTGTAGAATCAATCATTTTAGCTGGCGGGAATTTTCGGGAATTTTTCGTTGGCGGGGGGGGATTTTTCAGTTTTCAAAAAGGGAATTCCCGGTGGCTCTGCCACTAACGTCAGTCATTGGCAATGGCAGCTCTACATGGGGATTGGAGGGAGGCAGAGGGGCAGTGTCCCTACTGAAACCTGCCCCACCCCTCGCTTCCCCCCTCACGCCCACGTCGTGCTTTCGCAAATTAACGCGTTAAGTAAATAAGTAAGTAAGTACGTAAGTCCATTTATACGGCGCGCCTTCGGTTGAGGTTTATCAGACGCGCCTCTTGCCGTATACGCACAGTCGAAAAAAAACCAGTTCTTGAGCCTTAAACTGTTCCTAGTGTCTGTGCTTCGCAGATCCTGTGGAAGATTGTTCCGAATTGTTGGTCGGCACACGCGGAAACTGCAGCAGCCAAACCGAGTGGACCACACACGTGGGACAACGAGGTCACCATGGCCCACTGATTGTAATCGCGAACGAGTAGCAACGGTGTGTACAGGAATACACAAATAACCAAAGTACTTCGGATATACTTCGTATTTCGGCCGCGAGAACAATCGAACATCATCAGTGCAATTTTCAAGGCGATTTTCGCCCGTAGCGCCTCAGCTGCATGGGATCTTATCGGCAGCCAGTGAACAGTGTCTGTTACAGTCACAGTGTCGGTGTGATGTGCTGTAGCGTCGGACTCTGTCGGTGATCAACCGCGCGGCGGTATACAGAACTGACTGCGTAAGTCGTCGGATGACGCCCCTCGTTCAGCACCAGTTAACAGGCTCGATCATACAGTTGTTGGTTGACACCTGCCTGGAAGATATACATAGAAAAAATGTGCATTAATGACGCGTTAAAGCGCGAATAAAAATATTAACGCACGCATAACGCCGTAAACGCGATTAAACAAGTAGCTCAGCTATCGCAGAGAGACCGCGCTGTAGGGTGCGCTAGTTTCGGCCAAAAGTGGAAGACTGTAACTGGGAGACAATATTTTACGGAGCCCAAAGGGTGGCTCAAAAACGCAAATTGTCCAAAATTTGAACATTAAGCTGCGATTACTCCGAAACGGTACGAGATAGGGTGGCAGTTGGTATTAATCACTAATAGGAAGTCGCATAAGGGCTTTCGATTGATACCGTCCTCGTTGACCTTGAATGACCTTGAACGGCGTAATAGCCTTTATTTTGCTTTTATCACTGAATTCGATAGCTTTGCTGGTAATTACATTACAGTGGTTTAAGATAGACCTATAATTTCCGCAAAATATTGTCTCTCCGTTCCAGTCTTCCACTTTTGGCCAGAACTAACCCACCCTGCAGCGCGGTCTCTCTGCGATAGCTGAGCTACTTGTCTACTTTGCAAGGAAGTGCACTACGTGATTCGTTAAGATCGAAATACTTGCTTGTGTGTTAGAAGCATACAAAACCACTTCCATAAAATTCCAACTTAGCTGCAAACCTTGGCAGTTTACTCTAAAAGTTTACCCAGCACAAGGATTATTGTAGATGCAGGTTGCATACTCGCATCTAAGGTTCATAGAAATTTGCTCGCGTCCGTCGACGTCGTTGACAGTGTCTTATGGTGCCGGATACGGCAGATTTTATGTTAGGCCTATTGAAAAATTCGCCATGCACCCACAATGAACGGCGAACTTTGTGAATAACGTTGTATTCGGCAATCAACAGCTACAGCCAGGCCTTTAGGGCTATACGTCTACCACGAAAAGTTAGTATTAAGATTACATCAGGTCTGCAAGAAAACAGTGAAAATGTCGTGCGGACAGTTAGTGCGTATTACCTGCAGTCTGCAGATTTCGCTGCTGAGTTGACTTTGACTTTTAGTATAGAGTTTTACGTCCCATTGGACACATAATGGGTCGATCGCTTTGGAAGCGAGCGTTTTTTTTCTTTCGTAATCGATTGAAGGTACGTGACAACCGAAAACAAAGAAACAAAATAGCACGTGCACCGGAAACAGAAAAAAACAAACACCAAAAACTTGCCAACTAAGACAAACATAAAACTACAAAACCCGAGTCGCCTTGTACGACACCGCGGCCAGGAAACCGAGCGGACCTACTGTTACAGCCGCGGAGCCCGGCACGCGGCGGTTCCACAGGTAAAGGCATTACACGTAGAACTCGAACAGTCATTTTGTATAGAAACACAAACTGTCAGTATATAGTTTTGCCTCAAACACGCCGGCTTGTGTCAAAGACAGGCTGTTGTTCCGTTGTATCTTCAGCTGCAACTTCATCAGGTCATGTACGTATGTTAGAAGTTTCCAATGTGACGTGTGACTTCCACCTCGCCGTTGTGCACATGGCACCTGTTCAAAGTCTTCAGGACGCAGTCGAGATGCGGCTGCGTTTTCGCGCTGCAGGGACCATCGCTGTAATTTTCGGTAAGTTTGTCGCAGTTTAGTCCGGTCAATTTGAGACTGCGCGATGACCAACCGTTACTGCTACTGACGCTGCTGATGCTGCTATCAGTTCTAGCTGTGATGTCGGTACAGCAAGGTTTGGATAATAAGCGAGATTCGGATGTTACTAGTCTGCTTTTGACCGCAGTCTGTGATAACGTCAGCCGTCCGTTACTATTGATTGAAATTCCGTGGTCGATGCGCACGCCCTCAGCGGTGGTCCGTCGATGTTTGTCGCGGTTCAGCGTCGGCAGATGGAGTCGTTGTCGCACCGGTGTCGCCTCGGCGTCACAGCCGCTGGTACCTCGACCAAACCAGTCATAGCGCCTCGTTGTCGGCGTCGCGTCTGCACGGGTCGCGGCTACAGCAGCTCGTGGTCTAGGCAGGTCGTACCGTGACGACCGCTGAGCAGAAGTCATCTGGCTCGCGGCACCACCATACAGTCGACTAGGACCTCTGCTGCTGAACCCCGGGGGAATTTCTGGGTTGAAGATTGTCATTTCTGAGGCCTGCATGGATCGCTGACGAGCATGATTGGCACTCATCGACCTGGACTGGACCGCTGCGGTCTTCGAAGTGTTTGATCTAGTCCTGACGGAGCTCTCTTTCCGCTGCTTTTCTGTATCACACGTCGCTGACACAGACGACAACTGTGCCGACACCGACTGCTTCTGAATGCTGCTATCGATCTGGAACTTCCTTGACGTAGTTATTGATGACCGGCACGATGGTTGAGGACTTCGAGTCCGATGACTGTCGTAAACGACAGCCGACAACTTCGATGGTGTCGACATGCGACTGGAATGACTGCGCGGTGGGGTGAAGTGAGTCGCATTCGAGCACATGGTCGATGCGATGTGGGTTCTCGCAGTTGCTCGCACTTCTTCCGGTCTCTGAGGTCGGGTTTTCTTCCTCGACGACGACGGTAGAGCTGTCAGCCTCTTCGGCGCCACTTGTCGTGAAGCGGCAGATGGTTTCAAGCACGGTGACTGCCCGTTCCTGGTACAGCTACGTCCTTCAGTCTTCGAATCACGATGTGCCGCCGGTGACTTGGTTTCCGGTCGAGAGCGTTGATGTAGCTTCCTTCCTTTGCGAACATCTTCGGTGTTTCGCAACCCCGCGCACTTGATTTCGGCCATGAGTAGACGCTCGAGGTCGTCGCTTGACAGTGGAGGCGACCGCGTCGGGTTCTGTCTCGACTGACTGCGCTCGTATCGTCGATAGACCTCAAACAGTCGCTCCATGTTGGCGTAGATGACGGGGTTGTCGGGTGGAGTGGAAGGGCGGGGACGACACTGTGCCGCCTCTGTCTTCCGACCGCCGCCGCCGCTGCCGACCGACGCTGCTCGCCGGAATCTGGTCCCGGAAGTAATGTCGTACGGCGGTAAAGGCGACATTGACTGATCTCGACGGCATCCAGCACGGCACGCCTCTGTCGTCACAGGACTCCGCATCGTACTGCGAAAACTTCAGCCGCGATCCGGCTCACAAGTCACTAAAAAACTCCAGTGAGAGCTTCATCCAGACGGATCCACCGACCTCGGATGTTCTTCGTACAGCGTCGATCACTCGCAGTTTAGGAAGGCGCCAGAAATTACAGTCGCTGCATGACAACCAGAAACTGACAGTGTTGTTAACCACAGATCGTTGTCAAGTGTTGCAGCAGCAGTCAGCATCGAGTTTCTTTCCTTATACGAATGAAACAAACGACTGCGTGCGCCACTTCATCACGCCAACAGTGCTCAGCAGTCAATTTCCACCAGAAAGACTTCCGCAAAACATGCGCCGCATATTAAACGAAGCCAATAATGAACAGCGAATTAAACCAAGCGACACTGTGGTAGGCCTATGATAACGAGAACTACAGGCGAGGCTGCGGCGCGCACTTGCAGGTCGTTTGGTTTGCTGATGACGTCACCACTTCTTGCACAACGTGCGCTGCACATCTGCCGCGTTCAGTCTCACATAAAGGCTCGCTCACACACGCCAAAAAACGGCGTCGTTGTCTCTGCTGTAACGTATCAGAAACAATATTTCCGATCTGCAACGTATTTTGCCGGCAGCTTATGACACATTTGTCATCTTGGTTTTTCTATAACTTTTACTTTTTAGTTTAAAAAACTCGAAGAACGCAAACCTCCGCCAAGGCGAATTCGGTCCGGGTCCAGAGTGCGTATCCGGAGTACGGATCCAGACTCGGGATCCGGGTGACTTCCAAGATTTAACGGGGACTTCCTTGTCGATAGATGCATTTGTGACACAAATGTCATGAAGATCCGATCATTTTTTTCAGAGATATGACCGAAATTGGTAAAAAATGCCGTATTACGTGATGTTGAAGAATCCTTCAAAATATCTTGAATCCGAACCCGGATGCGGATAAGTTCCCAAATTTAATAATTTCTTCCTTGTCCACTTGTAAAATTTTCATGAAAATCCGATCACTAGTTTTTGTGTGAAGTTGCTAACAGACAAACAGACAAACAGACAAACAGACAGACTCGCCTTTTCAAACATAACCTTTACCTTGGCGCAAGTAACGATTGAAACTGAGCTCGAAAAATTAAGCTAGGTAGGGACATTGAGCATAGGCGCCCGCGGGATTTTTTCCAGGGGTGGGCAAATTAGGGGTCTGGGGACGAAAGTCCCCCAGCGGCGGAGTCCAGGTATAGATCCCTGGTGGGGGTCTAGGGGCAAAACCCCCAGAAGCCAACGACAGTTTGTGAAAATAATGCATAAATTATTCGTCTACTGGGCGTTTTGCTGTAATGCACAAAAACACGTTACAACATTTCAAGAGGGAAAGGAGGCAAGTGCCCCCTATTGCCCATGCCTGCGAGGGCCCATGACATTGAGTTTTGTTTATATATTAGGGCTGTTGTCACACGTGAAATTGATCAACAGTAAAAGTCGTTCGCGATAGGCAGCTGCTGTACTAAAATATGATTGATGCGATAAAAGTATTCTAATGAACACTTCATCGTAATGTGAATATCTTCAGTACGTTGTGTGGTCAGTAGCCGCTTGCTGCTAAGACCATTTGTCATATATAAATATGATAGGCTCGTCAGTCCGCGGTAGCGCGCGTCCATCTCTGGCATTTGTCTACTCGAGTTTCGTAACGTGACGCGCCTGTTTATCTATTCATTCTAGCAATCAAAGACAATGGATGTCGCTCATGGCACTAAGGAATTTTTGTAGCCGTCGAACTCACACTGTAACACATATGTACACGTAAACTTACTGCTGTCAGATGCAGACATTTACCTGTCTACTAACTTAAGCGAATAATATACATTTTGTTTAAATAATACCGCAAATATAACACTTTCAGGTACTTAAAAACATATAGATCGGTTGTCAGCTTATGTGCACTCTCGTCTATTATAGACACAGCTCGTCTTAGCTTCAACTAAACGTCGAACTACTGCATCGATAGCTATTTAGTTACGACGAACATTGACATTAGTGTAATACGTGACACACAGCGGCCCTGAAGTTCTGTTCGAGACTTGCGTCGCGATGAAATTCGTGGATGATGATGATGATGAACATTCGATGACTGGACTAATTCAAGCGAACATCGTCAACGTGAATTGTCAAGTTCCGTCACCCTTCTACGCTCTGGCACTGCGCGCACTACGACCACAGCGAGTTATCTGGACGGCTGCTGATGTTCCCGTTGTGTTGTAGCCGCCCTCTTCGATGGCTGGGTGACGTCACAGCAGTACGTGATACCTGGTGGGTCAGTCAGACTAGAGTTCGGAGTTGACTGTCGGTGACGTAACGCGGAAGGGAAGTACGACGTTCCAGTCCGTCAAGAATATCGACATTCGACGCACAACAGCACCTCTGTCATTAATCACAACAGCGTCATTAATGGCAACATCAAAGCACCACCATCAGCACTGCATGCAGTGGCGGCGCTACACCAGCGCGCGCCAGATAAAATGACCTGGCGGAAGATGCACCGTCCTCCGCCCTAGCTCCGCCCTGCCTATTACTTTGCTTTGCTTCGGTAATAGGCCTAATGTAAACAGAAAATAAAAATTTTACGATAACTGACCGCTGACCGCTTTATTTGTTTTATTTTGACAGTGAAACAATCTCAGCGGCGTTGGCAGCCTTCGTGTTTTGAGGGCGACAACTTGCGACAAGTATAAAGGTTGTCAACTTCTTTGAGGAAAAAAGTGCATCCGGATGACCTGACTCGAGGATGTTCTGACATTGAAATGACCTGGCTCCTTTGCTGCACCGCAACTGAAGCATATTAATAATGTATATGTCAACCTCGAGCCTCAGCCGAGCCTCGGCAACAAACGCATTTTTGTGTATTACAGCTCACGGAAACCGTGTCTGATGGTTGCAAATGTCATATTTCTGTTAAACAAAATCTAAAAAAATTGAAGCAAATGTAATTGGTCATGAATGTACTGTATCGTGTAGTCGCTTATTAAATTCTACGTGATTATTTTTACATTTTTCTTACGGGGAGGTATTTTAACACCCAAAACACCCCGCTAGATATGGCCTTGATAACAATCAGGAATTGTAACTGGCGGTAAATCTCACCGGAAGTAGACGTCGTTGAATGAGCACTGGTCCGGTGCGTTCCAGACGAGGTCGACGGACTGCTTGACTGAAGGGTCGCTGTGCGTCGTTGTGTCATTGTCAGTCACACAGCTAAGTGTCTGGACGCCATCCGAACTGGTCTCGGGGTCGAAGGCAGCCTGAACGACACCGGTCTCATCGCGACCCTGCAAGATGAACCCCCAGAAAACCATCTTCTTCACGGTCAGTTACGGCGCTGATTCTAACTGTCCAGTCAAACACAAAGCAAACAAACTTTGATTTGTGTCTTATAGGTGAGCACAAAATCTGCGCGCTGCCATCAGTTCTTAAGGTCAAAGGTCAAGGATCAATGTTCGCGACTTGTATTCGACTTATAAAATCCAGTGAGATACATCACCACGTGAAATGACATTAAACTCCAACCAGTAGTTTTCAAGTTATAGACGTTTATTATTTCACAAACACGAAAATAAGGTAAGGTCAAAGGTCAAGGTCAAATGTCACCAAAATCTAATAATTTCTATGGTTCACCGTAGAACGTACTCATACCAAGTTGCAAGTAGTTTTTTTTAGTTTTTGCGCAGACATATACGCACACTGGCAGACAGACAAACGGACCCACTATAACGACACCTGTCACCTGCTTCGTACAACATAGCTCGCGAGCGGGAAAAAACCGGTAGAACCTGCGACGCCGCCGATCTGAGACTGCTGCGCTGACTCCACAGATGAGTTGAGTTGGTCACTGCAGTCGGGGACAGGGTTTCATGTGTTCACAAGAACAACATCACTGGCAACAGTGTCATCTATTAAGAGACTACTGGTACGTTGCGTTGCGTGTGACAACAAGACACGAAGAGACATACAATTGTGCTATGACCAAAGGGGTAGTACTGGGCCGGCAGAGCCCCTCCTCCGAACGACGACAACTACCAATATGGCCGCCGCTAATTTCGTTGTAAAAACTTGTAATAACTAACGGAGAGGGGTGCGCGCTTACTGGAACAGCCGATATCGACCAATAGCGTGCCACGTTCTTTCT
>Ga0049105_1001552_pt1 | contig 10394 bp, 3 predicted proteins | sample WorMetvaBAHAMAS1_FD_61260 | JGI IMG/M metagenome (GOLD analysis project Ga0049105, IMG submission 61260) | Worm MetaG Olavius vacuus BAHAMAS.1 | ecosystem: Host-associated > Annelida > Digestive system > Unclassified | place: Germany: Marburg | collected 2013-04-09 | reverse complement strand
AACGGCAGCTCAACTCGTCGAGGACTACGACGACACACTGTTCAGTCACCTCATGAACTCCGAGCAACATGTGCTGCATCAACTTCTCCCTGCCCAAAGTGATCATCACTACAATCTCCGACCGCGACCACGTAATCTTTCCCTCTCTTTCTCTTATGCCATGGACCACCGTAACTTCATACCTAGGCTAGCTTTTAAAGACACCTATTAACACTCAGTACCTACTTTACTGTACCGTCGTAGCTTGGCATCGATTTTCACTTTATTATGCTTGTTTTATGCTGTATTTCTGATGTTAATTAAACGAATATGAATAAATGAATGAATGACTGCGTGAAGCCTGAACTCTCGGTGCATTTGTCTGACTGATATTTTGTTGTACAAAGACTCCTATTTGGCATAGGTGTTTTGACGTCTCAATTACGATGTTACGTTCACTCAATCGTATGTCATACATGTGTTGGCATGGGTTCTGACATGCCTCTTATTAAACGAATATTGATTTATTGATTGATTGACTTGAAAAACTTGCAGCAATGCAAACTCTTTACTTACTCATTAGTTGGAACTTGGAAACGTCCTTGACATTGTTTATATTTCATTCATCAATACTCAGATATCAGCGTTTTAAAGAAATTTGTTGACTTCTCTGTCGAATTATAATGGAAAAATGTATAGACGATGTCCCCGATGAACTTTTGATGCACACATTCAAATATTTATCCGCTAAGGATTTGTGTCTTTGTGAAAGGTTGTTTTCTCGGGGTCGATGTAATTTACGTAACGAACATTCGGTATGACTAATTACCACATCGGACCGCATCGTACCACATCAGATCACATCTGACCAAATCTGACTAAACTGTCCAACGTCTGCTTCGGCCACGCACTAGAGCATGTGAGCGGAGCGTGAGCGGCGAAAAAAGCCGCTCCAAGCCCCGCTCCGCGACCTCCGGCTCCAAGCCCCGCTCCACGCTCCCCGCTCCGTTCCGACTCCGCGACCTCTCGCTCCACCGTTTTTCTGCAACTCCTGCTCACTGCTCTGCTCCACTACCCGATTTCAGCTTGCTCCGCGATCCGGTCCGACAGTAAACTAACTTCAGAATATCCAGTACTAACGGTGGGCAAATCAATCACGCAGTTTATCGTTAAAATGTGTAACGCTTTTGAAATTACGATCTCTCGTGTGTAGACATGGTCCGATGTAGTTCGATGCAGTTCGATGTGATCCAATGTGGTCCGATGCGGTAATTAGTCATACCCCCATTTCATTCATTATTAAATTGATACAATTAGTGGAATGTAGTCAGTTTCAATGGTTGCCAGTCAAATCGGCGATAAACCATATCGGTGACAAGTCAGTTCAGTGACAGCCATAAGTTATCGACAAACGACATTTTCCGACCCTACATCTCGCGTATGCCTACACCTCGCAAAATGTAATTTAATTCATCTGGTACAGCTGTGCTAGTAGCTCAGCCATACTCGTGCTGGTGCTATCCAGGAGTTATAAGAAGGCGTGACTTCTGGTAGGCTAATTTATACACAGACGCCTACCGCGTTGTCTCACGACCTATAGCTGTTATCAACCGTCAACGACACGTCCCGGGAACGGCAGAGCTGTCGTGAACTATAGGCCTATGCGAACATTTTACATTGCTGTTAAGTTCTGTCACCGATATGACTGTCACCGATTTGACCTGTATCCGTTTCAGTTGAGACATGTAACTAAACAGCCATAGGCCTAGCCAGGGGGTGCACTTTGCGCAGGTGCACCCCTAGGGGAGGAAAATAATTTGGGGGCTTAATTTAGCGGGGTAAGTGGTAAGTGCACCCCCCCCCGAGATCAAGAGTGCACCCCTTACTAATCCGCATAATGCCCTTCTATGTACACTTTGCATAATAAATTGCATAGTGTACTGTATAGATGTACAGAGGCATGGTGGACTCAGTGGGACCTCTTAGTCATCAGAGAATTATCTATGTAAATCTGAGAAGTGCCGCCTGCAATTCAGGCTCTGCAGCAAAGTGCTTCAGTGACTTATAACAAAGTTGTATCAGTTGTGACAAACGATGGTTCTATATTTGCTTACAGTGCAATAATTGCATCTCGTTCAGTTCCGCATTTTGTACAATCCCGTTTGTTCATGATGTTATGAATGAATGAATGAAATGAAAGTGCAGTGATTTAAAGTGCGTTCGAAAACCGATTAGGAGCCGGCTTAGACCCCCAAGCCGCCGCCGAATATCTGAATTAGCCGCCGAATTTTTGTCCGCCGAATATCAGCCGAAAAAATTCGGCTAGCCGAATCTGCCGCGGAATTTTTGGCGCTGTAAATCCGCCGAAAAAAAAATCGGATATCCGAATATAAATTGAAGTCAACACTAACAAAACTCAGAAAAGTGAGTCAGTACGAACAACTTGAACTGCGCTGACTGACTACGCTACTTTGTTTGGTATATTAACATTGACTTTATGCATTACACAGTATTACACTGCTCAGCTTCATAAAAAAGTCTTTGTAGTCATAGATTAAGTAGCATATTTTTATTACTTTTCGTACTTAAAAATGTGGCTCAGCCGTATTTCAGCTGAAAATGTTTGCTACCAGCCGCATTTCAGCCGTAATTTTGGTTTCACACGTTAATTCGGCTAATCCGGATATCAGCTGAAATTTCTGTTTAGCCATCTGAATTTTTTTCAGATTTCAGACTGTGGGTCTAAGCCGGCTTAGTCTAACACACCATGCAAACAAATCCAGCCGTTGAGCAGAGTAAAATCATTAGATGGTCCAAGAGCCCGTGGAATCAGTCTGGTAGGAAAGGGAAAGGTCTATGGAGGAAAGGATTTGCTAAAGAACCAAGTCTTGAGTTCAGAATGAAATACTGAGCGAGTAAGAGAAGATGCAAGTGGTGATAGTGAAGATGGTGAAGATGATGAACTGCCATGTGTGATAGGTGAAAGTGCAGTAGACTGTGTCTGAATCAGTAATTTTAGATTCATCTCATACAGCTGAAAGAGCTGTTGAAACTTGAAAGCTTGTGTCGGATCATGTTAAAGTAATAGGAAAAGCAGGAAATCTGCTGCCCATTGTAGTTATGCAATATTCTAAATGAAGAGAAAAAGATGTTCCCGTTCTTGATACAAGTTGTATAGCCAGGGCTGATCGAATGCTAAAGTGCAAAAATATGAAAACGACAACGTATGATAAAGTGCGAAAATGTTTGCTTTTCATATACCAGCCACGTAATTATGCAGTCAATTGATAGCCTGTGCGGTCCTTATGGTGACATGGCCCAAGTGGCCAACACAACTAACTGAACCACTGACGCAGGCAGACACTGACAGCACAGCCTAATAGGCGACGGCCGGGAGGGGCGGCTTCTAGGGAGATGGGCAACTGAACTGTACCAAATATGGGGAGGACATAGGCGAAGCATAGTGTTGGTGGTCTGGTGTAGTGGTTAGCGTGTTGGCTTCGATCAACGAAGTTAATCAACGTCGGGCCCGGTTAGTACTGAGGTGTGTGACCGTATTCGGGTTCAATTCCTTCTGAGGGACATTTATCTCGGTATGTGACCAGCCACTCAGGTCAACTCAGCCTGGCCATCCCTTCATGGGTAGGTGCAATGAGTACCAGCCAAAGGGCGGTGATGCCTTGCGGCTGGCGAGTAAAGGCAGCTATGGTTCGTGTGTGGGTGGCAGGTAAAACTGTGTGATCCCATTGTTACACGCGGGCCATATCTGAGCGCTTTAGAGATAAGGAGTTTATATTAAAGCGCTATTTAAATTCCCCTTCTTTACTTTACTTTCACTCTCAATGCACGTTTTAGATTTGAGTGATATTGCTTTGTTTCAAAACGAGAGCGCATCACAGGCGACTGGGGTCGAAAATTACGGCAAAATTTTGGACGTTTTCACCTCTGTAAGGATTAGGGGATGGGCGTGGTGACGTGTCTGAGTGAATTTTTCAGAGTTCAGCATAGGTCAACTTATGATATACTATTGCTGGAGTACTATTGCGTGGGCTGGGCAAGGTTGTTCTAATGGTTAAAAAGCACTCAGGCAAAACATTACACCTCCCGACTATCGCCCGGCTGCCTTAATTAATAAGCTAATGCTGAGAAGGTAAATTTTTATTTGTTATTATTAATACTACAAAATCTAAGAAAAAAATAGTAAAAGTACAAGAAATAAATCAGTTTAATAATACTGAATTCTATCAGCTTACAAATTGCTTAATTTAAAATTTGAAATCACAAATGTCATTAAGAGCTCTACTGTGGAAAAGACGGGTGTAACAGCTGTACATCCATCAGTTTTAACACATTTTTCGCATAATTGAATATTTTGCATTTTATAATGATACACACATTTCTATACCGCCAGAAGGCCATAACTTCAGAGGCGGTTTTTCTACCAGCTTTTGCCGATACCAGATTATACTGCTTGGTGACAGAGGCACACAGGTGTAAGTAGTAGTAGTAGTAGTAGTAGTAGTAGTAGTAGTAGTAGTAGTAGTAGTAGTAGTAGTAGTAGTAGTAGTAGTAATAGTAGTAGCTTGCCCAAGGCCACTGCGCAATAGTGCCGAGGCAGGACTCGAACCCGTGACCTATGAATTGCAAGTCTGATGCCTAACAGCATCACACTAGGTTTCCCATTTCGCGTTTTTCACATTTTATACGTTGGTGTTTTGTTTTCGCACTTTCGCATTTTTGCATTTTATAACTTCCTCAGTTAGCACGCGGGTGACGTGGTCATCAATCCAGTGCTAAGGTGCCATTACTTAATGCCAGAACTACCGGTATAATTGGTCATTTTGTTGGCCACAGAGTATCATCACTAGTACCAGAGGATACTGCTTGGTGATAGAGGCATTGTGTGAGAACAACTTGCCCAAAGTCGTTACGTGAAAGTTTTGAAACAGCCATAAATCAAACCTGTGTATTGCGAACCAGTCTTTTTAATTAACCTGGCCTCACATTTTAAGTACGCCTTTATGACATTTTTACTCTCTTGTTAAATGTCGTTGTTTTATAATGTAGAGTTTGTCGACGATGGAACAGAATCGCGACCGACAAGTTTCTGTGGCAGCGTATCGACTTGAGTTTGTTCAACATAAAGAAGAGGACATCGTTGAAAATGTTTGCAAGAAGACATTTCACAAATGCTCTGCTGTCCCTGCGCATGAAAGGATCTGTCTCACTTAGTATGTTAGTGCTTTGGAGACTTTACGTAGAAGAAATTAGTTTTTTTTCATGCTTTCAAGAACTTATGCGTAACTTATTCTTCATCTTTCACTGTGTTTTGTGATTACAATTGTCAAGACGGATCGTTCAGTTTTTGCTCAGATTTTGTACAAAGTTGATCAAATGACAGCCAATGCACTACAGACTTTCAAGGTCAAAAGGTCAGCGGTCAAGGTCGCAGTGGGACGTAACACTGTGATGCATCTTACCAGCAGTAAAAACGTTATAAGTGAGCAATGGACAGATTGACCAACTTCAGACTTGGCAAAAATCATCACAGTGCAGAGCGCAACATGTGACACATGTTCAAGGTCATTAGGTCAAATAGACCAGAAATAGAAGTATTGCGGATATTTAACCAGTAGTGTGTAAAACGCCAGAAAATGTCATCTGATCGCCAAATTATTGCTCTATTTCAGGAAATCGGGGGTCGCTGAATCTTGAGTTTTGAACAGAAGTCCGGAAGTAGCAGTTCTGCACGTACTGCCAGAATATCCATGCCAAAGAGGAAGGAGAGAAGCAGGGAGAGAATAGTTGGGAGGAGGATGGGAAGGGGGTCGGTCACTGTACATCTCGAACTTCCACTCTGAGCCCGAATGCTGGAAAAATGGCTGTATAATTTACTGTAGTCAGTTGTGATCTTTAAAGAGCACAGCAAGCTGATGTTGTTAATTTCTGCAGATTCCAGCGAATCGTGCAACCCAACAGGTCAATTCTTTGCCGACGTTATGCATCAGAGTCCAAGCTTGAAGCGCTTGCATTTGATTCAGGTTAACTTGACCAACGTGTCCATCGGTCTTCTACCGAACAATCTGGAGTCTCTGGCAATTACCGAATCATTCCTGCCGTACACATGGTTTCAGCTACTTACCGAGTCGCGTATGCCCATCTTGCCACATCTCAGAGACTTAGATCTCAGCAGGAGCTCTAAGACGACCGATGCCGACCTTGGCCATATCGCTCGAGCGTGGTCAGAATTGCGAGTACTAAAGCTTAACTATTGCTATCGGGTGAAGGCCGACGGTCTACGGATCGTTGCACTTTTACTGCATCGGCTTGAGGTGCTGGAGATCGCCGGAACGCGATGCGACGATGTTGCCGTCCACCACATCTGCAGGGAGCTGGCAGCCACATTACGACTGCTGAACGTGTCTGAATGTTTGTCGTTCACCGACATATGTGCCAGCACGGTTGCCGCGACGTTGACCAACCTTCAGTCGCTTGACGTCAGCAAATGTCCTCGGCTGAGTAACGACGGGGTGCGCGTTTTTGCAAAGCTGAGTACAAATCTGCGATGTCTGAATATTTCGTCAACAGCTGCCGGCGACGACACTGTGGAGCTGCTCAGGAGATCTTTGCCAGTCTGTAACATCGTTGTTGAAGCCTGAATCTACTAATGCAGTCTACATCGAGATTATTTGTTTTAACATGATCTGAATATTCTGCACAATGTTTTTTGTTCGTATTTTGCGTTTGCGCTGACTGTAAATTAAACTGAATTGTGCGTTAATGTGCCTTAGGTACTCTACATGTATGTTTGTTATCTATGTTGTTTCAAATACAGTATATGCTTTTAACTTTTTCTATGCAGTAATATGACTGTGTTGTTTCAGCGATAGTTACATGTATAGCAGAGCAAGGATTTTAATGCAAGTCAGCATTTTCAGTTAAAAAGATTAAGCTGCAAATTTAGCAGCTTTGTATTCAGTATTTATGAAATAGGGTGATCACTGAGATGAGGTATGATTAGGTATATTGAGTTTCACTTGATATTTAGTTATTTATTTCTTTGTTTATTTAGTATTGATTTTCTTCTCAAGTCAGCACATATGCTAATTTCTTGCAACAATTTCTAAATGAGTAAGGTGTGAATTGTAAACGAATTTTTGTGGCACAGTTTGTTTTTGATGATGGACGTTTGTGTTAATAGGCCTAGACTTTTGCATTCTGCTTATTGTATTATTTTAATGAATAGCGTGCGATTTTTACACCGCGTCCTTATTGCTTGCAATGCAGACCGCTGTACTAGCTAGACCAGGGGCGCAACCATGGCTGAAAAGTTGAGGGGGACCAAGGTTTGGGTCCCAACACTGGGGCACTTGCGCCCCGCGCCCGGCCAAAGGCCAGGCTGGGTATTGGGTGCGGGAGGGGGTCGTTCCCTCCCGCTGTGAGGGTCCGGGGGTAATCACACCAGAAAATTTTTTGAAAACTTTGATGCTAAATCATGCATTCTGGTGACTGACTATTTGCTGTGAAATTTCCTGCTTTTTGAAAACTACAGCCAAGAAGTTGGGGACCAATACATTGTTGGTTCCCCAACCTGACCAGTCTCCCCCGGTCCCTACGGTTGTTGCGCCTTAGAGCTAGACCATTTCTGTCCATTGTCCGTCCGTCACGTTCCGGTATTGTGTCCAGACGAATGAAGATACGATTGTGTGGTTTTCAGCATGACAATCCTTCTAGTTGTTGAAGAGGTAAAGTTTATCCGGATATTCGCAGGAGATCACCCGTAGCGAGGGCGTTAAATTGAAGCACCCCCTATCGGTAGCGAAAATTTGACCAATAATCGACCATAACTTGGAATTGGTGCAAGATAGGAGGTAAGTTACTATTAATGACTAATAGGAAGTCGCATAATGGGCTTTCGATTGGTACCAAAATCGGTGACCTTAAATGACCTTGTTCGGCGTAATGGCCATGTAGTTATTTCGCCGAACTCGGTAGCTTTTGGGGCCTATTACGTAAAGTGGTTGAAAATACCCTGACACATTTTGCGAGTGAAATGTAGCTCAAAGAATCTAGTTTTTAGCGTTATATCAATTATAACGATATTCTCTCGTAATCACGCCCATCAAGGGCGTTGAAGTGAGGCGACCCCCTGTCGCTAGCCAAAATTTGACATATAATCAGCCATAACTTGGATACGGTGCAAGATAGGAGGTAAGTTAGTATTAATCACTGATAGGAAGTCGTATATCTGATTTCGATTGGTACCAAAATCGGTGACCTTGAATGACCCTGAACGGCGTAATGGCCATTATTTTGCGTTACTTCGCCGAATTCGGTAGCTTTCGTGGCCAATTACGTGAAAATAGTTGAGCAGCCATCAACAGATTTTCTCCCGCGAAATGTCATAAAGTAAAGCCAACTAAGCACGACGGACGCGCTGTGCTCTTCGCGGTAGCGGAGCTTCTTGTTATATTCTGTGACAGAATACAGTGTAAAACATGCATGTCACACATGTCATAACTACATCGTGTTCATATAGAAACGAATTACGTGTAGGCTTGTCTGAAATTAGCCGATTTCTAAGGTTTTCGGCAAAACCTTTCATAGAGAAGTCAGCACAGCTGTCGACATACAAGACATGCCATATTCAGTGCAGTGTGTACTGTGTAATAAATTGAGAAACACGGATAACATCGAGCAACTAGCGAAAGTACATTGAGAGAACAACGGCTAAAAGTCTCTCAGCTGCAAGTTTCGACATTTGCATGGTAACATATTATTGCTAGGCAGTTTCTCGTCTGCTATTTTAAGCGGAGTACTCAAAGTAGACTTGAAACGCAGGCTCCTAGATCTGAACATCGCACGCCTTCGGCAGCGCTCATTTAGAAACTGATCCCGTCGATCCCATTCATCGCACAGACAGACAACTCGGCTGCTTAATGCCTCCGGCGGCTAATGAGCTACTGACTAACACGTAGGCTACACGTAGACCCAGTTAGACCAACAGATTGAGCAATGAAACGCTTATTAAGAATGTCTCAAAGAATAGCATCACTTCACGCTGATACGGTATATAGCCAGGCAGAAAATGACACTGAACTACGACGATGACCATGCTTGCGCCACGTGTACGTACGGCAAAAGTTTGGGGGTAAGACATGAGTTTGGTGTAGTTTTCCCATGTGCCCCTCCCCTCCCGTAGCTACGTTCGTACCTCGAGTCATCTACTGGACATTTCATGTAACTCGACCACAGACCGGCGAAGAAATACCTGACATACGTTTCTTTCCGAAATAAAATTATAACTATTGTGTGCAGTAAAATTATCGCATTTCTGAAGGTTTACAACACATTTGACCCTCCTGGAATTCAGTGTTTTACGACAGTCAAATAGTAATAATAATAAGCCTAAGCGTATGGATCACATGACTTCTACTGTTTAAATTCAAAATTCCTTGCATCAGCTCCATTTTTGGTGAAGTAGGCTACCTAACCATCATTGTTGCAGCCTACATGCATGAATCCTTACTGCAGTATTCTGACCTTATTCGAACTCGTCGTAGGCATGCCTTCAGTATTCTTAGTGCAACCAATAAGCGTCACCAAAATATGACACATATAGCAACGTATGGAAAATTTGAAAAGTCTAGCGACAAAGTTTAACGTATAGGTTGACGGACAGAGATCAAATCTGGGGTTACGTCGCACAGACAACAAATATTAAAGAATTCGCAAATAAGTAAGTAAGTAAGGAAGGAAGGAAGGAAGGAAGAAGATTTTATAGTCGGCGCCCTTAACGTTTAGACACAGGGCACCTCGGCCCCACTGACCAAACATGAACGTTTTAAACGATCGTTTGCGAGAATAATGGACAACAGCATACATGTACGTTCCAGTGACACGCAGGCTTCAGCAGTCATCGATGTGCAGTGGCCGTGAGCCTGCAGTTATGCAGAAATGCCGAAATCCGTTTTTCCGAGTTTTCAATTTATTGCTTTCTCCGATCAGCAGTACGGCTCAGTTCACAAGAATAGAGAATCAACACGACGCATGATTGCCACAACACTTCGGAAGACGCACTGGGGCAAAGACGATTCGTTTTGGTCACTTTCGATTTGTATTTATTGTTCTGGTATGTTTATTTTTAGAGTGGTTATGTAATTGGTGGCTAAACACCACCATTTAACCGCCTGTAGTAGGCCTACTTCCTGTATCGTGTGTACGCTGTTTCTGTATTGCTTAACTGCACTGGCCGCCACAAAATGTTCAGATAAATAAATACACAGTGAACCATAAAAAAACGTGACATTTTATTTTTGACTATAACTTTTGCTAATCTTAACCGATTTTTATAGTTTTTATATCATTTTAATCGTGAAGAAATTCTACATACAAGTATAATAAAATTTATCACA
>Ga0049105_1001551_pt1 | contig 10394 bp, 5 predicted proteins | sample WorMetvaBAHAMAS1_FD_61260 | JGI IMG/M metagenome (GOLD analysis project Ga0049105, IMG submission 61260) | Worm MetaG Olavius vacuus BAHAMAS.1 | ecosystem: Host-associated > Annelida > Digestive system > Unclassified | place: Germany: Marburg | collected 2013-04-09 | reverse complement strand
GAAAGTAGCGGACATATTGAGAAACCTGTTAGATCACACTGCCTTGAGTGATGCGTGTGGGCAGAAAAACCAGTTATATAGGTTGACATATCTGGTTCATGCGGCCAAACATACTCGTTCATGTGACCACTCTGGTCTCACAGCAACCAGATAATTGCAGTGATCTGGGTTTTGCATGCGAAATGTACATGTTATTGCATCAATATTTCCTAAAACAAGCAGATAATTCACAATTTAGCGAATTTTAACGCATATTTAAAATATTGTGGTGTAACGAATTGCACTCGTGTACTCTACGCACAGAGATGCATCCACTGATATATTCCAGTACGATATAACTTTAGGAAAACCAAATCAGACACAATTTGCTCTTTGTGAAACTTTGTTTGCTTTTACTGAAAACTTGCAGTTTTGCAGTTATCTGGTTCATGCACGCAACCCTTCAATTAAGTTACAGTTAAAGTCAAGTCTGAAGATTCAGAGGCACTTCACGGTGGGACTAGTCTGCTGAGCAGCCAGAGGGAGTATGGTGAAATAAAGATGTTTTGAGGCGGTTTCTAAAAGCAGTTAGTGATGCAGCGTTAGTCCAGTCAAGTCCATTTTGTGCAGTAGCATTCAAAATTTGAGAGTTTTGAGTGTGAAACATTTGTCATTTTGTGTACATGCATTTTGTGCTTTTTGGTTCTGTGCTATGTATCGGGCAGGGGCGTATACCAAATTTTTGACTGGAGGGACCAACCAGGTGCCCGGTCAAAGGTAACAGATTCGAAACACCAAACCCCCTACCAGCCCCTAGCTTTTTGGACATGGTAGTAGTTTCTAGCCAACACTGTCAAACCTGTCTGTATTGATTACTATTTACAGTAATACTATTGACAATCAACTACTGTAAAACCCGTTTTTTTTCGCGTGCCCTTTATTTCGCGAATTTCGCGAGCCTTATAAGTTCGCGAGAATAACGGGCCGCAAAATTTTGAATACAGTAGCGTTTCAGTGTAGTGGGAAGCAAAAACGCCAAAATTACGGGGTCCAAAATAATTACATTGACTCAAACGCCAAAATTAAGGGTGGCCAAAATTAAGGGTTTTACAGTACTACGGAAGCAGCTTACCACAGCATAGATTTAGTTATTGCGACATTTAGACTAACATTGTGATAATGAACTGCATCATAAGAGATCATCGGGTTCAGTGTAAGATTGAGTAAAATGTTTCCGATCGATGAGTGTGTGACTGTTAGGCAATATTACCACCCATAGTACCATTATTTGTGGCCATTTGGGGAAGGGGCATAACCCGCTAAATACGACCTTGTTGACTAGGTTGCAGCAGACCTACTTACATGTAAACTTAATTGTTTAAGTTAACTGTTGAATGACACTGATGCAGGCTGGCCTTTATAGAGCATAAAACAACTGTTCACAACTAGAGCATTAGTCTCTTCAACGGTGAAAGAGCTGTATTCTGTAAGTCACTGTGCTGAATATATTTCATGGACGATGGAAACAGTGACTGTTATTTTTGCATTGCAATTTGCACCAGCACGTTAAGCAAAACCGTTGAAAATCTGATGAATTTGGAAATGTTTGATGCTGTATATTACCACCCATAGCGGCCCTGAAGTTTTGTTTCAAGACTGCGTTGCGATGAAATTCGTGGATGATGATGATGATGATGTATTTGGCACACTTGTTATTATACATGCAGCTGTCTTCTTGCACGTGATTTCTGTGGGCAAGTTGTTAACACTCACATGCACCACTGTCACCAACTACTAGCCCTTATGCAACTTATGCCGCCTCTGCCTATTGCAATGCTCCAGTCTCTAAACAATTTTTCATTTGCACAATGCTTTAATGCTGAACTGAATGAGACAATGGACGGGCGCAGGTAAGCAATTTCGGCAACAGTCAACAGTCTGTCTTTTGTAACCTAAACACCACTGAAGTGACAGGAGAGTATAGGGCATCCTGAATGCATTCAAAAGTTGAACCAGGTTGAAAAAGTGACCAGCAAGTGAAGAGTAAACTGCAAAGTCTACAACATAAAGTGCAGACTATATACGTTATGACCAGTCAGTGAAATGCTAGGATGGAGCGGGCTGAAACTTGTAAGCGGCCGATTTAGCCCGCTCTCCGCTCCACCCGATTTTCGGCCCGCTCCGATGCTCTGATATTGAGCCTCTGAGTGTACCTCGGATATTCGGAATTCAAAAACCTCCGGTGCCGTGTGCGTTATAGGGACTTTTTGTGGGCAAGACTGCGAAAAAAAGGTATATTGAACAGTATTTATTAATAATTAAACGATTTAACGCTGATAAATGACTAACAAAAATCAGTCTTGATGAAATAACGCCATAACTTGGCCGGCATAGGGTCATCGACGTAGCCATAGATCGTTTCATGGTGCATGTTAGTGCCATTCAATGGCGGAATAAAAATGTCTATGCCATTTCGCCCAAATCTTTGTTTATTTATCCGACGCTATGTTATAGTGAAGTGTTGTTTCCATGTCATACTGTTTTAAGGATTGTTGTGCTGTTTTTTTTTGTGCTGAGACGTCCTAATATGTTACTGTTAATGGAAGACACATTGGCAATGAGCCTTGAATTACAAATGGCGAGAATGAAGTACTTAGGTAGTACTATGGTTGAAAATATGACCTGTCTACCTGGATCAGGAACAACATGTATCTTTATGGTGAGGAATATGTTGTTCAGAAAACGTTGGTCAGATTTTCTTCTTGCTCTATTAATAATGTATTGCTATTGTTGTTAGTTCAATAGTTCATATATGAAACTGTTGTACGTGTCTGCAAGGCGCAGTAAGTGATGATTACAGACGGTCTTTGATGCCTGATAAGTGATGATATATTAAGGTAAACTGGCGTGAAAATGCATGTTAAAAAGTGCACTTTAGCTAATGTTCAAAACTTGCCACATAACGTCCAGTTTATTAACCGAGATGATTTTTTATTTATTTATTTTTTCTCGCATGCTTGTACTACGTATGTGATGTCATAATGATAATAATGTGGTATGCGGATTTTCCGCCGTTGCTATTCATTGTCTTTGAATGAATGTTTGCAGTTATTTCGAAGTTTTCCGCGTATGCGACTGTTGTGTTGTTTATACAGGTTGCTTCAAGATGTTCTCGTTCTCTTTATCACACATATTGCAAACCTCCGAAACCCTCCTGAGTTACCGAAATGAAGAATTCCTCTGTGACACGATCCTGGTTGCGAAAGATTGCCAGCTGAAAGCTCACAGTGTTGTCTTAGCCGCTGTCAGTCCCATATTCAAGACAGCCTTCTGCACTGGCTCGTTTTCCGGCGGAACTTTTCAAGTTGATCTTCCAGATGTTGGTTCCGAGGTACTTCAGACAGCACTTGATTTCATCTATACCGGAGAACTGGTCCTGCCGTCGCCTTCGTATGCTTCTCCTCATCAGCTTTCAGCTTTGTTCTCCACGCTTCAGGATCTCGGTCTTGACATTGAAAAGCTAAATGGTAGTGAAATGAAGTTCAGAAGGTTAGCATTTTCTGGATGAGATAAAGTGTTATCTATCTTAGCAATGTTCGTATATGATATGTAGCTGTTATTCTGGTTGTGGTTGGTAAAGTACACTTTCCTTTGGCAGCACATGATCTAGATAAGCATTTTCTACGATGACCAGTAAACACAGGTCATTCTCTATGTATAGCAGTTATGATTTGTTCTGCCCTGGTTAACACACAGACAGACTGACAGACAGCTTTTGACTGGTTGTTCTATCAGTTTGTCTAATCTGGCTGAGCTATTAGTCATTGGTTGTATTCATTGTATTTTGTGTCTTAGTATTTTTCTCTTTACTTATTGTCTGTATTTATTTATGTTTACGTTATGTTTTTGCATGTATGTTTTAGTGTTTTACTGGTTATATTTCTTTTTTGTACTTAGCAATTCAACCCCTAGAGATCATGCAATTGTACCGGTATTAATTAAATTCCAGTGTTGTGTCTTGCGTCTTGATCACTGACTATAATCAAGTGCATATTTCATGTGATCGGCTGCATAGTGCTTTTGTTGTTAAAATGTGGTCGGTGTTTGCGATTTCAGTGGCGTGAAGAGTGAACATGTTGAGGAATCAATGAAAGTGTTTGGCAAGAACCAGCAAAAGAGCATGCTGGAGGATTCCGATGGTTTCTCGACGGACCTAGAATTATCGGTATCTGCCCTGGATGGATCGGAAGTTACAGGCAAGAAGGCAGATGATGAATGGAACTGGAGTGATGTTCACCTGGGCTCCGGGAAGTCTACTTCGGCCGAAGTGGCCGACGACGATCTGAGTAACTTGACCGGTGACGATAAGATTGATGATGATATTGCGAAAACGGAAAAGGAAGGAGGAGGAATGCTTATTCAGATGGCCGGAAACGAGGAAGATCCGAAGTTTATCGTGGTGTCGCCGCGGTCTGCGGATGGTGATGTAATGGAAGCTGGAAAGATGGAAGGCTTGAGCAACGTGATGCATCGCTGCAAGAGTTGCAACCGAGAGTTTGCGCGGAAGCAGAGCCTGGTACGTCATGAGAAGATGCATGCATGTGGAGCCAGCCAGCACATGTGCAACCTCTGCGGAGTCTGTGGTGAGGTGTTCGACCGACGCATGGACCTGGACGCCCACATGGCGTCGAAGCACGTCAACCAGGCTACCAGCTCTGTCGTGAAGTGTGCGACCTGTCATAAGGAGTGCTCTAGCCTTGTGGAATTCAATGCTCACCTGGAAGGATCGCCGGATTGTGCATCGGGCGACGTCCAGTCAAACGTGATCTTCCTCTCGAATCCGAATGAGGTTAACTATCGTCCATTTCTCTGCGACATTTGCGGGAAGAATTTCTCGACATCGCTGTCGCTGCGCATGCACCACAAGATCCATTCCGGCGAGCGACCTTTCGCCTGCACCACGTGCGGAAAATCGTTTGTGCAGAAGGTGCAGTTGACGCAGCACGAGCTGCGCCATCTAGGCATTCGGCCGTTCGCGTGCACCGTCTGTGAGCGCACGTTCAGTCAGAAAGCGCAGCTTGCTCAGCACATCCGCCTTCATACTGGTGATCGTCCCTTTGTCTGTGAGTGTGGTGCCGACTTTCTATCGAAAGCCATGCTGTCCCAACACCGCCGGACCCACAGCAATGAGCGCCCGCACGTCTGTGCTACATGTGGAAAGGCATTTGCGTACAAGGAGAGCCTCGTCGTCCACATCCGAACACACACTGGAGAAAAACCATTCGAGTGCACCATTTGTGGGAGTCGGTACACGCAGTCACATCATCTCAAGGGACACCTCCGCACCCACACAGGTGCAGTGATACCATTAACTTGTAGGCCTACATTAACTATAATTAAACTGGAATTAAAATCGAACTGAAAAAAGTAGGGAATTTGAAAGCGATTAGAGAAAATGGGAAACAGGGTGACCACAAACGTGAAAAACCTGGAGTACACAGGGATTTCTACGAACATGTAAAACTTGGGGGAATTTTGTCCTACCTTGGGGAAAATTTTTAACGAACAAAACAGTTTCAGTTCGATCAGATATTTGCGTAACACAACAAGGTCTTTAAATGAATAAAGTCTCGTGAATTTCGGAGATGATCACAATGCGCTGGTGACCTGTTATATTGCTGGAGTTGATGTGGAATAATGCTTAATGAAGGTCATTATTACTTTTCCTTTTTTTTGCGATAACCTATGGAAAATAGAGATGGGCCGAAGTTCGGCAGATGCCGAAATTCGGCCGAATGTTCGGCTTGGTTCGGCTCGGCAACGTGAAACTATTCGGCCGCGGCAAACATTCGGCGTCATTGGGGCTTCGAATTGGCGGCGTTTTGCGCTCACCGCTGGCGTTAACCAAAGTCAATACACTTACTATTAGTTACTAGTCATTTATCAAATTACATGCACTACACAGTTAGTTCATAAATGGACCATACAGACTCATCAAAAAGAATCTGAAACTGTTTCCGGTTTCGACAAACAGATATGCCTTTCTCGCTCAGAGATAATTTGTAACATAATTTATGCAAACGAATGCCGAACTTCGGCTGACTGCTGTATGCTAGAATGAAACGACGTCTTTTACTGGTGAGTCACTGAGCCTGCCCAAACCTTCGGCTTCATTCGGTCCATCTCTGGTAACAACACAGACTTGTTCAACGAACACCCGTACTGAGTACTCGCAGTTTGAAAATCCAATGTACGTTCTAAAACCCCAAAACTCTGGAAATTTAAAAAAAACTGTCCTTGAAGAAATGGTCTACTTGTAAGTTTGATGAATAACATTAACTTGCTAATTAGGCCTTCTTTTGTTCGGAGACGATATGCTGTAGTTTTTCTATGTAGTTTTTTGCCATCTCAGACGATGTGTGCGTGTTCACTTGCTTACTAACTACGACATTTTCTAGCCGCTCAGTGAGCTCACCAGTAAAAGACATTGTTTCATCCTAGCACACGTTCGGCCGAACGTTCGGCACTCGTTCAGTGAGCCTGCCCAAACCTTCGGCTTCGGCCGAATGTCATAATCTGACATTCGGCCCATCTCTAATGGAAAAGTATAGTTTTTGGCTCTGGAAAAAGCTTCGAAAACTCAGAGATTCTTTCTGACTTTGTGGTCACCCTGAAACATCATAAAATGTGTTCTTGTCCGAGGTATCATGGTTCAGCCTGATCAGAAAACGACGATTTCACTCGACTTAGAACGCAGCAGAATGTCAGTGGTGATGCTCTCAAAATATAGCTGTCATACTTATTGTGCATATATGAATGTGTCTGTCAGAAATTTTGTATTTGTATCGGGAATGCTGTCTGGTTCATAGACATAGCTCTGGCTACCTTGAAAACTCTGTGAATTTGATGGGCACTGAAGCACATGTAAACCATAACTTTAATTCTTTTAATTCAAACATTGTAATTGAAACTAATTTATCTATGTCAACAACTAAAACTAAAAATTAGCCACTGATGGTCAGTGACGCTCAGCTGAGAGTTCGTGGGAAATTTTTTTGGGGAGGGAGGAGTTACAGGGGGTCATTACCTTAACGTCCACACTGGGGGTGATTCCCTGCCGATATTGCCATAAATGATATACCGCTAAAAACTACAGTCTTTGGGCTACACTTTATTCGCAGAATGTATTGGTGTATCTTCAACCATTTTTACGTAATAGGGCCCAAAAGCTACCAAATTCGGCGAAAGTACGCAAACTGCACAGCCATTATGCCGTTCAAGGTCATTCAAGGTCAGCCATTTTGATAACCAATCGAAAGCCCATATGCAACTTCCTATTCGTGATTAATAGTAACTTTCCTCCTATCTTGTGCCGTTTCCAAGTTATGGCCAATTATTGGTCGAATTTTTGCTATTGATAGAGGGGTGCCTCACTTTAACACCTTTGCTGGGAGTGATCCCCTGCGAATATCCAGATAAACTTTACAGAAACTAGAGGGATTGTCCTACCAGATGCTGAAAACTGTACGATCGTATGTTCATTCATCTGGACAAAACACTGGAATTACGGACGGACAGACAGACAGAAATGGTCTAGCTAGTACAGCGGTCTGCATTGCAAACCATGCAGATGCGCTGTAGTTATTCCCAAAAAAAAATTAAAATTACAACTAAGTTTTTTGGGAAAACAAACCAAAAATTTAACATTTAACGAAATTGCTGTAACTGAACTGCAACTAGAGAATAACTGTATTATATTTGTGACACTATGATTGCTGTGTAGGGGAGAAGCCGTTCGCATGCCACCTTTGTGAAAAGACGTACAAGAACAGAGTGGACCTGCGCTTCCACTGTACACGGGTTCACAGCGTCGACATCACCAAGAGACGAGCAAAGTCGCACATTATTATGAGAATGCAAGACAACAGTAATTAAGTGCTACAGACATGGTCACACATTTACAATGTACAACTTCTCAGCTTGTGGCAAGGAATTGGTTTGCAAATGATACTACATAACTAGGTTGACTTAGCTTGTGGCATGGTAAAATGAGTACCGGTATCAGCTTTTGGGCTGAGCAATACGAAATGGCGATGGTGGGTGTAGATGATAGCAGCCTACTCGCATTCATGGCTCTAAGTCTGTTTGCTTAGTCTGAGGGTCAGCAGCCGCTTGGTGCTCTTCTGCATTCATGAGATGATCTGGGTGAACTCGAATTTACTTTGTCGTGATGACAGCAACATAAACGTTGTCTGAATTATCTGAATTATTAGTATTAGTAACTTATATTGTACTTGTGAGTCACCATGGCTTAGCAAGAGATGAGACGGGCAAAGACACTGCATGTGTGAATGATACAGCACATCTTGGCTGCTTTTTACTGTTTCGGTTTCTGCATGTGGGCATGAAAGCGATTGTGTTAGCAGTGCCGCAGCGCGAACTTCACGGCATGCTGTTGGTATTACCAAAACAGAAATCTCAGATTATTGCACCGACTGTCTTATAGTGCTGAATGCTGGTGAAACTTGAATTGTTAGCTCTGTGCAAGTAGTGTTTTCATTTCACTGCCTGGTAGTTAGGGCATGTACACGGTGTCTCAAAAAGTTTTTAGCTATCTCGCGAAAGAATTGTCGGATTTTCAAAATACTTGGCAGAAGTATTACTAAGAAAGTGAGCAATCAAAAGGTGCTATATTTTCTTACCTTACCTAATTCATGCTCCTGCACTACCTTGCGGAACTGAAAACATGGAAATTTTTTTCGTGACACAGTGTATATTGACTATATTGTAAGCTTTGACCAATACAGACATTCTGTAATAGGCGTGAACTTGTTTGACAGCCTGTGTTTTTCAGTGAATTCGGATTAATTGCAGAAGTCAGATTATTTGCTATCACCATAGACCAGGGGCCTGATTTATGAAAAATCTGACGAACTTAGGAAAAAGTCCTACTTACGAAAAACTTACGACGGACTTACGCAAAACTTACGACAGCAATTTACCAGTCGTAAGTCAATCTTGTATCAGCTTCGTTGATGAATTATAAGTCCTTTCTGCAAACAATAGAAGTTAAATTAATAATAGTGACATGTCTTGTGGCAACAGCTTTAGTTTTTTTGAGTGTATTGGTCGTATAGAATAACATCGTTACTTTTGCTCTGCGAGTAGTGCATAAAACCGATCACATATATTATTGCGTAAATCTGTATCGTGTTTGTTTGCTAACAATAATATTGACTTAAAAGATTTCACATTTTCGTAAGTTACAGCATAATGTCTTCTTAGTTTATCTTAAGTTTTGCGTAACTTCCGACGAACTTCGGAAAAGTTTAGTTAATCAAGATTACATTCTTCATAAGTTTATCGTAAGATACAAAGTTAAGATTTCGTAAGATTTTTTGTAAATTGGGGCTCCAGTACCATTTGCCTAATTACATATTCTGTGTTACATGGAAAATCTAATTTGATTACTTTAGACTACGTTTCTACCAGCCGGAGATCGAGAATGCGAATTTTAAAACTGGCAGAGTTTTTGGTTCTGGAGAACCCATCCCACCTGTCAAACCCTAATCGACGGTTCACTCTCAAAGACCATTTCATTTTTTTATGTTTAAACAATGTTGCTTTGTAGTGTTAGTACAAGTCACTGGTGCACTTCTCAGTGTTTGTGTTTATAGGACTAGTTATTTGTTTGACGTCGTTCTGATGGTAAAAAATGTTCGTGTGGGACCAGGCTCGGTGTATTTCATATGAACTGGTGCTGACTGTCTTTTTTGTCAATCACATGTCGTAATTGGTGCAGTGTTACCAAGATTCACTCAAAGAATGACTGGGAACTTACTTAATCTACTGCATCGGGCCAAACAGAAGATTATAGAGAAATCTCATGCTTAGAATAGTCGGCAAAATGTTGAAATTCGCGAGGACAGTAGAGTTGGGAAGTATTTGTGGAAGAGGTACTGGGGTAAAAGACTGATGAATGTTAAGAGAGGTGAAGATGATGATGAAATGACATTTGTAAAAAATATGGTGTACCAGTAATAATAGACTGATCATAAAATCCGGACGTTTTTACCGCGCTGCATGCAATGCAGACGCGGTCTACCGATGAGAATTCTGTCTGTGTGTCCGTCCGTCTGTCCGTCACACGCGTGCATTGTGACAAAACGGTAGAAAGATCTGTCGAGATTTATATACCATACGAAAGAACATTTATCCTAGTTTCCTGAGAAGAAGAATGGTTGGTGGGGGCGACCCCTTCTACGTGAAATTTTGGGTCAACCGACCCCCGTTGGAGCGAAATCGCCGATTTTCAACAAATAATCGCTCGTAGCTCCTCAGCCGTAACACCTAGTGAAAAAAGTTCAATTAACGCTAATAGGAAGTCCACTACGCGCTTTCCAATGAGCCTAAGA
>Ga0049105_1001549_pt1 | contig 10395 bp, 7 predicted proteins | sample WorMetvaBAHAMAS1_FD_61260 | JGI IMG/M metagenome (GOLD analysis project Ga0049105, IMG submission 61260) | Worm MetaG Olavius vacuus BAHAMAS.1 | ecosystem: Host-associated > Annelida > Digestive system > Unclassified | place: Germany: Marburg | collected 2013-04-09 | reverse complement strand
CGTTTTCCACCCCTGCAGTCTGGTGCCGCGTTTTCCAGTCCCGCGTTTTCCACCCCTGCAGTCTGGTGCCGCGTTTTCCAGTCCCGCGTTTTCCAGTCCCGCGTTTTCAGTCGCGCCGCTAGGATTCCACGTTTTTACGTTTAATTAGTTGTAGCCAGAACGAAAATGTCCGAGGGAGAAACGTCCAGAGGGGGATCTCCTACACGATCTATCAGTTCAACAGTATACAACATCGACTGATCGCACAACACACGCGACAAGCACGCCAGTCCGTCGCCCCGGCGGCCCCCACAGCGCGCTATTGTCACCGTAATGATTTACATCCAGTGGCTCACTCCGGCCCATGGACTGACAGGGACAAACTTCGGTTAACGGCAGCTGCCCAATGTCCCCCGCCGCCCCGGTTGGGATGTGGGATGGTGGACGTGGGCCTACAAAATTCAAAGTCAACAGCGACTACGATGACCTGCAATTATACCTACACATACTTGTCTAATTTCCACCCATCGCCACTGCACGTTTACATTTTTCACCGGATTTATGCGAAACTCTTGATCAAGTCCCGAGACCGTTGGGGGCAGCACCGCAGCAGCTTTCCTTTGCTCCCAGCTGTGGAGACGCCAACGTTTAAATCCACGTAAACGCACACACGCCATCAATACCGACTACCGTGACCTCAGCGTAAGGGCATAGCATGGCGTTTTTGCATCTATTGACTTCGCAGACGATACAGAACTGAAAAATTATACAGACAATGTATTCCACCTCGCCGCTTCGCTCATTCGTTGCAGCCGAACAAAGCACAGCAGAGCTAAAGCTGTGACTATGATAGCAAGAAGTTGACTCGATGGCAAATTCTGTGCAATAATGTGACGCGAACGTTTAAAAAACAGAAAAATAAAGACAACCGTGCAGACAACATAGTATGCATGTGGCCGACCTGGCTGTATCTTGATCAGTATCGACTTTGCCTTACTGCAAATTAGGACGGTTTTAAAGTGCAATTATAAAACATTCACTGTGAGATAAAATACGAGAGTTGACTACATTTGCCACAAGGTTCGGAAGTGAGTTACAATGCTCGGCAGTAAGTAGATGAATATTCACGATCACTGTATGAGATTCGATAACTATATACGAAAATGGCTGTTTTTACAATTGCTGCGGAACGTTGCCACAAACGTCGCATTTTATATCCTCAAGACAGCTGTTTCACTATTCCTCAACAGTTTGTATAAGTGGAGTCACTGGTTAGAGCAAAACTGTTTTCGATAGGTTTACATGTGATAAACGCAAAGTATTCTCTGAATTAAAATCCGCAAAAGTGCCGATTTAAACCTGGTTTCGCTCACGTTGCAAATCTCCTGAAAATTTACTAAATGAGTACATTCTGCACTTGCACTCAGTTCACATCTTGTGCTCGATTAACCGCAAATTTGGACCAGGCGGCAACAGCTGCGACAGCTAGGCGGCGTTGCCGGCAGCAAAATGCTTATACATACATTCAGGCAGAAGAGCACCGAGAAAAAGAAGACCAGTTTATCCGGGCATTGAACGCAGCCAGAGTCTGAAGCCGCTGGCAAATTACACACAGTCGTTGTGGCAGTGTATGCAACTGGAGTTTCAGAATCGGCAGTGTGCAAAAAACCGAGAGTGAGCAGTCGATACGGCAGTGTGTTGTACTGATAGACTAAATTAACTAACGTAGGACTACTTTCACTTTCACTTTCAAGCACACGTATACACTGTACAACAGCAGTCTACATAGGCAGTATTCGACAGAAGCAAAAGGCACTTTCGACAAAAAAGCACCATAGGTCGATAATCACATAGCTAACAAATGACGTAACAGACGGACGGCTAACCAATGATAATAGTAATAGTAATAGTAGTAGTTATTAGCGGAGGTATTAGAGTTACAGTGTGTAAATAATGTCCGAGAAAGACATCCGCTCGCTGGCAACATCACCACGACTCCACCCGGAACAAGTTGAACAACAAAGAGACGACGACATCGCGATCAGACAACGGAAATGTAAGGCAGGAACGGCGCCTATTATAGCAGCTTGCTGGGGGGAAACCGGCCGCCGCCGTTGCCGTTCGCCAGGGTCGACCGAACCTCTTTGATGCAGACCTGGCAGCGACTGACCCGCCCGCGAAGGTTGCCGGACTTGAGCGTCTCCGGCTGCGGCGTGAAGAACTGCTGCTGCGGATCGATCGTCGACAACCAGAAGCTGAACTTGTTGGCGAAGTAGTGGCACGTGCCGCGCGCGCCGTTGCACTCGATGAACGGCGTCGTGCGGAAGTCTTCGAGACACGAGCCGGGACTGGACAACGCCTGACCGCCGCCTTCCGCTCCCGCTGACGTGTGCTGTCACCATCATCGACACACGTCACGCTATGTTACTGAAAATATTCAATGAATGTCAAGCTGATTCCAGGCTACTGATAGGCATGGTTCATTCCGTTAGCGGATGTACGCAGGGTGTGCAGGTAAACTGTGAGATCCCACGAGAACGCGTGCCATACCTGAGCGCCTTAGAGGCGTGATCACGACAAGGCGCTATATAAATCCACGTTTACCTTACCTTACCTTGATACGTCATCGCAAAACGAAACTGGTACGAGAATGGTAGTCATGAAACACAGGCGACTCTAGCACGGGGGGGCAGGGACCCTCTGTCCTGCCCCCAGCTGCTCCCCAGCATCAGCTCAGTAATATTACGGTCCGCAGAATGCACCGAAATGCATAGAGTTCAACATTAAATTTTAACAAATCCTCACAGATTCCCGCACTGGGAAGAAGGAACTACAGTACACCTCCCAAGATCCTAGTTTATCCTCACTTTAAGATCCATGGCTTTGTTTATGCATGTCCCCTTTCCCTGGCACCTGATCTACCCTGTCTCTGTTTGTGGATCTGCCAAGTTCATCTCACCACGTGCAAACACAGATAACAAAACTTGCATAAACAGTGACAGACGTTGTTCGTCGACATCAGCGCCAGATGTGACCCGACTGTGCCTTCGGCGTCACTGCCGCCAGTGTATGGAACAGTTTCACTAGCGACGACTGAAGACGTTATAGGTTCACTGGATTGTGACGTCTGACTGAATTGTTTGACATTGTCATTTCTTCTCACTGTTAAGTACCCTCGAAGTTTTTTTTACTCTCTGGTTCTCTAATCATATAATCGTTTGTAATAATGATAATAATATTTATTTGTATATTTATTACTGAAGTCGTACATAAGTACACACAGGCATACACATACAAGAACAAAAAATAGGAAAATATACAAAAAAAATACATCTAACCAGTATATAGAGCTTCAACAATACAATGCAACTTATACGAATTCGGTAAATGCAGATAACATTCGATTCCAACGGACTTGAAGAAGATTATGAACAATGTTTACTAAGGTTATAACCCAATCAGGCAAAGAACTATACACTGAACGGAAAACTAAATCTCTCCTTATGCTACGAATAATAATGATAACGGAGACAGAGAGATAGAGCTACAAACACAGAGAGAGACAGAGACAGAGAGGTGCAGACAGACAGACAGACAGAGAGAGAGGGGCTAGTTCTGGAAGACGAACCATGGCGAAGCTGTAGCCGATCCAAAGGCCACGCCAGCCGCGTGGACAAAGCGGTACATCAATAGTCTGACTATGAACAGCAATGACGTTGGCCGGCACGTCGCACACCGTACAGCGACTAATAAACTGCGTGATTTCGCTGCCGGACACGGGCATCATCGGAAGTGCGGCGGTCGTCGACAGCCAGAACGACTTGTCGTTACGACTGGCGTAGTTGCAGACGTCGTTGAAGTCACAGAACACGAACGGCATCGTGCTGAAGCGCTGCAGGCACGAGCCCGACGTCCCTGCGTCACAGCGATCGACCACAGCTTCTAATAATACACTTTATTCGATAATAAACGTGACAGATGAGAGAAATAAAAAAGAGAATAGAAAAGAACGACAGCAGAAAACTGTAGTCAAGCCCAATCAAACATCCAGTTCGACTCGAGTAACTTTATTACGCAAACCGATATAAAATTAAAAACAAATAAACAAATGTAAATGTTAACAACAAGAGCACTCAGAGAGGGCAGACCTTCGCCAAGGCCAAAATGTGGAAATTGTCGCACTTCCGACTGTTACGCATAGTGGCTACTCGTACCTGGAAAGACTGCGTCGTCTAGAACTGCAAAGCTTCGAACACAGATGCTTATTGTTCGATTTAATATTCTGTTATAAAAACTGTATTTGGTATTGTTGATATGACAATGGACGATTTCTTATCACTGGTGCACTTGCACCTTAACTCGCAATGCAGACCGCTGTACTAGCCAGACCATTTCTGTCCGTCTGTCCGTCCGTCACATTCCGGTATTGTGTGCAGACGAATGAAGATATGATCTTGTGTTTTTCAGCGACTGATAAGAAAATTCTTCCAGTTTCTGAAGTGGTAAAGTTTATGAGGATATTCGCAGGGTATCACTCCTAACGAGGGCGTTATTTAAAGTGAAGCACCCCCTATCACTTCGAAAATTTGACCAATAATCGGCCATAACTTGGAAGCGGTGCAAGATAAGATGTAAGTTAGTATTAGTCACTAATAGAAAGTCGCATATGGGCTTTCGATTGGTACCAAAATCGATGACCTTGAATGACCCTGAATGGCGTAATGGCCGTGTAGTTTGCGTTATTTCGCTGAACTCGGTAGGTTTTGGGGCCCATTACGTAAATCGGTTAAAGATAGAGCAACACTTTCTGCGAGTAAAGTGTAGCCGGCCCAAAGAATATAGTTTTCAGCGGTATATCACTTATAACGATATTCGCAGGGAAACACCCCCAGCGAGGGCTGTTGTTTTTATTTTGCATTAAAGTGAAGCGACCACCTGTCGCGAATGAAAAGCTGACATATAATCAGACATAACTTGGAAATGGTGCAGTTAGTATTAATCACTAATAGAATTTCGCATATGGGCTTCCGATAGGTACCAAAATCGGTGACCTTGGATGACCTTGAGCGGCGTAATGGCCATTATTTGTTCACCAAATTCGGTAGCTTTCGCGGCCAATTACGTAAAAGTGGTTCATTAGCCATCAAGAGATTTTTTCCAAAGAAATGTCATAAAGTACACCAACTAAGCACGACGGACGCGCTGTACTCTTCGCGGTAGAGGAGCTTCTTGTTTTAGAGGTGGCAGTAAGTGCTCCTTGAGCCTTGTGCGTCTTGCTCCATATTGATTGCTCATTGCTTTTATCTCTCGTGTCATTTTTTTGAGCAAAATAAATAAGTATGTACGTATGTGTAATTAGTGGCACAGGAGCATGCATTCAAGTAACACGCAGTACGGTTGTCGCACCGTATTCCGTGGCGACACCTGCCGGATACAAAATGAAATGTACAGCCCTATCTTGCAACGTTGCAGAATCCTCCAAAAATTCCTAGATCCGGATCCAAAGGCGGATGACATCCAGAATTTAACGGTCGGTATCTTCGATGTCCAAACGTACATGTCTGGTAAAACGTTCACGAAGATCAGATCAGTAATTGTTACGTGAAGTACTGAAATTGCTGCTAACAGACAGACGGACAAACGCCGCATATTACATAAAACGCCTTTACAGATGTAATAAATGCTAATGACCAGTGAGATAGAAGAAAGCTAAGTTGAGGACTCACCAAGATCTTGACTATGTGCTCTTTCATTGCCCTCCAGATACAATAGACTGTAGCCATCCCAGAGCCGCGTGCTGCCAGGCGGACACTGCGGAACATCAGTCGTCTGGCTGTGACGTACCAACATGAAGCCGGTGGGCAGTACAGGACCTGGCATTCCAGGAGTACCAGGTGGTCCAATAAAGCCCTTTGTACCTAAACAAATGGTATTGCCACTGGTATTTCATGTGACCGTTTAACAATGCACGTATGTAGCCTGATACTAGTGCAACATTAAAATACGTTTGTACAATGATATTTTAGTAACTAATACTAAAACTAACATTAAAATGATTGGCTTTAGTTAACTAAAACTAAAACCAAAACTAGAATAATTTTTATTACTAAAACATCACTGCTCTTTGCACTGCTGTTTGTCACGCTGTGTAAAAAAACTGAAACGCTGCACGGAGTGACGTCTGCCAGATGACATTTCAACTTCATTACAAACACATTTTAATACTGCTGGGGAAAACAGATTACATTATATATCGACATAGTATAAAAATTAAGTTTTTCTGCACTAAATTCGGCTTCAAGATCAGGTGAACAATCAGCAGAATATGTAAACTGCAATATGGCCACATTCTGCAACGAAGATTTTTCACGTCAGTTTCAGCTTAAGGTATAAACATTTTCTTGAATGAAAAGCCTCTAAGTTAACCTTTTCACTACAAATCCTAGTCCCTAACCTAATAACAGAGCTTAATAAACGTCCGTGGTAGTTAAGAGGTTAATAAAAATTTCATTAATAAACTGGTGCATAATCGAAATACCACAAACATACAGAACAAATGTTTGCGATATCATCTGAGCTTATATAGCGCGAGTCAAAAAGTAGCCCCTCCCCCTAAAAACTTTTTGCGATATTTTCACTCAGGCTAAGTATATTTCCGTAAAATTTTAAAAATTAACGTCATTTTGGCGACACCAGACCCTTAATCGGTTGGCGAGGGGACATCCCCTCCCAATCCTCACCCCTATCGGCGCCTCGATTCTCTTGCTTTCGGCGCTCAGCTTCTGTGGCCCCAATGTAAAATCCTGGCTACGCCCCTTGGAAAGGCGTGATAATTCAATTCTGTTGCACGCCTGCAACGATTTCATATACTTTTCATTCGTCATATAATGACATAAAATTCAACACTTCTCAAATCTTACACTATATGCCACTAATTTTTGCTTAAATTGATGGCGCCTTTAATGACCGTGTACTACAAAATGAGCAGAAGTGACGGGTTGTCAGTGTAGACTGTAGGCCTACGGAAGAACTGGCGTCCTGCAGTCGTAGCTGAGATAAGTCAAATCCACTCGTCAGCTCAAAGGCGAGTTGCAGTAATGTATAAAACGGACGTTTTAACGGCCCTAGGTCAGGATTATCCGGATCAGCCAGCCAAATGCACTAAAGCTTAAATTATGACTTTCATAATTTATCACTGCAGCATTTAACAACGCATTGAAACTAACAACAGCAACATGTTTATGAAATTACTCTGACGCTAACTGACGAATAGCAATAGTAAATACAAAATATTCTGTAACAAATACCTGGCTGTCCATCCAGTCCCGGTACGCCACTTGGACCCCTAAGGCCAGGTGAACCCGGCGATCCTGGCAGGCCAGGAATTCCAAGGTCTCCGCCGCCACCTGGGTTGCCCTTCTGACCTGAAACAACAACCAACTGTTAACAGAATGTTGGACTTGAAGCGAGCATTTGATAGTAAATATATAACATGTTAGTTAACATTCTATCTCAATTATGCACAGGTAGAGCACCGACGGCACTCAGATTATATTTGTTTGTAATAACGATACAATAACTGCAACAATAATAATGAATTAACATACCGGGTAATCCGGGCAATCCGTCTTTTCCAGGTGATCCCGGACGCCCTGATGACCCTGGCGGTCCTGGCTCACCACGATCACCTTTTGAGCCAATAGTTTGTGGACCTGGAGGTGCAGGTCGACCTCGATCACCTTTGCTACCTTTCCGCCCAGATAACCCTTCACAACACCAGCCGGCCACACACGTGTTATCAAAAACTGAGGACCGGCTGCATATATGTCACTCAAATGTTAACTAATACTTAAGTCCAAACTGTCAAATTGTACTTATTCGCACGCAAAATAGCTTCTCGATGAGATCATATTCATTTAAATTTATGTTTGGCAATTAAAATTCAGAAAAATTCATTTATGCATTAAATAGGTTGGAGCAGACTAAGTTCGGTGTAGTTATAAGAGCTAATTACTAAAGTTAGGTGTGTTAAAAGTGCTATTAAAACCCAATGAATGAACAAAAAACCAACAAACCCTACTGACATTCTGCAATTATTCGTTAATCTTTAATACAATTAGTTATTTGATACTGATGAAAAAATATACACTGTTCAACAGTCAGAGTGACAAACTCCAATAGTGACTTTATATATGGTGCCGGCTATTTCAGGCTTTAGCATTCCCCTCCCCCTAAAAAATAAATAACCCATGGCTGTCAACAAAACAAGAAGCTCCGCTATCTCAAAGAGCACAGCGCGTCCGTCGAGCTTGGTTGGTGTACTTAATGACATTTCTCGAGAGAAAATATGTTCATGGCTAATCAACCACTTTTACGTAATTGGCCACGAAAGCTACCGAATTGGGCGAAATAACGCAAAATAATGGCCATTACGCCATTCAAGGTCATTCAAGGTCACCAATTTTGGTACCAATCGAAAGCCCATATGCGACTTACTAACTTACCTCGTATCTTGCACAGTTTCCACGTTATGGCTGATTATATGTCAAATTTTCACTAGCGACAAGTGGTCGCTTCGCTGCGGTGATCCCCTGCCCTGCGGATATCCGGATAAACTTTACCTCTCCAGAAACTAGAATGATTGTCCTACTTGAAGCTGAAAACCGCACGATCGTATCTTCATTTGTCTGGACAAAACACCGGAATGTGACGGAAGGACGCAAGGACGGACGGACGGACAGACAGACAGACAGACGTTTGTGTTACATTTGCTGATGCTCGGTGAGTACTGTTGAACCAGCTTGAAATATCCTAACACTAAACGCCAGGTTCCTGTCAACGTAGCAGTTCTCAGTCTGTGCTGGTCAAACGACACATCAGTAAGACTAGTACAAATGTGTAAATCTCATTATGTCATAAGAGTGAAACAGCGGTGCTCAACATGCTTGCCGTACCTGCAGTCGAATCGGTCTTGTAGACAGAGACAGGAATTTTTAAAGCCCAATATTCTGTGGGCATAAAAGTTAGGTTCTGTCTTTATCCGTTCCCAAACAACAATCAATTTATTTAGCCAACTGTGCAACAACAAAAATGAATGTCAACAAAACAATGAACAAGAAGTTCGTCAGCTAGGTCAACAGCAGCATGCTTTTGTGGTTATTAACGGACCATTGGAGTAGGGCGAGACAGATCAGGAGAATATATCCCTTTTCTCCTTTCCCTTCCGGACATGAGTCAACCCAGTCAAGTACTGGAAAGCATAGGATCGTAGCCGCCTCAGACGTCCTACTGTCTTAAGTCTAACTCTAAAAACGCCGCTGGTGGTAGTAGAAAGTCAAAAGTAAACTTTAGCGAGCCGCTTTACTTACCAGGTGGACCTTGCGGACCTGGGCGGCCGTCACTTCCTCGATCTCCCTTCGTACCAGGCTGGCCATCACGTCCAGGCAAACCAGGCAGGCCTGAATCTCCTTTCGTCCCAGTACGACCTGTTTGAACCAACCCGCATCAACAGCGTATTAAGCAGCGTAAGCTGGCTACTTTAATAAATGCAGCATGATTTTCATGACGTTACAAGTAAATATGAAACATGTAACAATCATACAGCGTCTTCTTGGCTTTGGGGAAATACACATATAGTAATCCATGCAGCGCGGTAAAAACGGTTTAGCATAATTAAAATCCTATTATGAAGTGAATTCCCTGTAAATCACCAATACTAGTAAAAGTAATCAAAAAGAAGTCAAAAGTAAACACATACAGCTCACTTAACTAAAAATAAGTTTCTAATGCGTTCGGTGTGGCATCCGTTCGAACAGAAATGTCTTTAACGAGAGTTTGAAGTTGCCAATTGACAAGTCCTGCTACAAGTGGTCTGTTAGCGAGTTCCAGGCTGACGGTCTGGGTAAGAGAACGCACGTCGGCCGCAAGTTCTTAGTTTGTAGAGTGTGTGTGATGTACAGAAGCCCACAACTGGCAGCAGGGGCGTCCATCCTACGGGGAATGATGCACGTTGCGTCATTGAAATTTAAGGGCGAGGAAGAAAAAATCGCTTGACATTCTATATAATGTAATGCAGTTCTTTTATTAAAGTGAAATGCCTGATTTCAATAATTCAAACGCATAGCAGATTAACAGTTAAATAGAGAACAGCATAGACTCATTTTAAAAGTTTTTGTTTTTCATCATTTAGTTACCGTATCAGCGTTTAAACTGTTTATATTCACAGTAGTGAAAACTGAAAAATCTTGCTTTGAACAAAATAACGCGTGGTCCCGATTTGCCTTGATGCTGTTAAACTGCACGAAATTTGTTAAGTTGATTCTCAGGAAAATCATTGAAATTGTTGCCACCATATGTCATATTTTAAAGCTAAAATGCACCAAATTCGATTTTGGATGGAGCTCTGCCCCAGACCCC
>Ga0049105_1001548_pt1 | contig 10397 bp, 9 predicted proteins | sample WorMetvaBAHAMAS1_FD_61260 | JGI IMG/M metagenome (GOLD analysis project Ga0049105, IMG submission 61260) | Worm MetaG Olavius vacuus BAHAMAS.1 | ecosystem: Host-associated > Annelida > Digestive system > Unclassified | place: Germany: Marburg | collected 2013-04-09 | reverse complement strand
AAGTTCGTAAATTTAAATAACAACACTTTTCAGTTAAAAACGCTATTATTCTTTGTTCATTTACGTTCACAGCAAAAGAGAACAGAAAGTCATCTCTAATTATCAAATTTACAGCGTTTTCATTTTAATATTGTTATTTTCAGAGTAGCAATCATAAGTAATGTTCAAAATGTCTGCCTTCAGCGTCGACACAGGCTGACAAACGACGCCTCCACTCGTCGATGGCGTGGTTCACAACAGACTAATTCAGTTCGCACCACACGGTAAGGTGCGCACATAAATTGGGTTATGTGATAAATTTCATTATAGTTGCATGTAGAATTTCTTCGCGATTAAAGTGATATCAAAATTATAAAAATCGTCTAAGATTAGCCACAGTTATAGTCAAAAATAAAATGTCACGTTTTTATGGTTCAGTGTGTAGTGACAAGTAAACAACGAACGCAAAGCGAAAACCTGAAAAACAGATGCCAAATTGATTGTATCGAGGCCAATTTGACGCTGGGCGCATTATTTCAGCCGTTTTAGCGAACGTAAATTTCGCTATATGTCGTCGTCCGTCCGTCTGTCTGTCTGTCGTCTGTATGTCTGTCTGTAACGTTCGTGCACCCTACTCAGGCGATTGAAATTTTCGGCAATGTTTCTACGGCATTTAATACGTTGGCCATCTGACGGCACCCAGGTAAAATTTTACAAAGATCGTCCCAGGGGAACACCTCCGTCGGGCGAGTGAAACACAAGAGGGGTAGCCAAATAAAGCGATTTTGGACATTTCCGAGGCTATATCTTGGCAACGGTGCAAGATGGTAAGAAGGTAAGTTACTGTTAATGACTAATAGGAAGTCCGCATATGAGCTTTCGATTGGTACCAAACTCGGTGACCTTGGATGACCTTGAACGGCGTAATAGCCCTAACCGTAGCGTAATTTCACCGAAGTCTGTAGCTTTCGGGGCGAATTATGTAAAAGTTGTTGAAGATACACCGATACCTTTTGCAGCGGAAATGTAGGCCAAAGAATCATGTTTTTAGTGATATATCACTTACGGCGATATTGGCAGGGGATCGCCCCTAGCGAGAGCGTGAAAGTGAGGCACTCCCCTTTCGCTAGCGAAAATTTGACCATAACTCGCAAACGGTGCAAGATAGGAGGTAAGTTAATATTAATCACTAATAGGAAGTCGTATGTGAGCTTTCGATTAGTACTAAAACCGGTGAATTGCGTAATGGCCGTTACATTGCGTTATTTCAGTGAATTTGGTAATCGTGCGTACCAACTGATAACCGCTTCCTCGAGCATTGAACTTATTGATCAAGAGTCAACTTCTATAACACATATAGAGCGCTGAAGTTAGTGTGCGTAACTAAATTCACGCATTCGCGGGTGGACACTACCTGTAAGTCGGTTGACGTTACTTGCGTTTAATTTATCGTCTAAGTTTCACTTTACCGTTGCACGCCGTTACGGATACCTTCCTACTGACTTCCATTCCCTTGAAGATTTACTGGATTCCAATGATAAGTCACTTTTCAGATCTATCCGATATAACCCTCAACATGTATTACATCAACTCCTCCCACCTCCTAAACACACTGGTTATAACCTCCGTTCCCGTGGACACGGCCTCGCCCTCTCTGTTATACCTTCAGAGTTCATGCGCAAAGATTGATTATTGATGTTTTACAGACAGGACTGTACTTTGTTTGCATTGATGCTCATTTTGTGTGTCTGTATTGTCTGCCTGCATTTTCATTGTTTGCTTTGCGTTTGACAAAGTTTTATTAAAGAATTCTACTACTACTACTACTTGACGCTTGGCTTACCGTTGATGTTTATGCGTTCGCATTGTAACTATGCCGTTTTGTGCAGTTTGGGGAGGGCGTAGTGCTTTGTAGTACATGTACGATGTCGTCGTAAAGAAAGTTCACGTTCGCTGTCTCATCTCCTGGTGAGTTTCTTGTTTTTATTTCTGGTGTAGGCCGAAGGTGACGTAATAACACATGGCGTATAAACGAAACAACCACGACAGCAGCACTTACAGTTAGCTCAACTTTTAACTCGACACGAGTCAACGCATGATGCAGTGACAAGTACCTCAACGCGTTCCTCTTTGAGTTCAACCTTGACAGCGAGCTGTTCACGAAGTACCACATCAGGGTAGTGAGTCTTCTGAAACGTACGTTCCAGCTCGTCCAGTTGATACTCAGTAAATATTGTCCTGTGTCGTCTTTTGCGCTTCTGTAACTGCTGTTGATCGTCACGTAGTGAGTTTGATGCTGCTGACAGTGCTACGGCTGCGGCTGCTGCATTGATACCGTGCAATCCTTGATGAGCAGCCCAGCCGGCAGCTGCCTGGCGCAGTATCGCGCTGCTTAAACCTATACAAAACATTCAGCAACAATAATAGAGCCACCAGGTTTGTGTGTAACATGGTTGTGTGACCGCCATCTTTGTCACGTGACCGGAAGTGACCACGCGTAAATATGCACACATTCGCCGCCCTTAATACCATAACTTTCGAAAGCCTTGACGTACGACGTTCATTTTCGCACATCTGATATGCCTCTGGAGGATACGGGTTAAGTTCGTATGTGAAGGTCATCGGGTCGAGATTAAGGTCACAGGATCCAAAGAGGTCGAAAATTCCTATTCTCGCAATGTATAACTTTCATCGGCAATAACTCCCGTTCTATAAAACATACAAGCACAAAGTTTGCGTGCAACATGAAGTTTTTCACTATGGCGGATCGAATGGTGTGACTGCCATCTTGTCACGTGACAGAAAATGAACATGCATAACTAACTAACGCGTAACTAACCCGTAAACACTCCCGTAACGTTCCCGCCTTAGATTAGAAGGCGCACTTGTTTCATAGACGTTTGATTTACAATAGGTAGAATGACCTTCATTTATTCACAATCTTCGATAATCGTGATATTCGGTAGATTATAGGCTTGTGTATGACTTTATATATTAGAATCCTCCTTCTCCTCCTCCTCCTCATCATCACTAATTATCTATAACTTTCACTAATTGTTGTTTCTCACTATTTTATAGTAATTGTGTCTAATTGTACCCTTTCGAGATATTACCACACTATGGGCCTTGTAACTAAAGTTGAGAACGCGACGTAGGGCGGGTCATTTGCCACATGTTTCTAGTTTAATGCGTTTATAGAATGATGTGACCTTGACCTCTGACCCTGTGACTTGACCTTTGATCTTTGACCTTGAATATCTGCAGCGTATGGCCTGTGATGTGATGAAACTCTACCAAATTTTAACGCAATCGAACAATCTGCAGCGGAGTTATTGCGATTACAGTGTTTGACCTTATGCGCTTGGGGATAATTTTCACCAAGTCTGACCCTACACAATTTATCCGTGCCTGAATTATATCGTTTTTTGACGCTGTGTATGTCACGTTGTGACCATGACCTTTGACCTCTTGACCTTGAACTTTTAAGGCATTTCGGGTGACACGCGTTTAAACTCCATACAAAATTTGAGCGAAATCGAATAATCCACGGCCGAGTTATCAACGATTTAGCACGTTTTCGCGTACAATTTTACGGGGTGGGTCACAAATAACAAAGCTCTCTCAGGGGTGGGTGAACCCAACTTCACCAAAGTTGGCCACGACATAGGGCGATCATCGCGGCATTGCAATTTTGTTTCATAATTTGGATAACTTGCTGTATTTTCAAACGCGGGCGGCTCAAAGTTGAGTGATGTTTTAAACGACCGCCAAATTTCGCACTTTTTGACCCCCTGTGAAAATTAGGGGAGGGTGGGCGAGATCTCTATACCAATTGTTGAAGTCTTACGTACGAACGAACCTCCGAAATACATTTGATAGCCGTCCACGGCACGGCTGCTGAGCACGGTAAATTGATAAAAAAGAAAAAGAAAGTTCATGGGTAAAACTTAAGGCCTTCCCGACTAACGTCTGGCGGCCTAATTATGGGGCCTATACCCTCTCTTGTCTTCCATCGTTTCCCTACCTTCACTGAGCATCTGGGAGTATCACTGCGGAAAAAATTTAGAGTGATTTTGGCTGAACTGAACATCCCATCCAATCATGTGTTTTAAAATTGAAATCGCAATTTTTAACCGAAAAAAGTAAGTAATTTTTCAATTATATTATAAAATCACAGCTTAACTTAGTTGCTGAACTAGTTAACTCAGATTGACAACTACAGTTACTAATTTACTAAAGTAAAACGACACTAATTTTAAGATTACCGGATTAAACATGTATATGCCCAGCTGAATGAGGCCCTCATAGGGCGTTAGGGCCCCTAAAATCGGGGACCCCAGTCTGAGCTGTGTTAGCCCCAATTTAGTGTTTATTACAATAAAGTTGGTAGACGTAATTATACAATCAGAATGAAAGTATATCACATATATGTTGCTCTTTCACTTTATAAACTGTGTGTTGAGAGTTAAACGGACCAAGTATAAGTTTAGTTGCGAGTTGAACGAACAAAACGATCTTTGTATATGCTGGATGGATAAATGGCCGAGAATAGCGCACAGAGTACATTCAGTTTAAACGCTGCTATTTATGGATATTTACGCCAATTGATACACATTTACAGCTTCTTAATCAACGTTTTAGTAATTGCTTGGCCGAGCAGTCAAACTTCAACGCGAAGGCCTATAGCCTACACGCTATATAACACGATAACAATAACAGGAGCCAATGTGTGCTTAGTTTGCGATTTGACCGCGTGGAAGCCGTATTTAGTAAAAATTCGATGCCATTTTGATAACTTAACTTCCACGCATATCGCCGTTGTCGATTTGCAGTTGTCTGATTTCGTCAATCATAACGCTAAGTTCGCTATTTAGTTGCAGCAGTGCTGGTCGGCAAGACAGTCGCCGGCTAATAAGCCTTCCCGGTAACGTGCATGCGCCGCCACCATAAGCTCGGCATATGGTGGCCCAAAAATTGAGAACAGTATGTCGACTTCACGATTTGGGACTTAAGTTATTAACGTTGATGACGACACTACACGTCACAAATGTGTCAGAATGTGCTGTGTTTGTACTTTTGTTTAATAATTCCATGACTTGTACTATTGTGTCGTAAAAAGTTCAACTGCCGCTCGCCATATAATATCGGTAGATTAACGAGAAGCGACGAATTCTGATTAGCCTATTAGCCTGTTTAAACTTTGTCCAACTTTTCGGACAATTTTGCAACGTTGTTAAAATAATACATGGTTTAGAATGTCATGTCATGCCATTCAGACGTCGTCTCAACTCATCAGTATCTCGCACAGACCATTAATAGACTCGCTTCTGTTGCACGACCAAGATTCTCTCATTTATATTCTAAAGTCTGTAATGTTAGGAAGTCACAGGTTGCACGCTATGATTGATGTCCGGCGTCTCGTGACGAAGCCGCTCAACAGTCGTGCATGAAAAGGATGTTGGCGTACTATACTGCTCAAACTTAAGTTGGTTTCCTCTTTTCGACTTATAAAGAATACGAAATGGGTGACAGAAAATTTATTGAAGTATTTGTGTGCCAAAATTATCGGAATAGAGTGAGCTCTGACAAAGCTATTGCAACAATAAAATAGTGCAGTTTTTCCCTCATGCACATGGTAACATTAAAACTTCGTATCACGTCTTTCCCCTCTCCCTTCTTTCTGTTATTTCTTCCCAATATGATCTGTCTTTTTGTTGGCCTCTTTTGTCTCGTCTTTTGTCATTTTGTAGTATCTGCCCGTGTCTGTTACAGATGAAGTCACTGCATGGAATAGTAGTGAAATGTCAAATATAGCAAATACGTTCAATAGCACCATGTGTGTAGGATCTACAATTTTAGCTTAGCTTTAACTATGTACTATAGGCTACTGTGTACAATTATTATACTAGACAAACAGACATTGTAATGATGTTACGTATAGTTAAACGTCAGCAGTTTTTAAATAAATGTAAGTTTAGTGATTAACTATAAAATTACACAATGAATCAAAAAACTGTGCCATTATACATTCGTTCGTAACTTTGACAAATGTTTGCCCATTTTCAAAATTCTTTCACTGTTGTATTCTCCAAAAAAACTTGGAACAAAACCCATGCCACATTGCTCACCACACCTTAGATGTGTCACTGCACTACCTTGCGAAATGTATAAAAGAACGAAATTGGGGAAAATTTTGCTGCATTTAACACAATGACACTTGCTTAATGTTCATAAAATTAACAATACAAGACATACAAAACAACATATGCATTAATAGAATTAAATTGAATGTTCAAAAGGTTTTTCTTTCACGCAAATTCACGCGCAGAGACATTTGCGCCACTCATCAACTGCGTCATCGATGATGCTTTGCTTGAAACGATGCCATACATCGATCAAACGCTGCTTCAGTTCGTCGACGTCATAAACTTGCTAGACCCGCTGCTGCATTTCTCCCATATTTTTGTAGTCAGTCTGGTTCAGATCTGTGCTGTTGGGTGGCTAAAATCCGGTAAAATGAACGCAGGTGTCTCGTTTCAGAAGGTTGATTGTCTCACGTGCCCGGTGAGCAGAAACATTGCCTTGCTGGAAGACAAAGAACTTGCTACAGATCTCACGCATGACAGGCAGTAGCTTTTGAGTCACAAGTACCTAACGTTATGCGTTATTGACCATCGATAAAATCAGGTCTATTTCGGACCATTTGCCATATTTACCCCAACTTGCACACATCTATGGACACCATTACCGACTTAGTGATGGTCGACAGTATCACGGTGTCTGCAGCAGACGCTCTGGTGCAACCTGTCTCTTTCTTGACGCAGTCAGCGCATAGGTGCAATTTTCCGAGGATTTTTGGGTATGGCTGCATAAACCAGAAATGGTAACCATGGTAATTCACTGAACTTTAATTATATTAAAAAACGTGCAATATTGATTTTATGCAGGGTTTGTAAAAGCTGTAACCAAAAAGGTTGAATTTTAAAGTTTAGTTTCGCAAATTTTAAGTTTGCCCATCATAGCGCGAAACGCGGCATGAGTTTCGTTGAAATTTCTCGGGGAATACAACAGTGAAAGAATTTTGAAAATCGGCTAACATTTGTCGAAGTTATGAAAGAATGTAAAGTGGCACAGTTTTTTTGACTCACTGTGTAGATACATTGTCGATAGGTTTGATGACACTGTAGTATCTTGCGTTATTTTTTTGTGGATTTTGTGTGTTTGTTTTCTTTCTTTTGTCCTTTGCGCTCTGTCTCTTTGTGTTTGTGCTACGAGGTCTGTTGGTGAATAGACGATTTGTGTAAGTCTTCATGCTGCATCGTTTTAATCGATGCAAACTTATTTTAATTCCGGCCTCTTTTTCAAACTTTTGCAGCGTCGAATATTCTGCGATTAATTCTTTTATACAAGTTTTGGTATTGCAGCGACAAAACATCTCAATGTAATTGTAAACACGAGAATAATCATATTTTCTCACTTACGGGCATAACTTGACAATTCTCAGTGTCTGAATTGAGTTTATGGCTGACTGTCATTATGACCACAAAAAATAAACGGCAGAATGTTTATCTGTAATAGGGGACACGTACCGTAGAATGCTCGAGATATCGGCAAGGCAGGCAGCATCTGTACAGGCATCGACGTCGTACTGTGAGAAATTCTCAGACTCTCATTAGCTGTATGATGACGAAGCTCATTGTCATACTTGTCGAGTTGCTGATGCTGATGGTCGTCGCCATGGTTACGACGCTGTGGTGATGACGATAAAATGTTCTCAATGGTAAATGACGAGTTTGCTGTTGAATTAACAGTTATGCGATGATAGCTGGATGGTGGACTGGCAGTTGGGGACTTTGAGCTCACAGGGTCATTACGATCATCCTCTATTAACTCATTGTAGTCTGACACTGACACTTTTTCGTCGTACGCTAGTCTCAACTGGTCGAAGGTTTCAGCTGGAGTGGCAGACAGCAGCGCCGCCAGTTGCTGCATCTCCTGTGAAGTTATAGCTACTACTGCCTGTCTGACACAATAAACACACAAATGTCATATTACACTGTACACTGTGCCTTTGTGTACTCGCGACGACGAATAACGTCAACCAGGCACCAGGATTGGAGTGCTGAAATTTGTAGGGACAGTGCTTAGCACCACAATCAAATTTTTATCACACAGACTAAATTGCAAGTATTTTGGCATAAAGCTCTGCAAAGTGCAAACTATAAACCTCTGCCAAGAGCCGTCACATTTCACAAATGAAATTCACATTCACTTTTTCCAGTTTACAACTAACGTGCGCCGGCCGCCGACGACTTCGATCGTCCAACGTCCAACGTCCTACATGTCATGTGAGGTGCCAACAACTCATTCCGGGCAATCGATCATTCACTGTTGCTGGACCGCATCTATGGAACAACCTACCTCTCCACCTATGTGATTGTAAACTTACTCTCTTATACAGAGTTCCGCCGGCTGCTGAAGACGCACCTGCTTTTCTGAGGACAGTGGCGCTCAGTGTCTGTTGCTTTTAGATCGTCTTACAGATTTGCATTAACATTAAGCTTACAGCGGGTTATTCTTGAACACAGTCGTAAATTTTGATCGCTCAGCTTACCTGTAGGCCTAACTGTTGCCACCAACGCCGAATGAAATGACGCATAGCAGACTGACGCACATGACGCCAGCAGCGCCACTAGTAACGCAGCGTGACGTCAGTCTACTGGCGCATGCTGATTGGTCCAGCCTGACCCCGCCTCCACGCACGTGTCAAAAAAATTGATTGGAGCTGCCAGCGATTTGCTCATTTCGCGTGTCTTTTTGGACGAAAACGTTACAACAATCTGGTCGTTTATCATCATTATTATCATTATTACCAAATTTGGATGAGATATCTCAATCCACTGTTGAGATAAAACTACTTCCGGTTTGGAAAAACGGACGATCGCCACATTGAAATTCTATCTCTTGTTTCAATTTTGACCTATGTATAGTCATCAGCATGTGATTTTGCATCAACATGCCAAATTTCGTCTCAATCAGACGATCGCCGGCGGAGTTATGACGTAATATCGATTTTTCAAGATAGCGGCCATAGAGTCCGAAAGCCACTTCCGTGTTCAGTGCTAGTGATTGCATTCGTTTAAGAAGGTGAAAATCTGTTTGCATACCAAATTTCGATGAGATATCTCAATCCACGGCTCAGATAAAACTACTTCCGGTTTCGGAAAAAAGGACTGCCGCCATATTGGAATTTTACTCCCGATTTCGATCTTGACCTATGTTTAGTACTCCGCATGTGATTTTACTTTAGCCTGCCAAATTTTGTAGCAATCCGACGACTGGTGGCGGAGTTATGATGTCATATCGATTTTTCAAGATGGCGGCCATAAAATCGGAAATCTACTTCCGGGTTCAGGTTTCGTAATGGCAATCGTTTAAGAAGGTGGATTTCCATTTGCTTGCCAAATTTTGATGAGATATCTCAATGCACGGCTGAGATAAAACTACTTCCGGTTTCGGAAAAGGGACGGCCGCCATATTGGAATTGTGCTTCCGATTTCGATTTTGACCTACTTATAGTCATCGGCATGTCATTTTGCATCAGCCTGTCAAATTTCGTCATAATTGTACTATCGATTGCGAAGTTATGACGTCATATCGATTTTTCAAGATGGCGGTCATAGAGTCGGAAATCTACTTCCGGTTTCGATTTTGGTGACGGCACTCGTTTGGGAAGATGGAAATCTACTGGCATACCAAATTTTGATGAGATATTTCAATCCACGGCTGAGATAAATCTACTTCCGATTTCGGATAACGGACGGCCGCCATTTTGTATTTCAATTTCCGGTTTCTATTTTTGCCTAATTTTCGTCATCGTCGTGTCATTCTGCATTGGCCTACCATATTTCGTCAAAATTGAACAACCCTTGGCGGAGTTATGACGTCATATCAATTTTTTCCAAGATGGCGGCCGGCAGCCATATTGGATTTGATCTGGATAACATTAGACCACCCACGAAGTGCAATTGTTGGTCTGAGGCTGGTCCTAAAATTTGGTCTTGATCGGATTCATAGCTTCGGAGATATTGTAATTTTTATATTTTGTCGTTTTGGCTTGAAATTGCCTATTCACGCCCATTTTTGGGGAGTTTTGGGGGCATATTTCCCCCAGATGACGTCACCCATCATCCTAACCCCCAAAAGGCACTTTCTTACGCGGAAACACGTCGTTTGAGCCATAAAGTGTAAAAATCGGTTCAGCGGTTCGACCTGGGCGCGTTCCCGAGAAAAAAGGACAAGTAGTAGTAGTAGTGTAGAGGCTTAACGTCCCACTCGACACATTATAGGTCATTTCGGGGACGATTTTTACAGGTCATACGACCAAACCAACAGTGTCAAAGCACTGAAGGAAACCA
>Ga0049105_1001547_pt1 | contig 10398 bp, 7 predicted proteins | sample WorMetvaBAHAMAS1_FD_61260 | JGI IMG/M metagenome (GOLD analysis project Ga0049105, IMG submission 61260) | Worm MetaG Olavius vacuus BAHAMAS.1 | ecosystem: Host-associated > Annelida > Digestive system > Unclassified | place: Germany: Marburg | collected 2013-04-09 | reverse complement strand
TCTTCTATCAATCTTCTCTATCTTTTCTTCGGTCGAACGCCTGTGATAGAGACCGAAACGTCAAGGTACATCTTTGTTGGTTGTGTTTGATTTAATTTTAATAATAAATGTTTTACCAACCTAAAGAATATGTTTAATGACTCTAGTCTCTGTTAGCAGTTTGAGCAAATAATGTAAGAGGTTTACTGCCATGCAACTTCTGAGTACATTTGGCTAAGGTTATCATTATGGATTCTGATTTGATTGTTGCGAGTTTAAGTAGGCTATTTGATCTGTTTTTCCAGGATTTAGTACTTGTTGCAAAAATATCTGAGATGCGTTGATTTTGTTTTGATTAAGAATATATGAAATTTGCAATCTTGATATCTATGTCTTATATATTGAGTGCTGAGTCTGTTGTGTCGTTGGTAGATGGATGTGGAACGTCGAACGTGTGAGGTCAGTGCAGCATGTGGAGCGTTGGAGGTGAATCTGACGATGCGTTTTCCAGACAATTACCCGAACAATGCGGTGCCGACGTTCGTGCTGAATCGTGAAACATCTGTCGATGATGGCACACAGTCTAAGCTCATTAAAGTGAGTATCTTGCATCATTGACTTTCTGTCGTTAATACGCATAGAACTTTGTAGACAGTTATGTTCAGAGTTACAGCATAGATCAGTGACATGGATGGTACAAGTAAGCAAGTGCGTAAGTCAGAAGTTTCATGTGTGGCATCAGAATCACAAAAACAAACACTTGCTATAAGTTGTTTTGTCTCAACTCTGCGCTAAATCACGTGAGTGCAGTGACATTTTCTTTGGCATTAAGTAAGTAAAAATTATTTGAAAAATTAATAAAACAACTAAAATTTTTGGCAGTTAATTGATTGATCAGTTGTTAAAATTTACAGCTGCTGAAACATTGTATGTGTACTAACTGTGATGGTGTGGTGCAAGCAGGTGTTGCACAATACAGCACTGCAACATGTGCGACATAATCGATCATGCATTGAGCCTTGTCTGAGACAACTCATGATCTCACTGGAATCATTCAAGGTAACTCATTGAAAACATCAACCTGTTCCACTGACAGTTTCAAACGCTGTCTCATAACATTCTTATTTCAGTCTGCCTACGGCTGTGAAACACGTGTTGGCTGACTTCCGTAATGCGCCATCGGTCAGACTGTAAGGGGCGCAATAGAAATAACTGTTGTATTTGTATTTGTGTTTGTATTACTCTGCACTGACGTACTGAAGTATTTAACACTAGAAAAATGCGTGAGTTTTTGCTGTTTAATTTTATAACTTGAATATATTTAGATAAGTCATGATGTCTACACACTCAGTAAAATGGTGAAGTTAGTTACATACTGAGTAGTGGAACTGAGGCCAGAGCTGATCCTGGTTCTTAGCAATCATCCTGCACGTGACGTAGTCGTAAATCTGGTAGTAGATTGTCGTTACTTTTCATTAGGCCTGCAGTTTCTTTCTCCACTGTGGACTCTTGAGTACCTTTTGGCTAGTAGCAAATTATAGGTTGGTTACAGATCATGATTGTGAACAGCTTGCCCAGACTTGTTACACAAAAGTTGAGTCAAACCCACACTTTTCATTTGTGAGTCCGATGCTCAAATCATCACAGCACCGTGCCATTATCAGACTCGGTAATTTTACCAGAATTTGTTAGACTTTTAGTGAAATTTATGCTATAAAGCTGTACTTGTCAGTAAGTCTGTGTCGGGAATGGAAACTTCATTCAATCTTTCGCAGCATATCTCTGCTAAGTGCATGCTTTCCACTGAGTAGGGCTGGATGTTTTCTGTTGCTGAAGATTGTCTGAAGTATTGTATTGTATTGTATGGCGGATAGGATGAGGTTTCGGAGCAAGGTACTGCTGAAAGTCCGCCATACCCGCGTTCATCACATCGTCACTCGGTCACACTGCGGACACCGAGCTTCCTGTCTGTGTGTTCACTGGAAGTGCTGCACAATGAGTCCGTGCCATTCCCACGCACGTCAGGTGCTCGCTTCTGTGGAGCAGGTCTGTCCCTGTATGCATTTGATTACATGTGCACATACATTATAGGTTGGTCACAGATCACGAGTGTGAACAGCTTGCCCAGACTTGTTACACAAAAGTTGAGTCAAACCCACACTTCTCAATTTTGTGAGTCCGAAGCTCAAATCATCACAGTATAAAAGTACAGTACAGTATGAAAGTTTGTAATAGACACGCGGTCTTGCAGTGAATAGAATTCTGAGGCATGGGTGCTCACTGTTTCAGGGTTATGGACCGTGGATATGATAACTAACAGGTGTCCCGTTGGTGCTTGAAAGTCATTGGTGGCCTGCAGTTTGGGTTGTGGAATAAAGTGGAAACTTTGTTGTAAATTGTTTGTGGAATTCAGTGAAGAAAAAATGGGTAAGTTGTTCACAGACAGTACTTACGTTAGTGGATTGATGGAGAAGTGTCGACACATGAGAGAATGGAATGTCTTCAGCTCTTGTCAGAATGTTTGGCTCGATGGCACAGGCCGAACTGATACGGAGACTGATATCACGTGTGTATAGCAGATTTACTGAAGAGAACTAGTTGTTGTAACACTAAAGCAGAATGGAGTGGTTGGACATTGGACTCACATTCAGGAGGTCACAGGTTAGACTACTGGCTGTTTAACTTCACGTAATGACTTTGGGCAAGTTACTCACACCTCTCTGTGCCTCCGTCAGGAAGCAGTATAATTGATACTGGTTTAATGGCAGTAATGTCCCGCAGCTGAGAAAGGGGGACATGTTCACAGACTGACAGACGGTTGCTTCAAACGTTACTGAAACACGTAACTTCCAAGTTGCTCTTAAAACCAGTGTCAGACCGATATGCCGATGTTTTGTATCAGTATCAGTCTGACACTACTTAAAACTCTGTCGAACTTATTCTGCTGTTAAATGGAGCAAGAAAGTCATACAATACATGTGTAGGTATTAGGTATGTAATGATGTGTTTTTGTGAATTTCATTCATCAAACTCTTTGAAACTGCTTTGCCTGAGAATGAAGACAAGTGGACAATTTGGACTTGAGTGATACTTTACTGTTGAGTGATCTTTACACACCTGACCGTTAGTAGTATGCCCACATGTGGGTGCATTGGCCTGAGAGAGGAAGATGAGCCCAACAGAAGCATGACACTCTTTATCTGTAGGCAAGTGAACTCTCGCTGTTAGGCCCTTGACACACGCTCCAGAAATCGGCGCCATAAATTCAATGCCTGATTCCGGCGCCAGTTTTTCGTGCCGATGCACGCATTGACTGCCTTCGGGGCCCGAAGGCAGTCAATGACGTTAGAAGTCGTGCATTGGCACGAAAAACTGGCGCCGGAATCTGGCGTTGAATTTATGCCTATGGTGCCAATTTCTGGAGCCGGTTTCTGGAGTGTGTGTCAGGCACCTTAGAGTGAGGGTCTTGTTAAGTGCTGTTGGTTATGTTGTATCAGGTTATCTGGTGTGTTTTACGCGACGTATTGTTGAAGTGCAAGGTGATTCACTGCGTCGGTCACCGTCTGCCATAGACCTCGCTCCAACTCCGCGGTGTGTATTAGCAGGCGTAGGACATGTCCACCCCACACACAAACACTTACTAACATAATCCTAAACCTAAATTGATATCATTAGCACATTTTTTAACATTGAAATAGTGGTATGGAGTGTTGTCTTGGGGAAGTGTCCATCTCCCGTATCAGTAACCAGCATCATTACACCTCTGCTGCTGGTTTGGGTCTTGTTTCCATTTTTTTGAAACTAGCTTTTATTTCCATACATTAGTCAAACTACGTCGGTAATGAAGAGTAGGGATGGATGGATATTGATTTTCTGCCGGATGCCGGATTCAGATATCCGACACCTAAAATGCGACCGGATCCGGATTTAGTCAGATGGGATTTTTGTTGTAAGTGTAACACTGTAGGCCAATAAACGAAATCACAGTTACAGCAAATCACGTCTGTTTCTTCAAGCAAAAATGTCCAGTGCGAAACTGTAGAATAATCAGTGATCAAAGAAACGAATATATGACTGTTAAAAATTTGAGCAAGTTTTCTTTTATGATTAAGAGACTTTTTTAAGCATTGTCTGGTGATACACAATGTCTTTTGTCAGTCACGATGTCTCCCACAGTGCTGAATACTCGTTCACTGGGTATGCTTGTCGCCAGTTCAAGACCAGTGCACTGCACTTGTTGTGGTGGCCTCTAGTAGTCAGTATGCCCTACAGTTCAGTGAATCGAAATCACTGGCAGGTGATAAATTGCCAGTCATTCACCAGTTACCTCATTCATGTAGCGAGCGACAGACTCCTCATTTGCGCATGTCTGTGAAGAAATGTCCATTGTGTGAAGTTGTAAACATGATTTCTACATAGATCCAAGCTAAATGCGGCTCCAGCTTATATATCAGACAATCGACAGACTACGTAGACAGATTGCAGATTGTCGGACTGATGTTGACACAGTAATTAGCTCTTATCCGATGCGATGTCAAACATGCAATCCGGCTGGAGGCGGGTTTTTTGCCGGATGGTGAAATCCGGCTGGATCCGGATAGCCGGATCGGATATCCGTCCATCTGTAAAAAAGAGCTAAGGAATAAAAGCAGACCAGGAAAGTCTGCTGACCTGGAAGGAAGAAGAAAATGGAAATGGCTTGGCACTTGTGAGAATTGTGAAAATTGTAAAACAAGTATTAATGTGGATGCCGCAAAGCCACGGAGAAAAATGGTGACCAGAGAACACCTGGAAAAGAGATGTGGAAAAAGAAATTTAGAGAGCAGGTTTTAGGTATAGCTGGAGGACAGTGGAGGCAGCTGGATGAAGTGGTGCTGCTGGGAGTGACAGATATGTCAGTCAGATAGTAAGTCGAGTCAGTCTTTCCAGATTAGGCCAAAAACCAGCAGCACAGAAATAACTAAGATGTTTGTTAATGGTATTACATCTTTAATGCGGTGCTTTGATAGCGAGCCAAGGAAGTTTTCCTGCACCTATTCAGTCTTAAGTCGTTCATATTCAGAATCCAAACATTGTGCTCATGTGTATGTAATTTGTGTAGTTCGTAGTTCGTAAAGTTAATATGTGTTGTTATGTATGTCAGAGCAATGTCAGCGTTGTCACGTCCGTCACAGCTTGTGTCGTCGTCCGTTCGTGGCTATGAAGGTCTTGCTAGTGCCAGTGTGCTGGCACGCAGCCTCCCATCTGACACCAGCATCCCATCAATCTCACAGTATTACAGCTACGGTTATCAGGTACTAACCTAGTAACACTGTGTATGATTGATTGGTGAAACTGTATTAATAGTATGAGTTTTGAGGTCACATTTGGCTGTGTGGTCTCTTTAACCTCTGCTCAGAATTGATGTACCTGTAAAGTTTGTAGCAAAAATGATTACACTTAAATTTTTGTGTTTTTTTTGTATTTTTATTAACTAGAGCAATTCTGTGTGTCTTACGGTTATTTTCTGTGTATTTGCTCGGTCGTTTTGAGCTTGTTTGTCAGTAGTAGGCTACTTTTGATTCTTCCATTCATACTGTTCATCGAGTTGGATGTGCAAGTCTGCTTACTCACAGATGAAGAGAAAATGTGCAAAAAACTCAGTAAAACTAACCCTGCTGGAAATAACAGCGACAGAGTTATTGGACTGGCAGAATTAAACAAACACTGTCGTTGAGACGAGTGCAGTGAGCTGTGTGTCGGAATGAAAATAACATTGTCTTTGAGATGAACTGTGTGTCATTTTATAGCAGAGGTCAACACAGCCGAGAATTCGTATTAGGACGGCGAGGTCCGGTGCCGATGTGACAGCTGTCAGGACCGCTGCGGACACTAACACGAGAGATCAAGATATCAATAAGAAACAGCAGCAGCTGGTGACAGGGCCGGTCGTTGTCTACAATGTCTTCTGTCTGCTGCCGGTTGACAAACGTCTCGCTGCTAACTATGTGTATGAACCTTCGCTCGTGTTTGACATTGTAGTTAGCACTTAGAAGTCCCCACACTCGAGAAATGAGTACTTTGATGTAATTGATTGAATGCTGTAGTAGGTGTGTTTTTATTAACAAAACATAGGTAGCAACCCCCATTAATGAAAATTTAGAAGTCCTCGTTAATTATAGCTTGATAGAACGAAAACTCCTTTGAAAATGAGAGGGAAATGAAAAGCTGCATGCAGAAACTGATAATAACGACAACTAAAACTACCAAAACTGATAATAATAGAAACTACTATTGCAACTCGTTGCTGTTCGGCGCACCCGCTTCCATGGTTGACAAGCTCCAGTGCTCCCAAAATGTTCTGGCTCGTGTAGTTTTCCAGGCAAAGTGTCATGCCAGCGCCAAGCACTGGCTGCGAGTGAGAGAGCGCATTTCATACAAGATGGCGCTCTTCACGTACAAGGCGCACAACATGTCGTTGCCAGACTACCTCGCGCGGCTGCTGCAGTGTCATGTGCCAACCAGATCGCTGCGGTCTTCCGTCGCACCTCTACTGCTCGTTCCGCGAACCCAGACCAACATCGGCAAGCAGGCTTTCAGCGTCGCTGCACTATTAACGTGGAACGCTTTACCGAACTACGGCTGCCAAAGTGACAGCTTGGCATCTTCAAATCAAGACTGAAAACCGCACTGTTCACAACTGCCTTTGACTCTTAGGACGTAACGTAACCTCCCCATCGCCTCTACACACCCAGCATAGACATCATGGCGCTCTAGAAATACTCATTGTATTGTACCAGGCAACAAAATGAAAACCCGTCACAAGACTTAATCATCACTGTTTTGTCGGCCTACCTTCTTGCTTGTGTGGTGGCTTGGTTGCAGCAGCATGGAAGTATTCGTTGATGAAGTTCCTCAACATTGTACTTCTTAATTTGATCCTATCCGAAATTAATCTCTGTTGAATGGCAACAGGTTAACTGTATATGTCATACTAGTGGGATACTTGCAATACAGTACAATACAACAAAAACATTTGTAATACACATCCTACAGTAAGAATGAGAACACATTACGGTGTCATTAATTGAGTGCTCCTGGTTTTAGGCAACACAAAAAGAAATGCCTTCAGATATCTTTTGAAAGAAACAGTCGAACACTACAGTGTCAGTTCATTTAGCAGTCAATTCATTCCACGCATTAGATGCAGCAACAGAAACAAATCAGTCTTTCATCTTGCTGTGTGAACAGCTAAGTTGCAGTTGCTTGACAATGCCAGTTCTATGAGATCCAGTGGTCAGAAATGACACACAGCGACAAAACTGCATGGTGAAGAGAAGACTGCTTGTCGGCACCATCACTGCCCATATTTTGCAGTTGCCTCATGAAGTGGCAGTGTCATTGTAAGACACATTAATCGTTCACTTGCTTACTTACTTACTTATCTGTAGGCTGCTGTGGTCATCTACACTGATCACGTCACCAGCTGCTCGTGATTGATTGATTGAGCAAGGTTTAACGTCCGACCAAACACATTATAGGTCATATCGGGGACGATTTTTACAGATGACCTAACCAACAGTGTCAAAGCACTAAAGGAAACCAGTTGGTCTTGCAGATAAGGCTTGAATCCCATCAGGACCACTCCACCATGTTACAATAATACAACTGTAGGCAACCACCTCTATGCATGGCGTAAGGGTCCCAATGTGACAAACCCAATCTGCTGGACCTGTAAGAACTGCTCACATCAATGTGCTGCTGACTGTGAACATTTTGTCACACAACCCAGAACAGAGCAGTTCTGATAATATTCCCTCTTAACTTCGTGTTGCCCTCTGTTTGCTGTGAGTAGTTGATAAGAAGCTGATCAGTGTCATGTCAGTCATTCTTGCTACACTGATGCTGTTATGTTTGGCTGTTGATGAGCAGGTTTGACGCTGATGACCCAGTCTCGATGTGTCAGAAGAACGCCGCTGTCGCTGCTGCGTTAAATCGCCCGGACCTCGTTCAGGTGAAGCATGTAGTGGATGTACACCTGCGTGTTGTCATCCTGGTATCTCATTTAGATAAATATGTTGTAGCTCTTCATCTGTGTAGATTTTGATCTCCTGTGCCAGTTGTGGACTGTGTCAAACCAAGTAAGGACTCGAGGATGTGGTCAATGAGCTGCTAGTTTGCACAAATGGCAGATCTCATTGTCTGACTAATGCTTATGTGGTCAGCCATGGATGATGAAATGAATGTGGTGATGGCCTTCTATGACTACATCCTGCTGATAATAGTGTCTGGCTAAGAGGTGGAATCACTTGCTAAGTAAATCTGTGCATTATATCTCTTTCCTTTTATGGAATTAAATGTTTTGTTAATGTGTGCTTGTTGTTGCCGTCACTGATAAATAATGCATACACAATCACTCTTCAGGGGGTTTATTGGTCACAAATGCAACTCGTGATTTACAAAATAGTCAGAATTGTCGAAAAAGTGACTTCAATCAGAATCATAAACCCTGGAGATTGATTTTAAATCTACTTTATTGATTGAAATCAAAATTTATAAGTTATTTGATTTACATCATTCTGAACACTAGACAACCAGCATCTATGGCAGGGAAGGAGAGAGGACTGCAGGGTCGTAAGTAACTGTTCAGACCTGTAGTCTAACTAGCAGTGATTACTGATGTACATGTAACTAGCAAGTGCAACATTTTGTGCTGAGCTCATAGTAGGTTTTAGAATGGTGTACAATCTGGCATTTTGATTGGCCCGTGATGACTTCTTGGACTGTACGGCAGACGGCCTGTGAACAGCATCTTGTGTTATTTACACTTACTATTTAAAAAAAATCTTGGCTCATGCTGGCTGACATCCAGTGAGTGATTTGTGTTGTGGGATACGATTGACAGCGTGGTGAAATTATGGTCGCACATCATGCAAACTGGATAGTGAGCCCTCAGAGCACATTGAAGAATCATTTGTGGCACAGAAAGTTAGCCAAGCTGCTTGAAATGCTGGTGCAGCATTTTTCTTTAGGTTTAATACCCGTTCTTTACTGAAGCGTCTCGCTTAAAACTGTGTTGAATCTCGACTTTTTTGTTGCAGTGTTTAGTTACTGTAGTCCATGTTTCAGTGTTGCTAACGTGCCATCTGTATGTCGTTGTAGACATGGTCGGTGGCTGCTCTATGCTGCGAACAAGCACTCGTCTCAGATACAGACATTAGTCAGTCACTGCCATGGTCACAGCACTGCTTTGGACAACGCCTTGTACAGATGTTGTAAGATCTCGTTACTTTTTTCCGTTTCTTCTTGTGTGCTTTGATGTAATATGCCGTGCTATGGTACGATTTATGATTGATATGATGTGAGAATCGTATGATGTCTGATGTATGATATGATATATGATACAGTATATAATATGATATGGATATGATATGATATGCAGATATTTAGCATGCATTCAGAAACTGACAGTATTAAAACAAAAAAACTGATAAGCAGAAGACATTTTGAAACAATGAAATGAAATAAAATGAAAGAGAAAATAAGAAGTAGTGTGAACTACAATATGACTTAGTATTAAGTTTGCTGCAACAAATGTCCATTACATTCACAAGTATTGTGTGACTGTGAACAAATGTCAGGATGACACACTACAGTCAATTATACGACATTCAGACACAGGCAATGCTGAGCTGTGTCTTTGCCGGTTCCAAGCACCGTGCCGCATCCAAACTGGAGTCATCGCCACGCGCCGAGCGTCGTAGACTTGTGTCAACCGCAATCACAAACACTGCCGCTGATGTCGTGCCGTCAAATGTATGTTGATGTTTCACTTTTCACAGCATCTTAATTGGCATGGTGGTGCAGTCGGTAGAGCACCTGACTTGCAATCAAGAGATCAAGGGTTCATCTCCTAGCCGAGCATCACTCTACGTTACATTACATTAGTTATATACAGTGGCTTAAGTACAAGACTGCTAAACTGCTACTAGATACGGTGTACAGAACTAGAAACCGAAAACAGTTAGGAAAGGAATGATCGAGAAAAGAGATAAGTTTTGAGGTGGTTCCAAAAAACAGTCAGCTTTGGAGCTGAGGTGACATCAGGCAGCAGACTGTTCCAGAGGCGGCTTCCAGTGACCGGAGACGCATGCATGCAGTAACCTTGGGCATATTATTCTCACCTGTGTCTTTCTGTCTACCAAGCAGTATAATTTGGTACTGAACTAACAGTGATGATGTACCACAGCTTGGAAGGTAAAGGAAAGTAAAAAGTAAGTAAACAGATGAGTTTATATAGCACTTTGTTATAAGCCCTTTATCTCTAAAGCACTCAGATATGGCCCATGTGTAACAGTGGGATCACACAGTTTTACCTGCCACCCATACAGGAATCATACCTGCCTTACTCCCCAGCCGCAAGGCATCATCCTTTGGCTG
>Ga0049105_1001546_pt1 | contig 10403 bp, 5 predicted proteins | sample WorMetvaBAHAMAS1_FD_61260 | JGI IMG/M metagenome (GOLD analysis project Ga0049105, IMG submission 61260) | Worm MetaG Olavius vacuus BAHAMAS.1 | ecosystem: Host-associated > Annelida > Digestive system > Unclassified | place: Germany: Marburg | collected 2013-04-09 | reverse complement strand
TTTTTTTGACTCGCCGTGTATGTAATGCGATAACTGTCGAAAGTCTCGTCGAAGGAAGTTCATTTTTGGTTTGCTGTGACACCTTCACGGCATACGGGACAAGTTAGTATGAAGGTCATCATAGACATAGCCAGGGAGTGCAGGGGTGTAAGTGCACCCACGGGGTTAGAGTGCTAAGAAAATTTGCTTATTTTGCGGACTTAAGACAAATACGACCATGCTGTTATGCATCAGAAATGAACTAAAATGTGCCATTTTAAGAAAAAGGAACTTGAGTACGCCCTCGCAACGATAATCCTGACTACGCCATCGGGTCAAGATCATGGTCACAGGAGCAGAACACGCAAAATTCATTCCTTGTTTCCGCAATGTGAAACTTCAATCGGCAATGAACTCCGAGTCTATAGAAGATTATCGTAGAGGGTGCGTGCAGCATGGTTTTTTTCGGCTATGATGGATCGAATAGTGTTACCACCGTGTTGGTCACGTGACTGTAAATGCACCACTCGCAGGTGGCCTGCCTCTGATTAGAAGGCAATCTTGTTAACAACAAAGATAACGGTGTTGACATAGAAATTAAACAAGACATGACTGTATATAGTTCAAATCAGTTCCGTAGAAAACAGTTTTATCTTAATTTTGCGTGAGCACTACGATGTTTGAGTATACTGGCGAAGTATTCGTATGACAATTTTCAAAGGTTTTACAGTTAGTTCTGGGTGATATTTAGTCCGGCGCCATCAACTCCATAGCATTTTTCCGAAGGCATTGTTTCTAATAGCAGTTGTCTATGATACTGGCGAGGGAGGTCAGAACGTGAAACTAACTGATTGACACTTATGTGCTGCGCTGTTGTGTAGTTGTTGTGGGACGTGACTCATCGGTTCCACGGCGGGCGGGTGCTCTGCAAGTTAGTCAAGTATGGCCAGATACTCGTTCTCTACGCGTCATCGTATGTGCTCGTGTCGACCGCCCTCGATCGCTACATCGCTATCTGCCACCCAATGCGCAGTCATCCTTGGACGGCCGCCAGCGCCCACCGTCTGGTCGCCGTCGCGTGGATCGCCGCCGCCATCTTCGCCGTTCCGCAGCTCGTCATCTTCGACTTCGTCGAGTTGGCGCCGGCTGGATCGGGCGTCTACGACTGCTGGGAGCACTTTGATCCGGAGTGGACGCTTCCGCTGTACATCAGCTGGTTTGCTGGCGCCGTCTACGTCGTCCCTCTGCTGCTGCTTGCGGCCATCTACATCCGAATCTGTTCTGTCGTATGGCGGAGTGCCGCATCGGCGCCGCCGCTTCCGACATTGTCACCCGCCACCGGCGTCTGCGCGACCACATCCATCGTAGTCGGCCAGCCTACGCCACGCAGTAAGCGGTCACGCTCGGCTGCGGCGTCCCTGTCCACCCTCCAGCTGAAGAGCGACTCCGTTAATATTCGGCGTAGTACGACCACGACGACGATGACTGACAGCGAACTGGCGGCCATGCAAAGCCTGTCCAAGGCCAAGACGAAAACTGTCAAACTGACGTTGACCGTCGTGGCAAGCTACGTAATATGCTGGGGTCCTTTTATCACAGCTCAACTCTGGTCAGCCTGGGATCCGCACGCGCCATTCGAAGGTAATCAACTCCAATACTCCAGTATGGGTTCCAAAAATTAAGTCTTCAAAAAAATTAAGACAGAGGTAACGGAGATCGGTCATTTCTCACAAGTGAATTCGATATGCAGTGCACGCTACTGAAGTAGCTCGAAGTGTTTGCTGCGGTAAAACTCCACCAATGCGCATTTTACGTATAACAATACCGGCGATTGTGGATTAAGACAGTCGATTAAATATCAAAAGTCTTCCAGCTCTGAGTTTGACACGTTTCCTGCTGCTAAATGCTAACTTCACGGACGTAGGCTTGACGATGGCGCGCTTTTCTTTTCACACTGATCTGACAGTAGGTGTATGAATATGATCGCGAATAAATGCTACTTTGGTAGGCGCCATTTTATTTATGTCACAAATATGGAGGGAGTTTTGTTTTGGTCGTTGTTTCGTGTTGGCTACTTGTCAGTTTATGAACGCCTATTAAATACCTGCGTGTCTGATCTTATCGTATCATGCAATTTTATCGCAAGTATGTAAATTTATTGCACATATACATGCTGTGTGCTATTGGCGTGTATGAAGGGAAAGCGATGGTGATCACACTGCTGTTAGCAAGTCTCAACAGCTGTACCAACCCGTGGATCTATATGGCGTTCAGCGACCACCTACGGCGTCGTCTGGTGCGTTGCTGTCGCACCACGCTGCAGAAGCGATCGCAGGCGGCCGCAATACCTTCGTCGTCTGCGATGTCATATACGGCCACCGAACCTCTGCCGCCGTCGGCATTGCGATTGAGACGATCGGTGTTGTGACTGTGCCATTTGTACAACGAGTGCAAAAACAAAATGAAGCCTCTAAGTAGGGTAATCTTCTGAAAGGGTACAGACAAACCCCCGCCTGTTGAGAGGCAAAGTGTCAGTTGAGATGAGATGAGTGCCCATTGAAAAAAGCAGTTAGACAATCAAAAATGACAATCATGCAATGCGACTTTTAAACGTCGGATGGGAGTGTTGTCGTAGGGAATTTGTTACACGGGGTTTTCTCGCTCGGGGATTTGTGGTGGTGGGTTGTGTTGGTAACTCTCTTTTGAAGTGAAAGTTATATTCGTATTCGATATTCATTCGGTCCGTAAAGCAGTGACTGCAAGAAACTGTGTAAGACATTGTGCACATGCGATGAAGAATATCTTTATTGTCGCATTACTTGCTTATTAACACTTTACTAAACGTACGTATACGAATGTATCAGAAATGTGTGGACGCGGATATTTTGGCGTCCGCGTCTGCAGGAGTTAATCAGTCGCACACGCACATACATTTCGTGAGGAACCTTGGAGTCGCAGCATCACATGACAGAGACGTCGGATGGGCATCAATGTTACTAAAGCAAGTTGCCGCGGTGAAGTGCAAGAAAAACAAAAGGCGCGATTTCAGTAAAAAAAATCGCAACTGAGAAATGGCATTCATCGTGTAGGCCTACGTGCAATTCACGACTTCATTACGTGAGGCCCCTTCATGTCCACGTCCTCATCCGCGTCCGCAGCTGAACGTAAGTTCGCGTCCGCGTCTGTCCGCGGACGCTTAGACAGCATGCCGATGCGTCCGCATCCACACGTGACTGACACGTTTTATGCAGAGCGCATCAACCTTACTGTCGTTACTCGTTACCCTAGTTAGGACGCCCGACGTTAGTCAGAAAGGCCTTAAGTTTTACCCATGAACTTTCTTTCTTTTGTTATCAATTTACCGTGCTCAGCAGTCACGCAGAGGACGGCCATCCAATGTATTTCGGAGGTTCGGTCGTAGGTAAGGCTTCCAACAATTGATATAGGGATCTCGCCCACTTCTCCCCTAATTTTCACGGGGGGTCAAGAAGTGCGAAATTTGGCGTGGTTTAAAACATCACTCAATTTTAAGCCGCCCGCATTTGAAAATGCAGCAAGATATCCAAATTTTGAAACAAAAATACAATGCTGCGATAATCGCCCTATGTCCTGGCCAAGTTTGGTGAAGGTGAGTTCACGCACCTCTGAGAAAGCTCTTTCAGTTCTGACCCACCCCCTAAAATTGCACGCGAAAGCGCACTAAATCGTCGATAACTCAGCCGTGGATTATTCGATTTTGCTCAAATTTTGTACAAAGTTTAAACGCATGACACTTGAAGTGCCGTAAAAGTTCAAGGTCAGGAGGTCAAAGGTCGAGGTAACAAAGGTCAAGACATAACATGTGCAAAAATTCGCAATATTATCAATAATTCAGCTGGGGATTGCTCGTTTTCACTCAAATTTCCTACAGACTTTGATCACGTGACGCTTAATGTCCCACGAACTTTCAAGGTCAACGGGTCAAAGGTCAAGGTCACAGTGTGATATAACGTATCACCATCAAAAAACGCCATAATTCAGGCACAGATAAGTTGTCGAAGTTCAACCTTTGTAAAAATTATCCCAGCGCCCAGCGCAACACGTAACGCCATGTTCAAGGTCATAAGGTCACGCGGGCAGACTGTTTCACGCCCGTGGATGTACGGCCGCCCAGCGTTGATCGCCGAGAGGACGAGACAATGGATGTTGCCGTGTTCGAAGAACGGAAGTGATGTCGGCCGTTCGACGGATGCTCTCAATGAGGTAGGCCTATCATTGAAACAGCGGTATGCGTCAGGACTCATTTGCGGAACTCGATCCGCCCCGGAACCCGCAACCAATGAAAATCGAGGAGAAGCGGGGTGATGTGTTCGGAACGCCTCGAATTACGTCTTTGTTCCAGGAATGAATGAAACGTCTCTACTGTAACAGCAGCTATACCCGCTGGTCGCCCGAAGATAATGACCGCCGTCGTCTTATTTCGTTCAATTTCAATGGATTCTTTGTCCAAGACACCTGAATCTGGTTGACTGACACCTCGTCCTATGTTCACGTTCCTCGTTGGTCGACGATTAACCGTTTGTCTTCTTCGCATTAGGCGAGCTCGCCCTATTGTCGCGTTACTTGCAAGCGTAACATAGGCATAGATCATCTTGGAGTTTGTGCAATAGCTTGTCTTCTTGTTAAGTCATTTCATTGTCTGTGAATCGTTCCTTTCTCTTGAAAACTACACGCATACGCGTCATACGTGACTCACAGCGGTCCTGAAGTTTTGTTTGACTTGCGTCGCGATGAAATTCGTGTATGATGATGATGATGATGACGCATAGCCAGTAGCATAAATGGTAATTCTAATGATATGATACAGCTATGACTATACGAAATTGTATACTAGTTATTCCATATCGCTGGGAATGTTTCGCAGAATGCCGCTAATTTCGTTCGTAAAAAATCAGTCGGCACGGCGTAGTGTCATACATTTGCAACACAATCGCCCGACAAAACTGCGCGATTCAGTTGCAAATGCGAACGATGTTATCGAATCGCTTTCATTGATCGACTGACGCGATCGACAAAATTGTATACAACTCGGATTACAACCAATTTATCAGTTCATTTTCTCGACGACAAAAACAACTCGGTCGTCTGCAAATTGACACCACTGCAATAGGGAGCAAAGTTAGCGCCACGCACCGCTAAAAAACGAAACAAAAGCGTGGAGATCGGTGTTCGGCGAACTGCCGGATGTGGTTGGCGTGGATTGACTGAAAATACGTAACCGGAAAATAACGGATCAAATTCACAAAAAAAATTACATCACAAAATGAACACACGTTGATGAATCGGTAGGTCCCTAATAATGCCACGTGTTTTATCGATCGTTATGCTAAATACAGGAAAGAACAGTACAATTGCGGTGCAAAAACGAGGAATCTCAGTAATTACAAACACACCTCTCTGTTATGCATACTACAGCTGTAACACCTTTGTAGTGCAATATATTAGTCGAATGACATGCCAGTATTTTTTATTACATAGTGGAACGTAGTGAAATAATTTTTATATCGTCGATCGGCCACTTTGTCTGCTAACAGCTGTGAGTCAAAGTCTTAGGTATATTCATTCGCGTATACAGTAAATCCGCGTGGCTGAATTACAAAGAGGAGCAGGCTGGTGCACTTGGTGGTCAAGCAATTATTTTGCCTTAACGACAGTTGACGTGCGTGAGAATTCCAGCTCCAGTTAAGTCGTTTGCAGTCGGTAAGCTATTGGCGGAGGCGCCGCCAAAACAGCAACGACTCCTGTCGACACTAGATAGCTTAGCGACCGGCTTCGACTTGGAGGCTTATCGGCGGCGACGGATGGTGGAGGTTCCGGAGACTAATCAGCACTTCAGCGGAATGGCAATTTTGAAGGTAATACAGTGGCTGACGGGTAGCTAATGAAGTTTCTTCAAAGCTGTTGTAATGTGAGCTCCGCGATACAAAAGAAATTAGGACAAGACGCGCAGCAGTATTCAGAACGCGCTGCAATGCAATGTTGATAAAACAGATGATCTGATCTAAAACAAATAAAATATGAATAAATGACTTTCTATTTTAGCAACTCTCTTCTGACAGTAGCATAATATAGTAATTTCTGACTATTTAAGACCTCCCGTGCGTGGAAGCCGCTTATAGGACCTCAGATTGTTTCCTTTTTTCGAACGCCGTCCTCGCAAGTCACCGAACGGCTCTGAACCAATCTCTGCCACACGTTAGGCAGTGGGCTAGGTTTGAAAACGGACATTCAACATTTGGGGACGACCTCCCTCTAATCGAAAGACCTGATGTGACTTCCTATTAGTGATTAATACTAACTGACATCCTATCTCGTACCGTTTTGAAGTTATCGCAGATTGTTGTTTAAATTTTGTACACTTTGCGTTTTAGAGCCAGCCCCCTTGCGTTTTAGAACACCCTTTGGGGACTTAGGGTCAACGTATATTATTCATCTTAGGCTCATTGGAAAGCGCGTAGTGGACTTTCTATTAGTGTTAACTGAACTTTTTGCTAGATGTTACGGCCGAGGCGTTACGAGCGACAATAGATTAAAAATCGGCGTTTTTGCAAGGGGTTGAGTCAGTATCCGCCAAATTTTCGCGTAGAAGTGGACGTCCCTCACCAATCATTTATACACGGATAGATAGGCGAATGAATGCCTTACGACTTTGTCGCTGATTTTTTTCACACAAAGAAACTTTGTAGCAGACTTTCTTCAAGCAAAGTGCGATTTTACACGGAAAATGGCCTTTTTACCTTTTTGAGTCCCCTTTGGCGAGCTTAGAGGAGTTAGGGGCAAGGTACGATGTTCATCTTAGGCTCATTGAAAAGCGCGTAGTGGACTTTCTATTAGTGTTAATCGAACTTTTTTCCTAGGTGTTAACGCTGAGGCGCTACGAGCGAATACCTACTGAAAATCGGCGATTTCGCTTCAACGTGGTCAGCTTGACCCAAAATTTCAGGTAGAAGGGGTCGTCCTCCGCCAACCATTCTTCTTCTCAGAAAACATGGCTAAATGGCTTTTCGTATGGTGTAAAAAATTCAGTACATATTTCTTCCGTTTTGTCACAATCCACGCGTTTGACAGACAGACGAACAGACACCTTTCTCGTAGCTAGTTCTCGCTGGCATTCCATGCAGCGAGGTACAAACCAGCCTCAAAACGATAGTGTTTGTTATTCGATATTTTCTGAGTTTGTTTTAGGCCTATTGGTTTTCGATACTATACAATGTATCGATGTCGCATTCGGTCGTAACAAAATACAGTGCAGCTGCAGTGAAGCATTTAGCGGGTTGCAATGAATCAACAAGATGAATAGAGAGCTCTGGGATTCTTCGCTATTCGACTGACGCTCAGCCGTCTTAACGCTTTGTGCTCTCGTTAAGATACGCGTTCTGCATAGCAAAATACAATCGTCGCCAACCGCCAGCGATTGCAGTTACCGCTCTTAGTTACAGTGTAGTACGGCAGTTGGATTGTAACAAGCTTCATGAGAAAATACTGCAGTACTGAAGTAGGCTAAATCACCAGATGGTACAGATAGATGTTCTACAGATGTGGAGGACGCGATTGTTAGTTTTCGTCTGACTTTCGTGTCTTATCATTCGGGAGAAAACATATCGCTGTAGTGTATGTAGGCCTACGATTAATGATTGATCATTGTTCAAAAAATTATATTTTATTACTAAAAACATAAAACTAATAATAAACAACTTGTTGACAATTTAGATCATTATTTTCCTTTAAGTAGGCTTCTTAGACAAAAACTAATTTAAATTATTTTATGAAAACTTTAGTTTTCCAAGCTTTATTTTCTACATCCAGTCTCTCGGAAATATAAAATATATTATGCTAGAGGATGCTAGTACCGACGAACGGGATGGGTGCATGGCTATCATTCTAACTCTCGTCAATTACAGTTCAGTATTCACGGTCCCTGAAAATCACGCAGCTAAACAAATAAATATCTCGAAACGGTGCAACACAGTAATAGGTTACTGCCAATTTCAATAACGAATGCTATTATACTCAATAATTACGGTTTTGTACATAATAAAAAATAAATAAACAAGCGCGCCTTCTAATCTAAGGCAGGAGCACCCGAGAATGCGTCCATTCAGTTACGCGTGTTCACTTCCGGTTATGCGATATAGACGGTGGTCACACCACTCGATCCGCTGCAGTCAAAAAAACTCATGCTGCACGCAAACTTATGGAAGCCCAGAAACAACATGCGAAATAAACAAGATGCTCAGCTATCGCAGAGAGACTGCGCTGTAGGGTGCGTTATAGTTTTTGCTAAGAGTGGAAGACTGGAACTGGGAGACAATATTTTACGGATATTATAGGTCTATCTTCAACCACTGTGACATAATCGGAATGAAAATCTATCGAATTCGGTGGAAAAAAACGCAAAATAAGGGCTATTACGGCGTTCAAGGTCATTCAAGGTCATCGAGGTCGGTACCAATCGAAAGCCTGTACGCGACTTCCTATTAGTGATTAATAGTAACTGACATCCTATCCCGTACAGTTTCGGAGTAATCGCAGCTAATTGTTTAAATTTTGGACACTTTGCGTTTTGAGCCCCCTTTGGGGGAGGCTTTTGGGGGAGGCTTAGGAACAACGTATGATGTTCATCTTGGACTCACTGGAAACGCGTATTTGACTTCCTATTAGTGTTAATTGAACTTTTTTCGCTAGGTCTTACGGCTGAGTCGCTACGAGCAAAAAGAGATCGAAAATCGGCGATTTCACTGCAATGTGGTCAGTTTGACCCGAAATTTCAGGTCAAAGGGATCCCGCACAAATCATTTCTGCACGGATGGTTAGGCCAATGAATGCCTTACAACTTTGCTGCTAACAATTTTTACACAAAGAAACTTCGTATCAGACTTTCTTCAGCGAAATGCGATTTTAGACGGAAATCTGCTGTTCTGCGTTTTTGAGCCTCCTTTGGAGAACTTAGGAGCAACGTAGGCCTACGATGATTATCTTAGGCTCATTGGAAAGCGTATAGTGGACTTCCTATTAGTGTTAATTGAACTTTTTTCGCTAGGTGTTACGGCTGAGGCGCTACGAGCGAATATCGGTAGAAAATTTTGAAAATCTAACGGGGGCCGGTTGACCCACAATTTCAGGTAGAAGGGGTCGCCCCACGAACGATACTTCTTCTGAGAAAACTAGGCTAAAATGCTTTTTCGTATGGTGTAAAAATCTAGACAGATTTTTCTTTCGTTTTGTCACAATTCACGCGTTTGACAGACAGCCGGACAGACGGACGGACAGAATTCTCATCGCTAGACCGCGTCTGCATTCCATGTAGCGCGGTAAAAATCCTGTAACTCGTGAGCACGACTCATATCTCGTGCCCACGAGATTTAATTCGTGCGCACGAGTTATATCTCGTGTGCACGAACTCGTGCACCAAACCTTGTAAGTCGTGCGCACGTGTTACAAGTCGTGCGCACCATGGTTCCGTCCATACAGTAAAACTTCAGGTAGCCTAAACCCTGCCCTTCCTTTCCAGCCCCTTTCAATACTATCCCCTCTCCTTTTCATTCTCTTCCCTCCCTTCTCCTTCATTCTCGTCCTTCCTCTTAAATCCAGCTAAAAGGTCTGGGGAGCGCTGTAAGCCTCCCAGTTCGTTGTCGAAATCGAAATTGGTGCATTTTAGCTTAAAATCTGAATCAACTGAAAAATGAAAACTTTTTGCTCACGCAGCCGAAATCGAATTTGGGGTGCATTTTAGCCTTGAAATCTGACATCTGGTGGCAACAATTTTTCTGAGACTCAGCTGACCAGATTTCGTGCATTTTAAATAGTAAAGGCAAACGGGGGCCAATTTTTTTGTCAGTGTCATCTATGAATCCGTGCCTCTGGTTCCTGATCCTTCAGGAGTTTGGCGCGCTGCAGACACCGTTACTAAAACACAATCGTAGACTGAAGCAAAGGGACTCATTTCCACCTAATGCAGCTAGCGGGGCTAGGGGATCGGAAGTCTCCCAGTGTGGTCCAGGGGAAAAGCTCCGGTATGGGGCCAAGGGGCGACCAAAAGTTTAGGCTTTTTGCACATCTGCATATAATATGCCCTATGCATAATTCTTTCGTAGATCAGGAGGGAACATGGCCAATTGGTCGGCCCAAGGGTAAATACGCTAGTACCCTTTCGGCCAATCCTCCCTTTCCCCTCTGCCCTTTCCCTCTCCCTCCCCGGAAAGCGGGTGGTCCTGGGGTCTACAACGGAAAACAAGTAGGCGAGCTGTCGCAGGCGGACCGCTCTGCATTGTCAATTAAATAACGTTAATGCACCGCCAGTGTCACTTGTTGGCAACGCAGTATATTTCGTTGCAGAGTGAAGACAGCTGTTGGATATGTCAGGATGCATCGTTGGGACAACTACT
>Ga0049105_1001545_pt1 | contig 10403 bp, 6 predicted proteins | sample WorMetvaBAHAMAS1_FD_61260 | JGI IMG/M metagenome (GOLD analysis project Ga0049105, IMG submission 61260) | Worm MetaG Olavius vacuus BAHAMAS.1 | ecosystem: Host-associated > Annelida > Digestive system > Unclassified | place: Germany: Marburg | collected 2013-04-09 | reverse complement strand
TCGCATGTAGAATTTCTTCACGATTAAAATGATATAAAAACTATAAAAATCGGTTAAGATTAGCCAAAGTTATAGTCAAAAATAAAATGTCACGTTTTTTATGGTTCACTGTGTATAATGTACCAATATATAGGATTTGTTAATTGTTAGCCAAAAATAATATACACGTATGAGCCTGTTAGCAAATACGAGAAAATATCAGATATGCCTACAAGTGCAGCTGTTATATACGCGCAAACAATTTTGTATCCAGTGTATAATTGATGTGGAAAGAATTTTACATAATGTATAGTTCTCTGCGATGTACAGATTACCGGTATAAAGCTTAGGTTATACTGTTACATTTTTGTCAGATATGTGTAACAAAATGTTTGAATATCTAACCTGTCTGTATATAGGTCTATTCATACTACTGTTTCCAAGCCAAACTGGTAAGGAAAACAAGGATAATATTTGCTATACAACTGAGATAACAACTAGATATACAACAAGCAGAGAAGACAGTTAACAGAAAGTACATTACACAGCAAACATAGTCTACGATTACGAAATGTGTCGTAGAAAATGAACACAAAGCACATTTAGTCAAGTAACTACAGTTACTAAGCGACAGTACCGGGTGGCTAAAAATTCCCGAAGGAAAATTTTATATGGGCTAACTCCCGGCGACCACATAGAATTTTATTTTCAGATTGAATGTTTCGATGACAGACAATGAAAAAAAAATTCTTGTGAAGAAAATGACGTATGTGATAAATTGTTAACTGCTGATAGTGTGTAAGTTTGGCAATTAAGGTCCAATACTTTCAACCAGGGATGTCAAGGTCTCGAGACCAACGTGGTCTCGAGACCACTTTTTTGGTCTCGGTCTTGGTCTTACAGTAATTGGTCTTGGTCTCAGCCTCGGTCTCATGAGGTACTGCAGGTCTCGGATCTCATACGGGTTGGTCTCGTGGTCTCAAAGCGACCATTTGAGTGTAATTAATTAACAACTCGCAACACTGGATCTAATTATTATTGTTGAACATCTTACTTACTGATCATCTTAAATGCAAAATCCATTTCCAGTTCATCATTCACCTCATGTGTGTAATAAAAAATGAAATATACCGATTTGTGTTACTTTCACCTGCAATTGACTTGACTGGACTGGTATCGGTCTCGGTCTCGGTCTCGTAGTTTTTGGTCTCGGTCTCATAACAGATTTTTGGTCTCGATCTCGGTCTCGCACTCTCTGGTCTCGGTCTTGGCCTTGATCTCACTATGTTCTGGTCTCATTAACAAGCCTGCTTTCAACTCCATATCATCTGAAGTAGGGCCTGAATAATATAACGAACCTAATTTTTTAGAAACTGTCGCAAAATTTCTTCGACGTAAAATCTAAAAATTTGTCGGCAAAATTTCAACATGTTGCACACGATATCTACTGTTTATTGGGCCACACTGTAGAATGAAATGAATCGAATTAGAACAACATTATGTTCATGGCAACAACCTTCCAGTCATAAACAGTTAATTTTCATAATAAACAGTTAGTCTATAAACCTCAATACCTTAATGTTGCCTAAACAATCTCCAAAAAGAAACTAAATATTTCAAAACTTTTACTGATTCTGCAAATATCCAGTTCACCTTGGATGTACACAAACCACTATTTACACCTTTGTAAGTTTAAGAAAACAGCATTGAAAATAAGCCTAGCCGTATACGTCACACGAATTATGAGAAAGCACAACAAGCATCAAAGTTGGGTTGGGGTACACTTTGCTAGTTACGGTGTACTGTAGTCGGTAGAAGGTTTATGGAAACACAAAATCCATTGCAACAGAGTCCACCTTGTCCCACGTGGTAAGGCCGCATACAGCAGTAAACACTTCTATTACGGCGTGGGATGATCATTTTTTATATTTTTAAAACAAACTACACATGTTGAATGCTCGACGATATAAAAAAACGTTGTGCCCCATGACCTTCTTGTATTTTGTCTAATAATTACAGTTGCAAAAAATTCTTCATGTTGAACAACCAAATGCTGCAACACGAGACCGCTAACAGAAATTTCCGCATGTTCGTCAGAGGAGCGAGACCTTGAAAGACGGCTGCTTGCATTGCAACACATATAAGTTGTACCATACGCTAGGAACACTTATGCACAGATTGTTAAGACTGTAATACAAGTAGCTCAGCTATCGCAGAGAGACCGCGCTGCAGGGTGGGTCAGTTTTGACCAACAGTGGAAAACGATATTCTACAGACATAGGTCTGTCTTCAACCACTGTGACGTAATCGGTTTCCAAATCTATCGAATTCGGTGAATTAACGCAAAATAAGGGCTATTACGCCGTTCAAGGTCATTCAAGGTCCAGGGTCGAATTAAGCTATTGGTGAGGCCTCCACAATTCTTTTATCGTAAAAACTGATGATCTTTTTAGTAGTTGTTCGATACACTTCAACTCAATGCTAATTTTCACGTTTGCCTTGCGTGGGGCCTTCAATGTGGTGTGGCCTCCTGTGCACATTGGATAATCGGGCCCTGTCAAGGTCACCGATGTCGGTATGCGACTTTCTAATTGATATCTTATTTCGTACCGTTTCGGAGTAATCGAGAATTATTGCTCAAATTTTGGACGAAAAACAGTCACTTTGCGAATTTTGCGACTGCTGCGTGGGTCAGTTTTAGCCAAATATAACTGGAAGACTATATTTTGGGGGACATTATAGGTCCATCTTCAAGTTCAACCACTATAACGCAAGCGGCCTGCAAAGCTATCGAATTCGGTGAAATAACGCAAAATAAGGGTATTACGCAGTTCAAGGTCATTCAAGGTCACTGATGTCGGTACCAATCGAAAGCCCGTATGTATGCGACTTCCCAATAGTGGTTAATACTAACCGACAATCTCTCTCGTACCGTTTCGAAGTTATCGCAGATCATTCTTCAAATTTCGGACGAAAACCGGCCACTTTGCATTTTTGAGCCCCCTTCCCCTCTTTGGGGGCTTCGGGGTAACGTACACTGTTCATGTTAAACTCATTGAAAAGGTCGTAGTGGACATTCGTGTTAATTGAACTTTTTTCGCTAGGTGTTATGGCTGAGGCGCTACGAGCGAATATTGATTGGAAATGGGCGTAAGCGGTTGATCAAATTCTCGCGTAGAAAGGGACGTCACCACCAACCATTTTTGCACGTACAGATAGGCCAATGAATGCCAAAACTTTGTCGCTAACGGTTTTCACACAAAGAAACTTTGTGGCAGACTTTCTTTCAGAGAAGTGCAATTTTAGACGAAAAACGGCCATTTTAAATTTTTTGACCACCCTCTGGGGGTCTTAGAGGCGACGTACGATGTTCATCTTAGCCTTCTTAGGCTCATTGGAAAGCGCGTAGTGGACTTCCTATTAGTGATAACTGAACTTTTTTCGCTAGGTGTTACGGCTGTGGCACTACTAGCGAAAATCGATTGAAAATCGGCGTTTTCGAAGGAACGGGGTCAGTTTGGCCCAAAATTTCAGGGACAAGGGGTCATCTCCTACCGATCATTCTTCGTGTCAGAAAACTAGATGGATCGTTCTTTCATACAGCATAAAAATGTGGGCATACGTTTATTTCGTTTTGTCACAATTCACGCGTTTGACAGACAGACGGACATTTCGCTCATGGATGCATAGATGCAGCATGGTAAAAACGGACTAGTTTCGTATTTATATGACACTCAAAGAATGTTTCTGTACATGACAATATATCTGTTGAGAGAATGCCTCCCAAGTAGAGTTATGAGTGTACGCGCTCGAGTAACGACGTCTTTCACTCAGCGATCTATCGACGTAAAGCTATGCAGGTTTCATTTCGAATGATGCTGACAGTTCGCCAGCTGAACATCAGCTTTTTGGTTTAATTTCCTATCACATTGCTTGGCAACAGCTTGAGGACTTGGGGATCATGGATTGCCGATAAATAGGCTAATTCTTGGCTATAGCATGCAGACACAGGACTTAGAACAAAGTTGACGACTAACGACCTCGACTAGACTACTCGTGGGCGCTTGCGACGACGCTGCAGTGCAACGCCAACGCGACAGCTCGACATAACCTCATCTGGAAGTCTGTGTACAACAGAAGACCTCCTCGGGGCACACGGTATGTAAACATGTCACGCGTCATTAAACACAGAGCTTTTCCGTTCATGCGGAACCGGTCAGAGTCGACATGGACGTCACGTGATCTCATTGACAGCAGCCAGGTGTTGACATCCGAGCGCGACCACACACGAGGATCTGTCGCAATGCAGACCACACACACACACGCACACACACACGCAACTATACCTTACTGACACTTATGAATTTTTAGTTCCGCCAATCAATTAAACAAAGCTCAACGGCTTCAATAAGCTTACCCTATCCGCAGCAGATGCAAATGTCCAAAGGACCGCGATTGTAACTTGTGTTCAGAGTGAATGCTACAACAGGTATCGCATGCTGCTGGAGTCGTGTAAGTCACCAATGTCAAAACGTTGTCCGCACAAATCCTCCCCCCCCCCACCTGACAAGTGTCACCCGGACAGACGCTCGCGGACAGGTTCCTGCGGCCTGCCGTAGGACATCTGCGGCATCTGGCCGCATCAGGACATCTGGCCCCTATGGGCATCTGCTCCCTCCGGACGAACTCCCCCTGTTCGATAGTTCTTTACGCATTTGCGGACAGACATTTTTCTGTCATAGCTGTTGTTACATATCACGGGCCCGATAGACGAAAATCTTAGGACGAACTTTGGATAAACTTAGAATAAACTTATGAACTTCCGACTTAGGAGAAACTTGGGAAAAACTTAAGATCGGCCCGATTTACGAAAAATCTTAGCAAGGACTTGGGACGAACTAAGAACTTAAGATAATCTGAGAATTTTCCTAAGATTTTTTTTGCAAATCGGGTCCCATGAGTATAAAATGTCTTTGTTTTACTGTATTACAAATGTTTGTTATGCTGTGTGTAATGTTTCTGAAATACAGGGAAATGCTGCGGGTCAACGGGAAAATACGTAAAAAAATAAATGGCGAAGATTTGGTTTACCCTAAAGTACACATAAATGAAGGCTGTTTTTGATTCATTACACTATCCAGTGTACGGCCGTGACGTACCAATTTGTGTGCCCTACACAATCATACTATAATACTACAGTGTATCCTGAAAAAAAGACCAAAATGTTTTCAGTTATTTCTCCTATAAATAATGGCGCCGTTATACAAGTCACTGATTGATTGATTGATTGAAAACTCTAATGAAATTTGGTATATAGTTTTCTGAATAAAGTTGCTGCAAAATCATGTCAACGTTTTCCACCTCAGTGGAGTAATTGCCAGGTCGCCTACTGGTCATTTCTCCTATGAGACATTTCGCCAAGGGACACTTCGCCTACTATTTGGACATTTCGCCTACAAAATTTTATAATTTTGGTAAAACTCACTCTTTTTAAGGACATTTTTAGTTTGCACATCACGAATTCTCAAACTATAAGAACTCCAGCAAAAATGGCAACTGACCCATAATATTAGCTTTTTTGTTAGTGTTGCGGTTTGCACCAAATATATTTTATAGGCCTACTATGTGAAATAGGTGTATTAAGCATATTTGGTTTGCACTTTTATACCATTAGTGTGGCCAGATTTTAATGAAGTCAAGGCGCCAATCATGCGCGAAAAGTAGCCCAAGGTCGCCCAATTAAGGAATCTGAAAAAAAACAATTAAAATGTGCTTCTTGCTCTATAAGTTAATGACATCGTATTACGTGCAGATTTTGGTATTTAGCACAGTAGCTTATTTAAATGGACTGTGATTTTGCAACATTAAGAAGAAAAATGTTTTCAGCAAACAGCCATCACAAATTGCCCAAAGTAGTCGCCAGTGCAGTAAAAAGTAGCCCAAAACGTAGCCAGGTATCAAAGCCAAACTTATTTAGAGCACCAATGGCTGCCAAGAATAGCACGACTGGCGCTTTTTCGCCTAATCTGGCAACCCCGTAGCCTATATTATATTCGGCGAACACTAGCCTTGTAGGCGAAATGTCCAAATAGTAGGTGAACTGTCCAGTAGGCGAAGTGTCCATAATTCTCTCTATCAGTCCTACATCAAAACAAAACGTTTGTCCGAGTGGGCGAAAGGCACTTGTCAGGGGAACCGTTTGTCCTACGGTGTAGGACAAACGTTCAAAACATGACTGATACATGGAAAATCGAAAGATCTGTTCAGTTAATAACGAAATTTTCAAACAAGTGAATAAACTCGGTGAACTGAATAAAAACAGACGAAATTCAACATTATCTCGAACTCCACACGGCCTGCAGCGCTGTGCACTGCAGCGTGCATGTAAGCGAGACCGCTGTGGAAATCACAACCAAAGATTGCAGTGCACCAGAAAAATAGGGCCACCAACACATCCGGTAAACAGATGGAAGCGGTCGGGTAGAAATGAGACTTATTAATGCAGGTAGGGCTGCGCTGGAGCTATTTCCACACACATCCGGTCAGTCCGTCCGTCCGTCCATCAGCTGTGAGCTTCAGTTCACTTCCGCACCTCGCCGCGGCCCGGCCGTGTGCCGCCCGCAGTCTAGTTCATTGTTTACTAATCACGTGCGCTCTTCCCTGCCCTTCCGTTGCCTATTGTGATTTCCCACCACGAAAAATGACGGCCGCTAACACTTCACACAAACCGCCGCTTCCGCTGTTACCTCCAGTCAGAAAAATTGGGCCTTCGGTTGGAAACTTATTTGCATGACACACGCAATTACATTAAACGTATCACCGCGTCCACTGGGTGTGTCGCTGTACGAGACGTAGCCGAGGTTTTTCATTGGAGATCCTGTTAGTCGATCTCATTGTTTGGATTCTCCTGATAATAAACGCCAAAGAATAGCATATTACTGTAATTGTTTGAGTTGTGTCTTAAGACAATGAAAAAATAAATTGAGGAAAATATAGGCCTATACGCATATATGGTCAATAGATTTTAAATAATTAACTTTTCTGTCTCAATAACAAAAAAAAACAATCAAGTGCTATTGTGAGTTTACACCAATCAAATCTGTTGATCAAAATCCCGAACCATGGACATACTCCAAGCATGAAATTGTCAGTTTAAAGAATATCTGAAATGATGACAAACGGTGAGCAATTTGAACGACGCATCTTTGATTCTTTACGTTTGTATAATTATTATTATGTTGGACATACTCCAGGCATCAGATAGTCAGTTTAAAGAATATCCGTTAAATGCAGAATTTCAGTTTAAATGCCGAAGAATATAAATACGAACATAATAATATACAAACGTAAAAAAATCAAAGGCGCGTCACTGCTGACTGTGACACAATCTACAGAGTACATGACAACATGTTGCACTTGACGTGTTGACAGTATGTAGTCACACGTCACGTCGCACGTGCCTGCCTATATACCTGCGGGCAATGATTCATCGCAGTGTGTTGACGCGGGAACCTGCTGGCAGCACGTCAGTGATGACGTCACTGGAAGCTCGTCGACGTCACAGTTGACGGACTGTAGCGGGCGCGTACTGGCTTGTTCTTCACATCTACGCACGTCACGCATCATTCGACAGTCATTAGAACTTGCTAAGACACGCACGCCGCGTCGCCGAGTTCCAGTTTTTACGCGAACGCACATTTTGAGACCAAACAACGTGTCTTAATTAAATTTATTGCTGGATAAATTTCAGCAAGTGGTAGATGCAAAAGCAACTGCATAAGTAAAGTTGAGGGATGCCAGCACACCGCATCGGCTCTTTGGTTGTTGGCAATCAGTGGCACATTGATTCACTTGACAAAATGGATTAAGTTCGATATTAACTTCGGTCACTTTCGGTGTTAACTCGGGTGTTATCTTTTTTCAAGTGAATCATTGTCGCTGAGAGATCTACAGGCCAGACCGCCACTGTACGATGTTATGACGATCAATTGTGACGTCATCAAATTACGTGTCTTGAGAACAACGACAACCACTTAACACTTTACGAATATTGACATCAATACGACTGCAGCGGCCACGTCAAAAACTGCTGGAAATGCGTTCTACTTGCTTGTTCCACCGGAAACTCATGTACGCATGTCCTGTTCCTTCCTGTTGAATTTGAAAAGGGCGCCGGGTGAGTGCAACGGGAGCCGGGTGGCAGGCGTGAAGCTCAGCGGTGGTGTTCAGGAAGAGAGAGAGAGAGAGGGTCAATAGATTACTGCGCCGCCGGCAAAGCGTTTACCGTCGACCAACGGACAGACCGCCCGACCGTGCGTGCATCAACTGCGTGCTGGCTCGCCCAGCATCCGGTCCGCATCCGGCCAGCCAATCTGCGCCAATAAACTCGAGTGGTTTCGGTGCGGCCATCCTTCGCAGGAAGCGTCCGTCCGTCAGGCCTGGACGCGCCATAACCGCGCCATGACTTTAAATGATTCAAAGAGGAAACGTCATCAGCGATCATTATCATGACGTCGGTCAGCTAACTCCAGGAAGCGAGGCAGGAAGAGCAATCATGTCATCATCGACGAGCTCCATTGTCATCACCGGATATCGCTATCCGCCGCTCCACGGCGTGCATACCGCCCGCCATATTAACACGAGTCAATAATAGCCAACTGCCGGCACAGACGCGCGAAATAACGTTCACCGGAAGTGCAGCTGCGGTCGCCCAGTGTTTCCGGTCTCGGGGCGTAGCGTTTACAGAGAGAACTGCTGATTAATTGGAACAATCATTACACACACACAGTGCAGTCGTCGTCGATATGTTACTTCTGTGCTTATACAGCGTGAGTCAAAAAAGTAGTCCCCCTAACACTTTTTGCAATATTTTCACTCAGGTTAAGTATATTTCCATGAAATTTTGCCATTATGTTGACAGTTTATATTATATCTACAAATACTTACCAATTTTGATCGATTTGTCTTAATATTTAACAAAATGGCGTTAATTTTTTTTACCGCCAATCGCCAATTTTCAACCTGAAATTTTGGGTCAAACTGACCGCGTTGCAGCAAAATCGCAGATTTTTCGATCTATTTTCGCCCGTAGCGCCTTAGCCGTAACATCTAGCGAAAAAGTTCAATTAACACTAATAGGAAGTCCACTACGCGCTTTCCAATGAGCCCAAGATGAACATCGTACGTTGTCCCTAAGCCCGAAGCGTAATATCCCCTATTTTGCGTTTTTTCACCGAATTCGATAGCTTTACAAGCCGACTATGTCACAATGATTGAAGACAGACCTATAATATCCGTAAAATATTGTTTCCCAGTTCCAGTCTTCCACTTTTGGCCAAAACTGACGCACCCTGCAGCGCTGTCTCTCTGCGATAGCTGAGCATCTTGTATATTTAACCGATGGCACGATTACAGAATACAGATGACATGAAATTTTGAGTAGGCTAAATAAAAGTATTTTACCAACAAGTCTATGAGTGAAGACTGTGCAAAAAGCGTGATGAAAAGGTACAGTCCCCCATTTTTACCGCGCTGTATGGAATGCGGACGCGGTCAAGCGATGAGAATTCTGTCTGTCCGTCCGCCTGTCCGTTTGTCTATTAAACGCGTGGATTGTGACAAAACAGAAGAAAGATCTGTCCAGATTTTTATACCCTACGAAACATCATTTAGCCTAGTTTTCTGAGAAGAAAAATAGTTGGTGGGGATGACCCCTTCAGCCCTTCGACATGAAATTTTTGGTCAACCGGCCCCCGTTAAAGCGAAATCGCCGATTTTCAACCGATATTCGCTCGTAGCGCCTCAGCCGTAACACCTAGCGAAAAAGTTCAATTAACACCAATAGGAAATCCACCACGCGCTTTCCAATAAGCCTACGATGATCATCGTACGTTGCCTCTAAGCCCCACAAAAGGGGGGGGGGGTCAAAACGCAAAACAGCCGATTTCCAGGCAAATCCACTTCACTTATAAAGAAAGTCTGCTACAAAGTTTCTTTATGTGAAAACTGTCAGCGACAAAGTTGTAAGGTATTCATTGGCCCCCACCAAAGACGATTGGTGGGGGCTACCCCTTCTATCTGAAATTTAGGGTCAAACTGACCGCGTTGGAGCGAAATCACCGATTTTCTATATATTTTCGCTCGTATGGCGCCTCAGCCGTAACACCTAGCAAAAAAGTTCAATTAGCACTAACAAGAAGTCCAGTACGCGCTTTCCACTGCGCCCAAGATGAACAATGTACTTTGTCCCTAAGCCTCCCAAAGGGGGCTCAAAAACGCAAAAGTGTCCAAACATTTGAACAATAAGGCGCGATAACTCCGAAACGGTACGAGATAGGATGTCAGTTACTATTAATCACTAATAGGAAGTCGCATACGGGCTTTCGATTGGTACCGACCTCGATGACCTTGAATGACGTTGAACG
>Ga0049105_1001544_pt1 | contig 10404 bp, 4 predicted proteins | sample WorMetvaBAHAMAS1_FD_61260 | JGI IMG/M metagenome (GOLD analysis project Ga0049105, IMG submission 61260) | Worm MetaG Olavius vacuus BAHAMAS.1 | ecosystem: Host-associated > Annelida > Digestive system > Unclassified | place: Germany: Marburg | collected 2013-04-09 | reverse complement strand
AAGTGTGACACTGTAAATCGAAAGGCAAGCACGTTAAATTCTCGCACATTATTTCACGTGTGGCTTTTTCTTTACTATTTATACTAAAAATTATTTTATAAATAAATAAACAGCAGTGTAAATAGTATTTACCAATCGCGCAGAGAACAGTCGAAGTTTGGGAGCAAAGCTGATCAGGGATCTGGGAAAGAAAAATCCCCAGGAAATCTCGGTGCAGGGAGGGGCAACCGCAGAGCCCCTAATGATCACGAAGGTTAGTGAGCAAAGTCCCTGAAAGGTACGAGTAGTTTTATATGACTGTTATATGTTACAGATATTGGCAAAATTTGCACTTTTTGCACATTTTTGTGGATTCGTACACAGAAACAACCGTCGCATCTGCCTCCAAACCTCTTTCTTTCGTTTCCCCTGGATTTCGATAATTCCCGTACCCGGATGCATGGATTCCCGCTTTCCCCTGTGGCTACACCGATATTATACGGCAATCTTTATAACGGTTGTGCCGCTACGATTGCCATTTCGTGGTAAATATCTGCTTAAATTGGAAAAAAAGCCATTTTTCTGATAAAATGCATGATGTTTCTTTTGTCGTTGCAAAATCAGTTTCAGAGAAAACGGATTAGCTCATCTCTAAACCAAGCTTACCGTCACTCATGTCATGGGCCCAGTTTGCCGGGCGGTAGGAGTGGCGCTGAGCCCCCTAAACTTCTAATTGTACGCGCACTTCCACTTTTCATGCCAGCGTAAAAAATGTTTCGTAGCACCTTTTAGTGCTAAGTCTACGCGCCAAATTCCCTCCCCCAACAAAAATGACTACCATCGCGTCCAAACTTACTGTAAGTTCGAGTCGTTCTCAAGGCAATTGTACATTAAAGTAGACTAAAGTTTCGTTAATTATCACCGAAATATTAGTTTCTCGTTCAACGTTAATTGAAGTCGTGCATTTTGTCCAGTTGGCGCGAAACACGTGCAGTTTGCTCGCACAAATTAGACTTAGGTCTACAATATGCTGTAAAGTTTGGGAACAGAAACACCGTCAAGCTCTCAGCCACAACGGCTTCAGAGCTACGATGACAGTAAAGTCAGCAAATAAGAGGTAAAACATCACTTTCATTGACCTAACAAGTCGACATCTGTTTTACTATTGTATAAACGCACACGTCAACTCACCACGCCAGCAACGCGCCCGCAGATCACTGCACAATAATACGTATATGACCTAGGCTCGCACCTGCCACGACGACGCAAACACCGTCAATAGATCGCCTACGCAAGCAAGGCCTCAGGCCTGCCTCTACACTATATGCTAGTAAATCGATCGTTGCATATATTACATATGGGTACAGGCGTGCAGTTCAATAAGAGCACGTGCGCGTCTTGACGACGCTGTTGCAGATGCCCGTTCAGTGTCACGTCGCGTGACAACGTCAAGCTCGCGGACGTCGCCGGACCACTGAGTGACAGTTATCCTCCGGGGAGGTATACTTGGGCAGCCCCAGTGCCTATAGCCTGCGGCTAGAACGAAGTCTTTTATGGGATACATGTCAATTTGTAGTCAACTGCGGTAACCACGGTTTCACGCTAACTTTGACATCGACGTTTTAATTCGATCGCGCTTGTTTCCAGAGAGGAAAAGCGAAAGCAGGTGTCCCCCGCGAAAGCAAACTTCGGTGTTAGTAATAGCACAGTGTCCGCATCTCTACACAGACACAATTATGCAAAAACACTGCAGCGAGGTAGTCGACCGGCTTGCACACTGCTGTTGCGTGAAGCTAACTGATCACTGCCGTTGCGTGCAGCACCGCCAGCCTTAAACCAGCTGACATTGAGAACGGTCAACAGTCAGCACACACTGACGCCACCGTCAAGTCCCCTGCTCGCTGCTATCCACATCTCCAACGCAGAGTTTCTCTTCTTCAGAAATTCTAGAATCTGTTATAGCATTTATCTACGGACGCCACCAGCGGCGGATCTAAAATTCGGAGAGCGGAATAACTGTGTGTCCCAAATCTCTGGCAACTGAGTAGGTAGGTATAGACACACGAGCAAAGCCTGAGCTCATAGCCGAAATTATGGCATTTTCCCCTCACAATTATGATTTTGCCCATCTCGTCCCAAAATAAACAGGTACATAAACATAATAAATTTGAATGAATAAGTACTTACATATTTTTATCACTCGAAAATAGGTACAACTGTCAATGCATGACTTCATACCTTGCAACTTCTTGGACCGTACACGTGCTTTGTGTATTTTGTATACTGTACCTTCCGTAAATTAAATGATTGACTGGTTGAATAGATATGTGCATGTGACTAGATGAAATGTTTGACTAAATCCTTATTGTTCAATTGTGTATCTGTAAAGCATCAACTCGAGGGTGTTAAAACCCCGTAAACTCTCCCTCTAGACTCGCCGATGGGACCATTGTGTAGACACTATTGTGAGCGCTGGCAACCGCCACATCGGCCAGCTTGCGCTGAAGACGATGCGGCGGTTTAGACGCACACATCGCCAGCGCCTCCGACTAGATCCTCGAAATTGGCGCTATATAAATCATGTAATAATAATAATAATAATAATAATAATACCAATCATATTGTCAGTGACAAAGTATTGCTGTAGGCCTGTTACGTGGCGACTGCGGAGGCTGAGTGCGACAGCCTATAGCAACGCATCATGACGCAACTACAGCGCAATATCGCATCACACGCAGCTACAAGCACGTGGCTCTGTCGTACTTTCTCGACCGCACGCTACGAGGTGTCGCCACCAACAAATGACAGCTGCTAAACGTCGCTGTAAGCTCACGTCAATCGGCGAACGACCGATATCTCGGTTGCTTTACCTGGTAAAGTTAACAGCGCCTACCTGGCGTACTGACGAACCGAAACGCGTCCATGAATAGACGGCTGTAATGACCATTTGTGAGGACGAAAGAACAAAATGAGAGTTCAAAATTTGATATTTTTTTTCATACGACTATCCACGATTTCTATCGAATTTTCAGATGTCCACGAATTTGGAGAAAAATCAAAATTTTGCTTATTAGCGTAGCGACAGTTCTAATAAGTTCTGACTGATTGTTCCAAAAATGTAATACAGATCGATGTGAACACAACCAAACCAACATATTCGTGAGGGAGAGGCACAGATATATTAAAGTGTCGGAGTCTGATTGAGACTTATCATTACCACCAATGTCTAAGGCCAACTAGTTAGTTATTGCACTGTTCTGTGAATGCAGAATTTAACTGGTTTTTACAAATTTCAGAAATTCACGAATTTCTACGAACTCTCAAACCACGGACCACGAATTCTTGTTCGATGATACTCAGTGTGAGAACCGTGCACTGCATTTCTTTATACCGATACAGAATATGTTAGCGGTTCACTAGCTGGGCTAGTCTCAGTCGATCAGAGCAGAAAATGCGCATGGTAGTACAATCTACTGACAACTGAGTTCTGACATCGACTCCGACGCGACACTCCACCTAGCCTTTCTTCGTACGGTGTCCTCTACTCCCCTGACAGAAATACACGGCTACTTCCTTTTACATATTAAGTTGTCCTGGGCTACGGAAGCTCGTTTACGTCACTGCCTGTAATTATGCGCCTGTGTTACTAAATGCGAACGTAAAGCTGAAGCCGGACCTTCCTGCGACCGAGTTCCGCCATTTCTGACATCAGGCCTACATCACATTGTGCCGCAGAAAGTTTACATATAACAGGAACTGTCCACCTACGCGCTAAGGGCCGAGCCACACGACCAGTCATTGTCGACCGACAGCCGTCATCAGCCAAAAGTATGGCATGACTTGTGTCGGCCGACAATGACGAGCTGTGTCGGGCATTTGTTTGACTGAGGCTGCGGCGCGTTGTGACATTTTGTTTCTAGGCTCCGCGTATAAATAGTCTTTCTTACTTGTCTGCCTTCACACGCGTTAGCCAGACAGCGAAGTAGGCCTAGATTTCAACTCATCTCTATCTCTCTCTCAGCGACGAATCCAGACAAGAATATAGCATTCATTACACTCATAAATGTAGGCCTGCCATCGTTGCTGTGGCTGAAATTCCGCATCCGTCTCTTGCTTGAGTCAGCTGCAGCAACATCCCTCTGTTCAACAACATGTCTGTAATACACACGTCGCAACTTTCAGTGAACGAAGAAAGAAATCAAAACAATACAATTTTAAAAACTTTTAACTGCAACTTTTGAGAAACAGACTCTGTGAGACTGTCTGCTCATGTCGACCGGGTGCAACTATGCATGCCACGGGCGCACACATCCACCACGACGCTCAGGCTGAAACTGATGTCCAACGGGCTATTTATAAGCTGACAGGAAATACAACTTATAACTGGAAAGCACAATTGCACGAACTGTTACGAGTAGCCTATCTCACGCTAATGGAGCGTGTCTGCAGCAGGGGCGGATTTAAGGATTGGCCACTTGTGAAGTGGCCGACGAGGCCCTTGCCATATGGTCCTCAGAGGCCCCTGATGAAAATCGATGAAAAATGTGCATTACAGCTGCCAAAACAGGATTTTTACTCCTTCAAACTCTGTACCGTAGATAACGTCCATGCAGTTAGACCTGTAGACAACAATGCCTTTTCCAAGCCAGAAGTTCGACTCACTGAATGTTTGGGTGGCCCGCAATAAACGCACTCACTCAGCAACGCTGACAAAAAAAACCCGTAGTGGACATGTGTTGTGATTTCCATCGCTCAGATAGTGTCAAGTGATATGATATATTTCTTGATAGGCCTACATTGCAGCTAGACTGCAGTTGCACTGAGTGACCTCGGAATGATCATGCTTAATCGCCTCTCACTGCATTTATGACTCGAGCTCTGTGCCGTTGTCACTTTTGCCGTTTTGTTGACGTGACAATTACTGTTGCTGCAACTGCGTGATAGGCCTAGTAGTAAAATCTTGCAGACAAGCATCGGGTAGGCCTACAGGTGTAGTGGCACCATAAATAGAGTACAAAACAATTTTTGTTTACTGACTAGATAGCAAGAAATGTTTTCATGGCTTTCCACAGATTCTTTGAATGACGACTGTAGAAAAGCCATAAAACACTTCTTGCTATCTAGTCGATAAACAAAAATTGTTTTTGTACTGCTGTTATAAGGACTGGAATCGTATTAAAGGTAAAGCCGAGCATTTGTACAGCGCTTTGCATGGTATACAAACCACTTTAAAGCGCTCAATTAAATCAGGCGATTAATTAAAACACACTTTGTTGCATTACGTACGTTTGACCCGCCACCCCCGGGTTTCTGAAGTAGGCCTAGGCCTGTGGAACCAACATATAAGTGGAGGCCCTCTTGGTCAGTGGCCGACGAGGCTTTCTAGCTTAAATCCGCCACTGGTCTGCAGTGAACCGGTGTTCCATAGTTAATGGTCTCCATTTGGAAATGGACCTCCGGTACTCAAATAATTATACTCCGGTTGCCCGGAGTCCAGCATTGATGGCTTTTTATGAACATTTTAATCGTGTCGTAAATTCATGAACATTTTCTAAAATAATTCATACATTTCATTAATATAATCTTATTTCTATCAAGTTAGCACTGAAAGCTTGTATTTGTGTGCATGTTGCGAGTATGTTACGGCATGTGGTGTCAATTATATTACTTGCGGTAATAAAAAATTAATTGATGTTGAATTGAGTGTTAATTTTCACTAATAGTGCCAATATCTATTTCAAAAAAGCTGTGGAATGAAGTGTCACTATCTACTGTTAGAGCCAGTCGCTATCTAACCTGTTACCTCTGTATGCATTTCTAAAGGGTCCAACAACTTCAACTGGGGATCATGAATGATGATGCGAAACCACGGTTATTGGACTGCAGGGACCATCAACTACGGGAGTCCATTATATTTGTAACACCGGCATCAAATAAATATACACAACACAATGCAGAGCGTAAATATTCAGTCCAATCATTTAACAACTGGCGCGAACACTATTGTACTGGGAGCGACTTCCAGCTAAAGTGTGGAGTACTGCTACTGTCCCAGACTTTAAAAATAAAAAATACAATTTCTCATGCAAATCAGTGTTTGACACGCTACTTAGTAATTTAATTAGAAAGAAACTTCTCCCTGTGAAAATATCCACTTCTAAAAGTTTACAATAAACTGCAGCATGTCATGAGACCCTTTTGCACATCTGACTTTTTCCGGTACCCACAGGGGGGTGGGTTGGGCACCGCTGGATAAAAATCCTGCAGTATACAGATATTCCACACATCATTCCCTTCACTGTCACAAATAAACGCTTCTGCTGTAACGCTAATGCTTGAAATGTAACACACTTAAAACTGAACATATAACATTTCTGCTCAAAATGACAGTAGTTTCGCAGTGTATTTTCCGACAGGCTGCAGACGTGTGGAACATATCACCCACGCTCTGAAAAGTGTGATATGCGTATACTAGGCTAGGTAACCCACTAAAATTATCCATATTTACATAACCATAATTTTGAACAACACGTGGACACAGCAGACTCAGCAAACACACAGACAACATGACAAACTACATTGTCTTCGATGGCGAATCATTGACCAGCATGCAGTATGCCCAAGCCGGATTGATTGAGCAAGGTTTAACGTCCCACCAAACACATTATAGGTCATCTCGGGGACGATTTTACAGGTCATATGACCAAACCAACAGTGTCAAAGCACTGAAGGAAACCAGTTGGTCTTGCAGATACGGCTTGAATCCCACCAGGACCACTCCACCATGTTACAATAATACAACTCCAGGCAACCGCCTCTATGCATGGCGTAAGGGTCCCAATGTGACAAACCCAATCCTAAGCCGGAAAGCCACATATTTGACAATATGTGATCGTGATCTATACCTTCGACTTTTTAATCTCAAAATCTAATCAGTTCATCTCTGTTCCCAACTGCGTGTAAGGTGTAAATTTGATGAAATTCCCACGAGCGGTTTGTAAAATATCATGTTTACAAAGTACAAACTTTTAGTATATAATCGGCACGGATGGACGGACAGACAAACGCACGCACAGCCCAAAAACTGAATCGCCCACGAAGACAAAAAATGCTCAGACTTCAGATTTATTGAAGAATGAGGGAAAGATAACTACTGCATGACTGAACTGCAAGCCAACAAAATCTCATCCTACAGTTTTTTTTGTTGACATTTGCATAAAATCTGCGATGCATTTTACACTGAACTAGAAACAAAGAACTCTAGCTATGCAGCTTGGCAACCAAAGCCAAGAAACAGATAACACAGTGACTTACAAAACACACGAAGGACGCAACAATCACACAAAAATGCAAAACACGCCAGAATAGGCGTAAGCATAAGCCAAAAGATGCAGTTGACAGCAAATTTCGCTCGTATTTTAACACAAGTGACAATGTGATCAGTTGATAATGTTCTACATGCAGAACAAAAAAGAGTATAACAGCCATGAGCCATAAGCTCATGGACAATGCATAATAAAAAACTTTTCTTGGACTGGAGCACAGTTACACCAAGTGGGCCAAAATAGACTATCAAAAGGATGGTACTCGTGTATATGACATAGAAAAGCAATCCATATATGATTAAAATGTTGAATACATTATCTGGAGTAAGATTGTGGTCTTGAATTTTATCAGGTTAAATATGCTTTGCAGTAGTTCAGTAAAACAATATTGCACCAAAAGATAACGATTTACCATTCAAGTGTCCCGGTCACTTATCTGTTCTTCAACATACTCGATATCATCGAAGCACTGTTCATTAGTTTATTAGCAGCAAGACTGGTATTTTAAATTTCATCACAGTTAGATATTCTTCGCACAAGTGCACTGAAACGATACTATGCTAACGACAACAATTCACCATTCATGTTTCACCTGTTTTCCCGTGTAACAGAGTTCGTGAAAGCACTAAAAAATTGCCACCGAGTAGTTCACACCTCAGCTGGGTAATTGCTCACTCTGGAGAGCTTTGCAACAAATATGTATCGTCAAGAGATCAGGAACACTGATCATTTGACGCGTGTTCTGTTACACTACTAGATCCCATAAGCCAGGATGCAATAGAAGGGGTGCAAGATCAACTGTCACAAGGAGCGGTGATAAAGTTTATGGTACATGATAGACATACTGAATTCCTGTTAACCTAGAGACATTCATAATCAGCATTAATTGTGAATTTTGAGGGAGCTGTGTGCAATAACTGAATGTCATGCTTAAATTAATTGGTATTTTAGCATAGTATGGTTTCTCCGAATTTATGCAAATAATGTTTAAATAAGAGGCGACATTCAAAACAACAGCCTTACTCCTGATAAAAACTGAACATTGTGATATATGGAACGCCTTCCTATGTTATCAGTTTTTTGGCCCACCTGCATTAATTCTATTTTCAGTGTCCAAAATATGTAAATATTCAGCCCACAATGCACCTCGTAAATTACTTGATTGTTTTATTTTCAGGATGTAGTGCACTACCTACACTACGAGGCCTACAGTTAAAGAATGGCTGGGTGAAAGATGCAATGGATTATGACATGAAGGCTGTTAAGCCTACATGAAGGCCAAAGACAACATGACAGGAGGTTGATCTGGCTGACCAAGTCATAAAAACAATGATGCAGTGGATCATAGCAAATGAAAAAGACCAATTGATGGTATCCAAACTGACAGCTGTGACAGTGAGTAATTCATTTCATTGACAAATATGCTGATTTCTTATTAATCATATGGTTGACCTGAAAGAAGGGCTGCAAAACGAGTTTGCTGTCTGTTTAGTAAAAACAACTGACAATGGCCAGGAGATATATACTAGTAATGCACCACACATTCTGAGTTCGAAGAAAAATCTCGCAACAGTTGCACAATCATTGCTCAAGCAACGAGGATTGATCTAGTTGTGACGGACACTTTCAGAGATGAACGACGGCAGGCTACAACAGTCAGAGACAGGTAATGCGTAACGTTTAAACTGTAAAGCAGACTGACAACAATGGCAACAGCAGTTGTGCACACCGAGAACAATGAACGAAGGCAACACAACATGCAGACGGTGAAAGCCAGCAGAATATCACAGCGAACATGATGCTATACACAAACATTGTTATCCAACTGCTTACAATGTACAGTAAATAATATCTGGAAAAGTCGAATGACGTTCGAGTATTAACACCAATATAACTTTACGTGATAAACTTATTCTGCAGAATTATCCAATTTCCGCAATTTTACATAGAATGAGCATTAGGCATTAAGTCACTCTACATTAAATTCAGACCAATAGTAGTTATAATTTGAAGTACAGTAAATTACCAAGCAGACAAGGTCTTTTAAATAAACAGAATTTAAAAAAGACATTGCTGGCTGATAAATCAGCAAGTTGGATGAGAGAAGGTTATGATTGTTTTGCCACGCTGTACCTGTTCACTTCTTTCTGTAACCACTTTTCTGTGATTAATTACACCTCATATTCTTTATTACTTGAATTTTGAACCAAAATGACAACACATTTTTAATGCAATAATGAATGCTGTTTGGGGCCAAAGATGGTAGTAATTTTTAACTACTTGAAAATTTGTGCGATTAATAGACTTACTGCACAAGACAAATACTCAGTAAACTATCAACAGTATAAGTTATTTAAATTTAACTACAACAGCTTTATATTTAAGTTTTCTACTTTTTCAAAACATGCAAACAATAAATTACACTGTTATATCTAGATTAAATTATTACCTGTAAATTATTATTACTATTATTATTAGTGTTACATTTAAATTTGCTTACATTTACCTCTGCCAAAGCAGTACTGTGTTTGTCTCAACCTGTCTGTCTATCTGTAAGAAAAATTACCCAGAAACTTGTAGACGAGTTTCCATAAAATTTAAGGGACAGCTAGGCCTGGAGGCAAGAACAAATGATTAGAGTCTGGAGACTATCTGTCTGTATGAATGCTCTTGTAAGCCAAGCCAACTAAAAATATTTGCCTGGTTACACACCAAGAATTTATTTCCACAATAAACTGTTTAGCCGTGGCAGAGGTTTGCACCCTCTAAGTGCCTGCTATTTATTATCATTACCATTACTACCGTACACAGAAACGACAATTCGACCGGTAAATCTCACACTGGGCAGATTGCAAAACATCACACAGCAGTCACACTCGATGAAGATTATGATAATACACCGTGTCCCAAAAAAAACTAAGCAGATTTGTTTTTGTCAGAACTTCGTCAAATTTCCACCAATTTCGATAATTTTTGGCATAAAGATGCGAAACAATCCAAATATATGCGAGGTGCACTCATTTTCCACCTCACCTAATTTGCGTCACCACCTTACCGTGTTAAACGCAAATGTTCCAAATTGCTACATAACGCCGAAATT
>Ga0049105_1001543_pt1 | contig 10405 bp, 7 predicted proteins | sample WorMetvaBAHAMAS1_FD_61260 | JGI IMG/M metagenome (GOLD analysis project Ga0049105, IMG submission 61260) | Worm MetaG Olavius vacuus BAHAMAS.1 | ecosystem: Host-associated > Annelida > Digestive system > Unclassified | place: Germany: Marburg | collected 2013-04-09 | reverse complement strand
GACAAACCCAATCTGCTGGACCTGTAAGAACTGCTCACATGAGTGTGCTGCTGACAGTGAACATTGTGTCACACAACCCAGCACGGAGCAGTTCTGATAATATTCCCTCTTAACCTCCAGAATGTCACCTGTAGGCTGTAGGGCGGGAGATATCCTAGCAAATTTCTACCAATTTATGTAAGCTAACGGTTACACAACAATGACAGAAGTGGTCCAGTAATTGTAAAGCGCCATGCATAGGCCTACACCATTCATCACACTTGCTAAGCTGATATTACTGCTGAATGAATACAATTAAATGAAAAGCAGCAGAAGTACAGCGCTATAATGTGGCACACAAAAACGTTCTAGTTTAGAATTGAATGTAAATCAGTAAAATCTTATCTTCAGTTCGACTTTTAACTCGGCTGGCTGAGCTTATAGCACAGCCGGTTGAAAGCTGTCCGTCTGTCTGTGTTTTTGTTAAATCATAACCGCTACCTACACACAGAGAGACTTGTAATCACGCATGAACTGACCTAATGATGAACTCTGACCAGTGAACACAAAATTTAAAAAAAACTAGGCCAGTGAGACCTACGTTACTAAGGTTATAGGTCATCATAACAAGAAGCTCCGCTACCGCGAAGAGCACAGCGCGTCCGTCGTGCTTAGTTGGTGTACTTTGTGACATTTCTCGGGAGAAAATCTGTTGATGGCTAATCAACCACTTTTCCGTATAACTGGTCACCAAAGCTACCGAATTCGGCGATATAACGCTAAATAATGGCCATTACGCCGTTCAAAGTCATTCAATGTCACCGATTTTGGTACCAATCGAAAGCCCACATACGACTTCCTATTAGTGATTAATACTAACTTACCTCCTATCTTGCACCGATTCCGAGTCACGGCTGATTATTTCAAATTTTCGCTAGCGACAGGGGAGCCGCTTCACTTTAACGCCCTCGCTGGGGTGATCCCCTGCGAATATCATAAGTGATATACCGCTGAAAACTAGATTTTTCGGGCTACATTTCAACCCCAGAATGTGTCGGTGTACCTTTAACCACTTTTACGTAATGGGCCTCAAAAGCTACCGAGTTCGGCGAAAACGCAAACTACACGGCCATTACGTCGTTCAAGGTCACCGATTTTGGTACCAATCGAAAACCCATATGCGACTTCCTATCAGTGATTAATACTAACTTACCGCCTATCTTGCACCGTTTCCAAGTTATGGCGGATTATTGGTCAAATTTTCGCTATCGACATGGGAGTGACTCACTTTAACGCCCCCGCTGGGGGTGATCCCCTGCGAATATCCGGATTAAGTTTACCTCAGACAGACAGACAGACAGACAGACAGACAGAATCCCTCTGGTTATTACAGCGCTCTGCATTGCGAGGAATGCGGACGCGCTGTGAAAATGCTAATTAAAATAGCTGCCGTGACAATTTTCATTTGCTTTCGCCAGAGGCCGCCAGTTGAGCATCACAGCACATATGCTGCTTGCTAAAATTTTTGTATCTTTTTTACTCGTGAATAAATGTGGCATGCGTTCATTGGAAAATTATTTTGTTAACATTTTACTTAATAAAAGTTATCAGACAACAATAATGCTTTACTGTGCACACTTTACTGAAATATGTGGTTCAACTGTAAATCGTAGATTCTTGTTGTACACTGCGTGCTTATTGATAAAATACAGTCAGCAATAACACATGCATACGTATATATGATCATCACTTGTGGTCGTACGAGGTCATAGAAATTTAAGAGAATGCAAGTGTAAACTGTCATTAAAACCTGGAGTGCTTCTGCCAAGGCAAGAGTGCAAAATCCGAACTTAGAAAACACTACTTAAATGCACATGTATTCCAAACAGGCAGTACCGGGTAGACCCTCACTACTGACTACTGACTGACTCAGAAGGTGAAGGTCAATGATATGTATAATAGCTGCATAGGCATCATCCATACACAACACTTACTTGCATGAAACAACAATGACAACCACATCCTATCTTAGTACGCCATATAACAAATTAACAACACCTCGTAATAAAACCAGGGACATATACACACAAATCTAGTATGTGATCACACTGTCATTACTCAATGACAATATAAAAAAACACCTAATAAACTACAATTAACCATAATTTGCATGCAACACTGCAATTATCACAAGCATGTATCTGCATTAAGTAACTGACTTTCTATCATGTGATGCAGCAGCAGTTACTTCAAACTAAAACTTTGCAATATAAAACACGCACAGAAACATACATGCACAGATGCGATCATCACTTGTGGTAATATAACAACGTATAAATGTAGCAAAATGCACTTGTGGAAGTTGTCGCCACCAGAAATATACCACACAGTGGAGTGATATATCAAACAAGTGTTCATGTGGGTTTGACATTGTCATTAAGGGCCATATGCTTCTGATGTCTGCACGAGACATCTGTCTTGCTGTACGACAAACTAATAGTAAAAATTAATTTGGAACTTTTTTCGGCCTCAGCAACAGAGTAGGTACAGGCAAGACCATATCCTGATGAATCACAGCCGACTATCTTAGTTGTATGACAAGTTAACAGTTTCTTGTCAAGTGATCAGCTATTTCTCAACAGAAATTTTTAAAAACACGTCACAAATATGTAACTGCATGGGATAACTGACTCTGTCAAGTGATGCAGCAACAATTACTCCAAACTAATATGACTATCACAGTATATAACAAGCATGCACATACAGACAAATGCAACCATTTTAACTATCACTTTTCAACGTCTATTCTCATTAGCTGGTGGTCCCTCGAATATCTCCAAGGAAATGTCTGGAGACTGCTGCAACTGTACTACTAGTATTCACAGGCGAGCTGCTCTTCCGGATGGCCAACTAACAGCATCAAAGAACTGAACTAAAGCCAGTATTTCACAATACAAATACAGTAAAAATTTAATAAACACATGCTTAATGAAAACAGACATGACACTTAACCAACCAACTTATACTGACATTCTCATAAATGCAACATGCATTGAAAAACTGATTAATAATTTCACATGATATATACTGTCATATGATGAGTACCAGCAAATTGATATATCAAATATAATTAAAGTGTTATCACAAAGCATAGTTTCATTACTATTGCCAGCTCCAGCCACAGGCGTACATCGTCATCCACCTCATGCGTTAACTACATTCAAGTTTTGTTAATGGATGTAGTGACTATATGGTTCATACTCTGTGTACTTAAACTCCATTCATAAACAGCTGATGTGTGAAGGCTCTGATCTGTGTACGTTTCACAGACACTTTACTGGCTTAACAACAGAAAATATCTAATATAACCGTCTTTATTTCACACAAGCACCTAAGCACCTTATATATACTTGTGCAGCACCAGGACAAGTAGTTCAACAAATATTACAAAAAATGAACACAATCTGAGTACTTACTATCACCTGTGACATATTAATGTCATTATATAGCCTAAAAATTTAAAACTATAAGATATTTACAGTATACATTACATCACATCCATACAGGTTCTCGAGTATGTCAGGTAAGGGATGTGTCTGACCCAAATGACGGAACACAGATAATCAGATATGCGAATCATCTGCCGATTTTTTATGCAAGTCACTCACCGGAGACATTTTCAAGTACACTTAAGATGCACCAAATTCAATGTCAGCTGTAATTCACCCTAAACTGGAGAGCTTACAGGGCTCAAAGTTGAAGATGAGTAAAGTTTAACGTTCCACCAAACACATTATAGGTTATATCGGGGACAAGTTTTTACAGGTCAAATGACCCAACCAACAGTGTCAAAGCGTTGAAGGAAGATAGGTCCTAAGGAATAGGCTTCAATCTCACCAGGTCCACCCCAATGTGCTCACAATAATACAATGAATATGCAGTATAAAAAAAGCACAAAATACACAGAGATAAACACAGATAAATCTACTCACAGTGAAAGGGGCCCAGTGTGACAAAACCCAATCCAGTGAACTGTAAGAACTGCTCATCTAAGTGTGTTCATGACTGTGCACAGCTTCAGTACACAACACATAACAGTTCTGATAATCTCCCCTCTTACCTCCAGACAACCATCATAGCTCAGATGTTGTCTATCGGAGGAGAGGAGGTTACAGGGCTCAAAGCCCCTCTTAATTGGTTTTAAGCCATTTCAACAAAAAGTGTAAAAGAAGGAGTGGTAAGAAAAGAAAATAATAAATAAATAATAAAATAAAAAATAACAAGAAACAAAAGTGAGTAGAAAAGAGCACAGAGAAGGAAAGTGGAAAGCCACTGACCTGAAGATTTTAGACATCATTTACAGTTCACCAATTCACAAGCACTGTAGATGAATGCACCATGTAACTGCATGTTCAACATGAGATTTATGCCATTAGTGATCAGCAGCTTCAATCACAGGTAACTTATAAAAATGTATACCGTAACTTCACCAACAGCTTGCATTTCGCGAAAACAAGCAAACGCGAAATCATATGCCAGTAGCTGAAATGAGTAACAGTTTATTCACAACTTTTCAAAGGAATGAGTATTCATGGAATAAGAAATGTATACGTGGTGTATATTTCTATAATTATTCAATTTCTGCAAATAAAACTGGATGGGCTTTGACAGCAAACCATCAATCAGTACGCCTTACCAGAGTGTATTTCATCTCACTGTGACCTTGCCTTTGACCTTCTGATCTCAAAATCACTTCATCGACATGCCCAACTGCACTGGAGTGTAAATTGGGTGAAATCTTCACAAGCAGTTTACAAGACATCGTGATAACAAACTTTCAGTATATGATGATGCACACATGCACGAACTCTGTCACTGTCACAGACAGCCCGAAACACAACGCCTTTGGCCGGTAAAAGCCAGTGCAGTGGAAGCGTAATGAGAACGTTAAATATATATAACTGCAAGTGCAAGTTCAACAACGTATCATGTTGGCTAAGATTTTGCAAACCTGTTGACATTTTTCTGACGTGACGAAAGTACAGGTATGCATAGAAGCCTTTGTGACATTACGAGATCACAGACCAAATATATTACCGATATTGTAAATGCTCACGAACTTTCAATTTCATGATTTCATTTACCTTGCAAAGCTCGCATGCATGTGGCTCTTTAGAGCGTTTTGCAACACACTAAAAACCACGCATTACTAATCGACCAAGAAAATGGTTTTTCATTCATCAATTAACAGCTCTTGACATGAGACACAATTAGTTCAATCAATCAATCAATCAACCAATCATTTTATTGTAATAAAGCATGACAGAAAGCACACCTACACAAAAGAAATAGAGTGAAGCGTCAGTAAACTAAAAACAATAGCTATGCCTAGGATATCAACACAAGAAATATATAGTATAGAAACAATGGCTAGGCCTAGTAGGAATTCTTGTACAGCATACGTGTTAAGAAATCAGCACTTTTCATCCAGTCTCTTAAACAAACTCAAATGCTGACAGTCTCTGGAGAAGGCCTCTTTTAATTCCCACAAATGTGGAAAATGTCCACGAAATTTTAGGTGATTCCTGTCCTACTATGGAGAGCATAAGGTCTGAAACATCAGATTGGAGTGATCCTGTTATTTCGATTACTGCTAGAGAAACCAGAGATGTTTTTTTTTGCAATATCTACATAAAATTACCACTGATTCTGCTACTGATGTAGTAAAAGAACATGAACAGGGACCCACTACCAAAGTCACACATCCAACAGAGGATGCACCGTGGTCCATAAAAAACAGTACATTACATAATCAGTGATAACTTTGTTAAATGTGAACCAATTTTCACAATTTTTGCACCATTAGGAAGAGAATTAAATGTTCAACAAAACCCATGTAATATTTTCCACTTCACCTTAACACTGGTCCCACATTACCTTGGGAAATTTAAAATTTATAATTTTTATTTCATCCCGAGATTTTTAACACAGACTGGTAAAATTTCACAACCCTGCAAATAATCACACACATTTTAAAAGAGAAATATCAAGTCAAGTGTTAAAGAAATTGCAGTTTTACACGTGGCATGTTTTTAGCCACACCTTCTACATTACAATGCTCTGATTACAGAAATAAAAATTGGTTTGGCTTTATAAGCCACAATGGCATTGGTCTGACAGATCATATCTAAACACAGACAACAGAATATCACCAGTACGGTACGCATATGTTTAACAATGCACCGTATCCAAAATACAGTCAGGGCATCATAACTTGGTTTTGGCTGTCCAACCAAAACTCTCACATGCAATTTGCAACTCGTCCCAAATTACGAGGCTCAACACTGAATGAGGACCAAGTCGGAAAAGAGAGGCCCCCCAACCCTTGTAAAAACCCCACAAACCCTCGGCGGCAAAAGTGCGCATGAAACAGTCAGCAACACCGCGGTAGAGCAGCCCTCGTCCGGCAGCGTCCGTGCCCTGGTTGTAGAGTCGCGTTGACACAACGTCGAACGGAGTCATCATTAGCACGACTGCTACACCACTCATCATGCCGGCCGCAAATGCATTCAACCAGCTGATTGATGGAAACAGCTACAAGGTGCACAAAAAACAACAACCATCTCATCTGAGATGCAGAGAAATGATACACAACTGACTAAGCTTCTGTCTAGAAAAATATGACAGAACATTTGATGTTAACCTCTTACAGTTATCACGGTAATCGATCACATGGTGTGCCTGTTAATTATTTGACCATAATCATGACTATTTGATCATAATGTGGTATATAGGGTCTTGAGTTGTCCTTTGACCTTTTTACCTAAAAATCAAATCTGTTTTCAACTGCAGCAAAGTTGTCAAATCATGTTAAAAAACTTCTCGTGTCCGTAGCAACACTAGATATTTCAGTACCCGGTAACTGATACGAAAACTAATACTAAAATGATTGGTGTTAACACTAAAACTGAAAGTGTAACTAAATGACTTTTGGAACTAAAACTAAACTAAAATGACTCCAAATACTAAAATCTGATTTTCTTTTTGACTTTTACACGATAAGCACAAATATCATATACTGTTCGTAAATAACCTGACAAAATTCTGAACAGCATTCCGAATCACTAAGGTTGCAGTCAAACCGGCACAGTCCTATCATTAAATTTGCAAATATTTATGGCCTCTGTATTAATTAGTGCATAGAGGATATCAGCAGCACTGGTGCATATGACAGCGGCGCTAACTGCCATTAAGTTCTGGCGCCAGAAAGAGGAGTTAAAAGTGTATTCTGTCCTGCCACTGATAGCACAGGATTTTGTGCAGGCTTTAACTGAGATCCGACTATTTTCAGTGTGTGGTATACTGACTGCTAGTAGATGCAACAGGATAGAAAATTCACTGCAAATGTGCATGTAGTTAAAAGCAAACCAGATTGGTTATTAGACTAATAAAACTGATAACTACAGAAGACTGTATTTTCATGAATCCTGTTTGCGTTCCTTATTAAACAGTGCCGATATTTAAACTTCATACCAGAATAAGTGTTATAAAAAAAATAAAACTAAAATTACATAACATAAAAACTAAAAATGGTTATGGGAGAACTAAACAAAAAATGACTATATTTCTGCCATCACAGCCTATATAATGACACTTGCCTGCAGCATGACAATGCGTTCTTTAGTCCACGAAAAAGTTGTTAGTTGAGTCGCTGAGCCGACGGCCACACGAATTGAAGCTCCACCAACACCTCGATACAGACCACGTATACCATGAGTTGCGAAAATTGTACTTAGACCTCTAGCCATGCCACTAGTGTGTGTGTGCTGATGTCCCACTGCAATCTCGGCATTGGCAAGTGCCTGAAGATGAGTTTTCACCTAAAAGTTATTTGCAACAATATTACGCATATGCGACAACATACATAATTCAAGTTTTACTTCAAAATAATAATTAAATGTCATTACCAGCAAATTATCCAACTAAAAAATAAGTCAAAACTACTACTGCTATGTACACTGAAACTTCATGACATTACAAGAATTTGTTGGCATGAGTTGCTTAAATATCCTGTCTCAGTGGCTTAACATGATGAGGTTTGGCCTTGGGCGATTGCATGGCATGGGCTGGATTTCAAGTCCCGGTCCAGCCAGTGATTTAGCTTGAGATCACTAACACGCCTACATTATATCTAGGACAGAAAAGAGAGTTCAACAGCGTCTTCTGTCATTTGTAACCGTTGGTGATATTTGCAAGTAGTGGGCATTTTTAATATCACCGAGGCATAAATGAATTCAATAAAGCACCATACAGCTACACTAGCCGAACCATGTCCTCAGGGTAGGCAGACCACGGCAATTTGAGAACCAGTCTAGCTGTGCAGTGGTCAGGTCCACACTGCAACTGGACAAGCATGGTATGTTACAGCAATTCGCTTTTGTCTGCGAGATTTATCACACATGACGATTGCTGATGCACATTAATGTTGGTTAATGTTGGGCCATGTCACACAGACTGTCGACTGTCACAGTAGTGATTATGTAATGGCGGCTGCGCGTAAAACGTACACTTCACTGCCTTTCGAGGACTCACAGCCTCATGCCATTAATATGCACAGTGCAGTTTACTGAATGCATGCCACTGACAGACTAGTATAAATCAAATAGCAAACACCTGAAAATTGAATTTCAATGTATAAACTGAACTTCGAATTTCTGAACTTCATTTAACATCCCTCCTAGCCTAGTTTGTCTTAGGTGTTACAGACTATCCAGCAGAGCTGAGAAGGTGCTGTACATTAAATCACAAGGACGTGCAACAATCTTTTATTTACTGTTTACCTAGCTAGATAGTAGATACAAACAAACCAGAAAATACTGTCACTGTACAGTATGACTAATTACCGCATCAAACCACTGTGGACTGCTTCGCACCACATCTGACTAAATTGGAGATGGGTCAGCATAAACCACACACCAGCCACACCAACTGTACATGTATACCAGTAGCATATCAAGTACTGGTGCCATAATCGAAGATGTCTTACACACATGATGTTAGACAAAAGCCCTTTGTTCCATGCAGCGGCTGTCGAAAGTGCTGAGAGAGTGTCCAGTGAGCTACAAAGCCCCGCTTACTGAGAGCAAAGCAATTACTCTTACATGTCCTCTACACGACGAGCAGACTATTTCTAAGCTGTGGAAATTGGTTAGCAGTAGGTAGGTTGATGCAGACCTTGCAGTTCTTGGATAGTGTGTGGTGGTGTGGCCGGTGTATGGTTTATACCAACCATTGAGACCTGCATGCAGCGGACGTCCTAATATTGCTTTTGTGGCAGCCTAACTTATAATGAGCAGCTAACTGTGCACCGGGTGGATTGTTCACTCTGAAGCTAATTCCAGCGCTTTTCGGTGTTGTTTTTAAAATTACGATCTTTCTCATTCACAGACATGTCAGGCATGGTCAGATGTGACCTCATGTGGTCCGATATGGTAATTAGTCATAACCGTCACTGTATCTACTGGAAATTGTAATGTTTCTGTAGAAGCTAACCATATAAAGTGGACTCGCAACTGCAGCTCCTACACTGCCTGAAAAGGCACCTGCTGCCACAGAACGTACAACTGATATGCGACCATTCTTGTCCTTTGTGAGACCCATGTCTAGGACGCGCTGGTAAAAACCCAGCCGGACTCCATTCATAACGAACTGATACCACAGCGCCGGCACTAGTCCCTTCTGCAGTGCCAGCAGTCCGTCAACACGGCCGATCGTGTAGAATGCGTGAACGACGTTGCGATAGTGTACAGCGTGTTGACCTCGAGCGACCAGCTCTCCCTGTAGCTGCATGCGAGTCTTGGCCACCTCTAGCGGGTTCGTGAAAACCCCCGCACCACTAGCTGCAAGTCCGCCAATAAGAAACTCCAACGCCATTGCCAGTTATAACTTTCAAAGCCAATACATCAGTGCCACCTAAATGCCAAGCAGAGCGATCCAGAGACAATTTCTACGACCCTCATAGTAATTTCAATACGTCATTCCGCGTGTCAAAACTGACCTGACCTGTATTGTTTACATTGATAGTAGATCAAACCCCATAGATTATACATAGATATCAGCTTATCACTAGTGATGTTTCAATATTACTTTTTCGATTTCGAACAGATGCGATATACCGCATATGCGATATTGACGAAATATCGCGATATCGATATTTAGTAAGTAAGTATAAAAAATATAAATGTTAACCATCTAACACCAGTGTCAACTTTTTATTTACTTGTATTGTTTTGATCTATTTAAGCCTTAGGGCTATTTCACACTGACGCGAGTACTCGCTGCGAGTACTCGCGGAAAAAGTCATAAGTCTAGTTTTACCATTGTCTATTCACACTGACGCGAGTGCTCGCATTACTCGCGCGAGTAC
>Ga0049105_1001542_pt1 | contig 10406 bp, 8 predicted proteins | sample WorMetvaBAHAMAS1_FD_61260 | JGI IMG/M metagenome (GOLD analysis project Ga0049105, IMG submission 61260) | Worm MetaG Olavius vacuus BAHAMAS.1 | ecosystem: Host-associated > Annelida > Digestive system > Unclassified | place: Germany: Marburg | collected 2013-04-09 | reverse complement strand
GGTCTTGCAGCATTGTTAACAAGACCGCAAAGGCTCAAGACCAAGACCAAGACCAAGACCAGATAAGGCAAGACCAAGACCAAGACCAAGACCAGAAACAGCAAGACCAAGACCAAGACCGAAAAAATTGGTCTTAAGACCAAGACCAAGACCAAGACTTAACATCACTGGTGTTATAACCACCCAGCTTACGAGCTGAGTAATAATAATAAATGGCGACGGTGTCTGCGGATGATAGTAGCCGATCGGCAGACTCACAGCCCAAATCGGTTGGTTTGGTCTGAGAGTTGGCTGCCACCCGGCGCTCAGTCTGCATTCATCAAATGAACCGGGTGAACTCTCGCAATGACTATGTCATGATGACAGCTCACTCCAACCAAGCGTGACGTGACCACCGTCGTCAGTGATGAACGGTCACACTTCACTGCACTGACAATATTACAACTTAAGAATGAACATCTTTGGAACGAAATGAGCTACTGACGAACGGCAAAAGCTGTCGATGGTCATCTACATTTTGCCAAAAGTTGGTAAACTTTGGTCCATAAACAGCCGAGATCTAGTTGCATTTTTTCTCGCCCTTGCATTTTCTTGATCAATTGTCAGCATGTTCATGCAGAAGAACTCGACCAGACGTTGCCAGATGTTTGAAAGTGAGCAAATTTGAAAATGCACATAAAATTTGGGAGGTTCCCTTCCCTGAAATGTGGAGCCCCAAAACTGCCTATTTTTGGCGATTTCACCACGTCATATAAGTGCGAAATCTTCGGAACAAATCTCAAGGAAAATGGAAAACAGATAAGTAAATAACAAAGGCTGCACTTCTTATGAAATTTGGTGCACTCACTTTGACCCATAAACAGCTGAAATATCATTGCAGTTTCTGACCCACTGTGCACAGCGCAGCCGTCAGAGAGCAGCTGCTAATTTCTATGCGTTGCTATGTCTACATGTTTGTATTCTGTTTTTGTTTTACACAGCATAGTTGTTGTATATTGTGAGCGCGGTGGGGCGGACCTGATGGGATTGAAGCTTGATCCTTAGGAACCGTCCCCGATATGACCTATAATGTGTTTGGTGGGACGTTAAACCTTGCTAATGTCTAATTTATTTATTGATCTAGTTTACTTCCCTGAGCTTCCTGTTTCCCAGTTCCGTGCCAGTGCAGGCAACAGCAGACAAGACGAAGTACTTCTCAGGCAACAACAACAGATATAATGCGACAGTTTGAGTAAGTAACCAAGGCATCACACATTCCAGTAATGAATACCAGTACACTTGAAACACAGTTCATCAGCAGCACAGTTTTCACCTCACACATGCCAAGTTATTTAGCAAGGATGATAAATTATGCAATGCGATTAGGACTGTCCTGGATGTGGTCTTCAGCTAATGTGTTCTGCCAGTGAGACAACTGCTTCAAAATATCACAAATACATGACCGAGCGGTTATCCTTTAATGACTCCAATCGGTCGCAGTTTTATGCATTTCTGGCTGATGCCGGCCACGTGGCCTGTCAACAGACGCACAATCAGCAGCATTTTATAACCATTTTAATCATGGCAAACATGCACATGTAGTGGTTCTAATTTGTGCCACCCGGGTTAACACACAGACAGACATATTCTGACCAGTTATACTATTAGCTGAGCCAGCTGACCTAAAGAACTTATGAATTATTAAAACATATGTTATCAGTATGCATCAGCTGTTGTTTTTTCATATTACCAATAAGGCACCTGCCAGTGCTAAACTGTTTTGTTTGCTATACAACACACGCCATTACCAATACAATGAACTCTCTGGAAAATGGTCTCCAAAATGACCTATTACATGCTGAGTGGAATGTTAAGCTCTACTTACTCACACAACTGCACTGTGACACTGTGAGATGCACATATCCATGTCACCGTGCAGTTGTGTGAGTAAGTAATGCGCATCCCACACATACACGCTACTTATCTAGTTTTATAGCTAATTATGTTTAAGAATAATTATTTGCCATTCACATAACTAATTTGTGATACACCTCACTTACATGCATTGACGACGTCGGTCACATTCTTGTACGACTCCGGTGCCTGAAATTGTACAATACAATGACAGTTTTTGTCTCTCTCAAAATTTATACAAAACTAAATCAAGTAAGGAACTAATGACACGTTACACAACCACAATGTTAACCATTTCATCACGTGACCCGTTGGGTTTATGGTTTATCATACTTGGTGCTGTAGCAATCCTTTGGTCCTACGGATTATATGCTTAGCAAGCTAGCAGTGCAGTATGCATTAACGGTATATAGCATGTATTAACTGGCTGACCTAATGCTATAGAGCTGGCAGGAGCATGGTTGGAGATGCCACAGTAATAAAAAGGTTAACAACTACTGTACAATAATACAGGAGGCTATCCACACACAAGCAGACATGTTCCACTTCAGTATGACCATACACTTTACTCTGTTCTCTACTACTGCTCTGACACTGCAGCAATTCCATGAATGACCAGAAGTCATTCAATTCAATAACTTCTGCGGTTATCTGTCATACAGAGTGGCCCAAATTAAGTGAGAACGCGGCCCATTACGATTGCGTGACCGTCGATTTAACGCTTTTAAACTTTACTTATTTATACTGTTGAGGACGAAATATGTATGTCAGAGTTTGTTTTGCTTAATAACGCGGTAATATTTGTACTTTTGTTTGGTATAACAGCGAAACTGCTGCTCTCCAGTGTGACATGGGTCGAAGAAACAAAAGACAGTCTAATTCTAGTTACGTGTCTGCGAAAAGACAAAATATAGTCTGCTAGTGCTCAGAGTTAGTATCGTTTTTCGATTTTCATTTTCATAACTGTGATCATGTGACCGAGTTTTACTCCATGGCATGTGGTTAGAAATTTTTTGCAGCTTTCTATGCAGCATGTCTTAACATACCGTTTCGTAAAATTTCATTATTCTCCACCAATTGTTACAAAAGTTACACAGCAATCAGCAAGGGTTTTGTGATAACTATGCCTCACCATCTATGTAGTACATCATGAAAAACATTTTCACTTGGACTTACTTCTTCCATGACGAGCTTTGGAGATGCTACTCGGATGGATATTCCTTTCTCTTCGAGCGTGCGTAAGACTTGCATGTAATCTAGATTACGACGTGATTTTGCTCGTGACCAAGCTCGTCCCTAGATCAACAGTACAACAAATGAACAATGTAACACAAGCATATTACAGGTTCTGATTCAACAGCATACTATGCATATATTATGTCAAAATACAACACAATAAACGAGCCTAAATATGATGCAACTGCATAAATGAAACTAGAAAAACTGATTGCACAAGCAAGTATGCCATTTTCTTGTCAGCATTTACACTAACATACACATATTTTAATTTAATTATAGACATTGCTAATAATGATAGGACTACCCTCAGTGCACTTCAACAAAGTTATAAGTATCTACTACAATGCAGCTAAATGATGTAAATCTGTAGACCTGTGTTTAACTGCAATTAACTGCACAAATCCTGTGAGTTGACAAAAACTCTAAAGCTTATATGGACACAAATATTGTCACTTTCCACTGCACCAGCACAGTGTTTAGAATCATAGCCAATAGCCATTTGTTTGTGTTTAAGCACTAACACTGTTGACTGGGTGTCACGAAGGGCAATGGGCCGGTAAATTACCACTCGAGTTATCTCTACAGATTTCATAGCAGACTTTCTAGGACCATAAACTAACCTAGGTGAACCTGGAAACTAGCCATATAATGGTTGTGCGAGTATTCTGTAAACTGCACCAAGTAACACTACCAGTACTTAAAATTGGCAATTTGGGGGGCATAAAATTAACCAAACAAGTGAGCCTCGAATATCACATCATTGAAATGTATGCCTACACCATTATAGGTTAACTTTCTGGTCACGACCTTGACCTCTGACCTTGAAAATCTTTTCAGCAATGCCCTCTCACATGATGAATATTGTGGCAAGTTTAACTGAAATACCTCCATTAAGTACAGATATTGTGTCACACAAAACAGGTGTTAACAGACAGACAGCTGGACAGATGACCAATAATGCCTCCACCACTATTATTAGCTGAAGCATTAAAAAAACATCTCTCAGCAGCTACAAATGTACAAGAATCAACACAGCATATGACATGATATGAATGAACAAACTCACAGCACCGTGGCACGTTGAACCAAATGTCTCGTTCATACCCTGCTGAGTACCAGTCAGCACATAACTACATGTTCCCATTGTCCCACCAATCAACACAGGCTGCCCTGTCAACTGTCATCAACAACACGCCAATGTATGATGACAGCTTTTCTGACATCATCAGTTCTTGGCAAATCTGTCCCAGTTATGCAGTTTATTTTCAAGTGCTTCATAAGCCTGTTTTACATTGTCGAGCCAGCTCTTTCTGGGTCGTGACTGGATGCTTTAAACATGATGGCATTATGATATCATAATGCAAGTGAATTTGGGCAAACTTGCTGTTTATATGCCAGTACTGGCAACAAGTCACACTAATGTAGTTCTTTCTGTGTATTATAATAATAATAATAAATAGACATCTGTAACATATACAATGTCAGCAATTAAACTGAACTGGAGGTGGCAGCATTCCTTTAGGATGCCAGCAATAAAAAAGTATGGACGAAGCTTTCTGACAGGATTTGGGGTAATTCGTATAACTTGGAGTAATCTATTCTAGACTACAGGAGCCAAGCAACTAAAAAATCTTTATGAAACTCAGCAGGAGAATCATGCACAGTCAAGGAAGAGTTGACTAGCTCAATACAGTATAGGTGGGTGATGGTGTATAGCTGTGTAAAGTACAGGCTGCATTACGGTACCATAAATGCTACATCCTGCAAGCATTATGTTCCATTACATTATACAGCACCAAGTCAGTTAGCCGCACTTCAGCGAGCAAGAACCTCAGCTGCAATAACAACTATTAACTCGTGACTGTCGGTAAACATACAAACCTGATAGTCAACAGGTATCAGAGGATGGTGTGGAGGAAAAGCTCGCGTCGATCCTTTCCGATGAACAAGAAGTGTTTTCTGCTTGCCATCAATAAAATGCTCTTCAACTTTTGCTATATTGTGTGACACATCATAAATGACGTGCATATCGAGGTCGTCGGGCGTCGTGTGAAACATTTTTGCAAAAGACTGCATCAACATGAACAAAAAACACAATTAATCGTTCTTTGTTCTTAATAACAAAGTTATGTGTTCTGCCTATATGCTGCATACCAGATTTTCAAAACATTAAACCACTGGCAGCACTGTCAAGTCATTGCAGGTGGTGAGTGCTGAAGTCTGAAGTCGGTATCACTACAATTTTTAATTCAAACAAGATGTCGTAACAAATCTCCCAACGAATGCTGCAGTATGTCTCTCTGAATGAACCACCAAAAACTGCTCAACAAACTGCAAACTATCAGCTAAATAAAGTACGTGGTACTAAACTGTCATCATCTGATCATCAAATGGTCATCACGTAAATAGCTGGACATGAAGTCTATACATTTTAAATTCACATGGATCAGCAACAGTAAGGGAAAATCTCTTGATATCACATCAATATCAAACTCGATATTGGCATTAGGGCTGGAGCTTACTCTGGTCTCTAAGCAGTAAGCCCACAGATGACTAACTCAAGAACCTGGCAGTACGCTGCCATTACGTCACAGTTATCCTGCCAGCCACAGAGCATTACTGCTCTTTGCCAGATAACAAATTATACTTGCTAGACGACCGAAGCACACGTGTGTGAACAACTTGGCCATAGCCTTTACACAAAAATGGAACAGCACTACTTTATAAACATGTGCAGATTAAACAATAAATATCAGGAACTGAAGGACTGACACACAGAGTTAGACTGTCATGACCAAGGAAAATATCTGACGTGAGAGTTCACCTGGCGGCAGAGAAACGTCATACTGCTGCGGTTGACCCACGCATAGTTGGCCGCTGCTGCCATACCCTTCAGATAATCCTGCCCTTCCTCACTGTTGATATGAGCACATGCCAACTGCCGGTCATTGACGTCAATCTTGTCTCTCTTCATTGCTTTTTCCATTGCAACTAATGCATCTGTTATATACACGTTCGGTCAACATTACAAATACATCAATTTGTATAATTTTTGTATACTTTCAGTCATGAATAAATGATGCATGCATTCATAGTAAAAATGCCTGCGTAACCTTAAATCTGAGTGCCCACTACCTGGCAGAAATGGAAAAACAACACTTGACAGTTATGAACGTGATAATAAAAAAAACAATGCATTGAGTATGTCAGCAGCAAAACGCCATGTACAGAGTTACAGTCAAATACTTCCTGCACCCTTTTATTTACCACAGCCAATGTGCAGTTTTTCCCAATCTTTACGAAGTAATGTGTGCACAGATTTAATTAATAAGGTGACGTCGGCAAGTCCACAGCAGTTGCATGGAACATTCATTCATAATTATAACAATAAACAATACAGTAATTATTTTTAAAAATCAGTCAAAATTAGCCAGAGTTACCATGAAACATAAAGAAACACAATTTTTATCACCCACACTACTTATCTAAATATTTACTATTTAAAATAAGAAAGAAAGAAAACACAGACATAAACCTTGCCTAGTATTTAATAAAATATCAAGCAACTAATCTGCAAGGAAATAACTGATAAAATAAAATATGCTACATACCAGTATGCAAGCAAAACCAATAAATTTGATTTCAAAGACTAAAAAAATAGTTCAGTCACAAATAGTTAGAATTAAATCTTGAAATAATGCACAAAAACTTCACATCAATAATTTTTAAAAAGGAACATGGACCGAAAAAAAGAAGAAAAACCAAAGGTAGCTCAGTGTTACAATTCAATGTCCAGCAATTCAGTTTATATGTGACACATCATGCAGCTCAATCGGTTCATATTTGTGGAAACAGCAATATACAAACTGCAAATTTTGAGCTAAGAGAATTTTTAATGTGTTAAAATCACTGACAAAAACAGATGCGAGAAAATTAGCAGTAAAATATAGCGATTTCAAGAAGTAGTCTATTCATAGTCACATAGCAAATTATCAGACTGACACATGACTATAGCCAACAAAACGTAACTTTTGCAAACAAACCTGTTGCCACTTGATGTCCAAGACCTCGACTGCCGCAGTGAATCATTACACAGACTTGTCCTGTTTCTTCAATTCCCATCTTGCGAGCATTAAATTCATTGTAGATCTCGTCCACAATTTGTATCTCTGCGTAGTGGTTACCGGCACCCAGTGTGCCAAGCTACCACAGTCAGTACATGAATCATCTCATGTTACGGATGTCTGCAGTGTCTAAAAGATTTCACTGATTATGAAATGCTGGAATCCTAAATAAACATCTGTTGCAAATTTTGTCAAATACTGCGTGCTCATATTTTCATATTTCTGTTAGTGTTGTTACGGTAAACCGAACCGAAACTAAAACCGTGGTGTTTTGTTACCTCAGAGCGTCAACATCACCGCGATGTTTCATGCCTAAAACGGCACGGTGTTTGTGCATTTTTATTTTTTCCTAACGTACACTACATCTACTATTTTTTTAACTTTTGCATGACAATGTCACTAGAAGTTTCGCTGTAAGCCTACGCCTGATGTGATTTAGGATTTGCCCATCACCAGTGTCCATAGATGGCTGTGTGTGGCCATCGGTACAACTGTGTGAGATTAAACAAACCCGCCGCCGACCGTGTGACTGCTCCCCATCCTGCGCTGTCTTGTCGGTCATGCATGTCTAGGCAAGCATCAGTGATGCATTTCACTCACATGGGAACAACAGCCTGACTGAGATCAATTAACCACTTTGCCTGCTCGGCAGTGTGCACCCCGCACGTACACCACTCGCTTGCTGACTAAGCCCACAGCGAGAAACTATATGTTATGGAAGCCATACAGTGACACTTGGTGCACATGTATAAACACCGAAACCGAACTGACCACCGACTTTTTCATGGAAACACCGAGCAACACCGACCAACCTTGAAAAAGTCTACACTGATTTCTGTATCAGTTCCCGACATTTCTGTTCTATCAGCTGCAAACACATTTATTTAATTCTTGTATTGTTTTGTGTCATCTTCTAAACTCCATTCGGCTACAAAGTGCTATTTACAGTTATGATAAAGCTCTCAAATAATACAGTCTCTCAATACTGACCTGTGGCAGTCCTCGCTTCTTTGCCCGCATGCTGACTTTTGACGGATCAGCTTGCAGCATCCGGCCATATTCCTCACAGTGCTCTTTATCTTCTGCCCATATGTAGCCTACACAGTCACTTGCAAATGTAGCTGCTGAAATATGTATACACTGCAATGTAACAGTTACACGGCTGCTTATACAAAAGTTTAATCACAAAACAAGACTACAGATTGTTGATATCAAACTGACAGTCTAACAAAAGTTATTGCAAACTAATGAAAATTCAAACTGCATCAAAATAAAAACTTTATCATGATTCACGACACAACTATTACTTAGCTGACAGTTTTAATGACGAAAACAAAGCATACCTTCCCTCAGTGACCAGTCCATACCCATCTCTAAAGCTTCTTCAAGATCCCTGAATAAACAATATATTTCCAGTTAGCATACATTAATCACATGCATTACAAATAATAATAATGACGACAACAACAAAAACAACAAAATTAATACGGCACCACAATATAGTGACAGCTGCTGCCAGAGCAAAGAACTACATCACAATGCATCACAATTACACCACTTTGAGAGTTTGCATGCCATGTGAGAAATTTAAACTCCAGCCAATAATAATCACGAACACATCTCCTGCAGTAAACAAGACATCATCTTGATTGATCTATGATAAAACAATAGAATATCAGTTGGTCAGTCTCACATCTGTGTCACATTAACAGAACACTTAACGTTTAGTCTCATCAGAATTGCAGCATTTTAACAAATCTTGAATTCAGCTAACATTACTTTTAACAAGAGTAATGAATATTACCTGGCACCCATCGGTATGATTCCCTTCGAACCAACGCCAACAGGAATATGATCAAACATGCTCTGTGCGAGTTGTTCTTTCACCGGTAAAACATCCCTTTCATGCAAATTGGTTCGCAGCAGGCGCACACCGCAGTTGATATCGAACCCCACACCACCTGGTGACACCACTGATATCGGATCACTGACATCAAATGCTGCCATATTGCCGATGGCAAAACCATAACCTGAATGGACATCAGGAAGTCCAACAGATTTACCAACAATTCCTGGGAGAGCAGCAACGTTGGCAATCTGCTTAACTCCAGGGAGAAATCCACCATAACCACCAGAGCGACAAGATTGCCTCAATTCATCAAGCATTAAACGTTCCAGAGATTGGTTCACATAGAACACTCCTTCGACCTGTCTCAAAAACATTAATACTGAGAATTATAAATCAGCTGATAAACTACTGGTACTTAACTAACCCCCAAACGATATACAGCATTTAAAAGTCTTATACCAATAACACGATAGCTCTCAGACTATATGCACTGCAGCATGTTACCAATTCCAATCACTGCTGTCTCCGGTCGTCGTCATATCAGCAGCCAGTAATCTGATGCACATGGCTTTCCACTGTTGGTGTTGTGTGTTACTGGTGGCTGATAGCCTGACTCTGAAATAGTCTGCTGTGAGAACTGCGTCAAAACTTACCTTTTTCCCGGATCATTTTATTCCTTAACTGTTTTCAGCTTCAGCAATTCTATACACCAGTCCCACAGTCCTGTATGTTAAGCCACTATAAATAACTTTTAATGTACCATAATACCACGGTATAATATTTACTTAAACGAGCTCAGAAGGGTTTTAATATTCACTGCAAGTGCAAAGCACAAACGATAATCAATACTGAAACTTCACGACTACAGCATACACAGAATTAAAGTAAAGTGATGCCTATATGGTACAAATTAGTGCTGACCATAATCAGTTCTTCAGCACTATGCCTTTTACTCTGCATTTCTTAGGCTAATGTTTATAACCACACTATGCAGTATGCAGTGTAATACCGGACCGATTAAACGGACTTTCTGCTTTTCGGATTTTTCTGCTCACCGGTTTTTTTGTATTAGTTTTATTCATTTATACATTTCTCTTTTAGTGACATGTGGTAGACCAAGCTGTCTACTTGTCAGCTTTTTGATCGCACTTAAATACGTGCATGAAGTAGGCTATCGTACTGCTAGCCAAATAATCGGCTTGTATCGCTCTTTACTATCGCATACGAAGCCGAACCGCTCACGCCTTAAATGTCGGTAGAAAATGTATATCGCCAAATCTCTCAAACACATACATAATATG
>Ga0049105_1001541_pt1 | contig 10407 bp, 7 predicted proteins | sample WorMetvaBAHAMAS1_FD_61260 | JGI IMG/M metagenome (GOLD analysis project Ga0049105, IMG submission 61260) | Worm MetaG Olavius vacuus BAHAMAS.1 | ecosystem: Host-associated > Annelida > Digestive system > Unclassified | place: Germany: Marburg | collected 2013-04-09 | reverse complement strand
GTCGAATGCAGCTGATATGTCGAGTGCCAGGAGCGCTGTACATAAACCTTGACCAGCTGCCCTCTGTACGTCATTTATCACCTTGAGCAATGCCGTCTCTGTAGAGTGGCCCTTCCGATATGCCGACTGGAACTTGCAGTAGCTTCCTGAATTCATGATGTGTGGTCGTAACCTAAGAAGAAACATTTTTTCAAGTATTTTTGAGAATGTGCATAGATTACTGATGGGCCTGTAATTTGCAGGGTCGTGTGCTGGAAGACTCGATTACTTCAGAAGCGGCGTCACTTGGCCGGCCTTGTACCTGGATGGGAAAACACCGTTAGTGAAAGATAAATTCGCCAACCGTGCTATCAGAGGAGGCATGGTATCGGCTGAGAGTTTAAGTAGAGAGACTGGCATGATGTCGAGTGGTGATGTTTTCTGAGGCAGTAGTCGGATGACACGAGCAACATCTCACACCTTATGTACTTACAGTATGTGCTTGGCTTCAGCAATAATTCACTGCAACTCGAAGCTAATGCACTTACAGCATGAGATGCAACGTCTGCAACTTGTTCCAACGACCGCGTAAGTGCCGCATTAAACTGACGCAGTCGAAAGTTGCCAGCGAGCAGCCGCAATGTGTGCCGATCCAGTAACACTAGCAACCTACAGGCATCACCCATGCATGCAACATTCATGTTTCTTTATGCACAATATAAAGACACCATTCAACTTCATCTCACCAGATGTCTAAGTTCAAAAGGCAAACTGACCTTGCTTCAGCCGACATAGGCCACACTCCGACACCATTCACGCCTGTTGAGGGCTGTTGCCTCTGCCCTTTACGAGGCGAGTCCCATTCTTTGTAAATCCCTCTTGACTATGCCTCTCCAGTTTGTCCTTAGCCTGGTCCCCTCTCAAACTACAGCTGAGTTGAGTAAGGTTTAACGTCCCACCAAACACATTATAGGTAATATCGGGGACGAGTTCTTATGTGTCAAATTATCCAACCTACAGTGTCAAAGCAACGAAGGAAAATAGGGTTCTAAGGATTAGGCTTCAATCCCACCAGGTCCACTCCACCATGTTACAATAATACAACAAATATGCAGTATGAAAAACACAAAAGACAAACACGTCAACATAAATGAATCTACGCACAGCAAAATGGGCCCAGTATGACAAAACTCAATCCAGAGAACTGTAAGAACTGCTCATCTCAGTGTGCTTATGAGTGTGCACAACTTCAGTACACAATACAACACAGAACAGTTCTGATAATCTCCTCTTTTACCACCAGAAAATCATCATAGCTCAGATGTTGTCTATTAGAGGAGAAGGGGGAAATATGGAACCTCCCAGTATAGTGCTTGCTGCGGTATGCACTGTTGGTCCATCTTCATCAGATGACCGAACCAGAAGAGTAGATGGACCAGATGCACCGCTGTTTAGTGCCACAGAAATGCTACAGAAAAAGACAAGATGTGTATAAATAATAAATAACAAAACAGAGGTAATATAAAAGATGTAGAAATAAGGCTCTCAAGCTAGAAAATGAAAATAAAAAACACTATAGATGACCGTACAATAAGTTTGCTTAATCTACCGGAACTCTGGGCATACTACCAAGTGGCAGAGATGATCCGAATCAAAACTTCAATATTATCATAATAAAGAAGTCGGAATTTTTTTTAAAGAATTCTGGAAAATTTCTCTGCGCACATTGTTTAGTACAGTACTAAAGACTCAGATGGCCCAGACTCGGAGCTTGGTTTTTTGTAGCTGAAGTTGGAGTCCAGAGTCTGACATTTTTTAACCCTGGAGTCGGAACTGGCGTGCCACAAAAAATGATGACTTACCGTGCCACAAAAAAATGATGACTTACAGATAGCATTCTACACTCACTGAAACTAACAAAAGAACACAAAATACCCAGAAAAACCCAGAATTGCCAACTGCGAAAAAGCTATGCACATACTTGAGTAGGTTGGCAAGTACCAGTGTTGCAAAATACACGATGTTGTGAAGGCTTGTGAAGTAATGATTATCTACAACTGAACAACGAGTATTATTGGCATATGACAGCATGTGGCTAGAATGACAGAACAAAAAATGGACGTAACTTAATCAAGAAGATAATGTTATCAGTTCTTCAAAAAATCATAAACAAGATCAGGACTGCACTGGTTGTATGACAATAATCAAACTAAAGCTAATATAACTGGTAAGCTGATCGGTGTCTAATGACATCTTCAGCACAAACTGTTAAACAGATATATGCTTATTGCCTACAGAACAACTATGCAGTTGCAACTGAAAAAAGTGCTACAACTTCAAAATAAAGAAAGCCATGAAGACACGTCTCCCTGATCTGCTCACTGCAGAGATAACCAGTTGGTGACGGCGCCAAGATAATTAGTTAGTGACGATGCTGACATAAGTTAGGAGAATAAAACAAAACTTATGAGCTCTCAGACCTTTAATGTCAGAAGACAAACAGCGTGCTGTCAACAGCTGTATCGTGAAGTTCAACTCCATCACAACGTTTGGCACAAGAGCTTCTACACCACAATACAAGGCAAACATCTATATCAAAATGCCATCATTCTCATACTGAACACACAAACACACTAATACTAATACTAATAAAATCTGTTTAGTGCTCAGAGTATATCAGCTGGACCGGCCACGTGTCAAAAACAATTAAAACAGTTAAAAAAGTAACAGCATGTTGTCGGTGGAGTACAATAATAATTCTCACTGAAGCAGCAAAGGGACAGACTTCTACCATTCAACGTTGTGAACTATGAAGTGTTTTATTCGTTGACAAGTCGATGAGACAACAACAATGAAAACAAAAACTGGTGTCAAACAAAAACATCCGACTAAAAACACTGGAACACGCTATTTGATGGGTAAAGTAGAGTTGTCGTACGCCATGAAACCCTTACTGACCCCACTGACAACTCATATGGTACTGCACATCAGCAGGATACATCTCAATGGCACCGATGATGATGTTTTCAGAAACACATACAACCAGTTAAACAGAAACCTATAACATACAAGAGTTAAGTAAAATACAAAAACATGCAAACGTAACTCAGTGGGCCCTATTTCACTTGTAAGAACTGTTCAATGACTGTACACAACTGATGTACACAGTACAGCACAGAATAGTTCTGATAGTCTTACCCGTTTCCTCCAGAAAATAATCATAGCTCATTGCAGTGTCTCAAACATGTGTCTTTCTACAACTTGTTAAATTCGGAAAATGTCTCAAACCTCAACCACACAACACTTGCCTTCAATCAGCGAAGAATATATCTGTGCTAAGTTGTTAAGTTCTCTGGCCGACGTGATGAGGTCTGGAGATACCAGTTCACAGCTGACGACCTGTTTGACTGGAGTGGACGTCAACAGTTGTGAAGGTGACTGTGAATGATGCGCTGGAGATTCTGCAGCAGTTTGGTCAATGATTAAGGACTGATGATCACTGACTGTACTATCATCACCTTCGCTGTCACATTATCACACAGAACTGTCAACGACATCAATATACAGAGCTACAGGACGAGCAACTCTGCTTCATATGTAAGAAAAGATAATGTAATATCAAGATGTGTATTAGTTAAGTCAAACTTAATGAAAAGTATTGTAGTGTAACACTTAATACACGTACAATATCAGTGACATATACATCAGCTTAAAGAGCTCGTCTTTTTGTCAGTCTTCTTGCATTTAACTTCACACAAAGGCTGTCACAGTCTTATACAGATGTTCTCATGGATATATAACCTATTCACGAAGTTCACAGTCATGCACATTCTATGTGTTATAGAGAGCTGCATGGGGACAGTAAATTGTCCGCATCCCCAACCATCCCTACAGTATTTGACCCCATCCCCGCAATACCTGTCCCCATCCCCACCATGTTCCTGCAACATCTGTCCCAATCCCTATCCCCATCCCCATTACTCTGAACCCATTCCTGTCCCCGGACTATGGTAAACATGCAATTAACTTTCAATTAGGCTTACATGTTTATTAACACAATGCTTCATATTTTGAAATCACGAAAAACATAGTCTAATTTAAAAGTGTAACTTGTAAAGTGGTATATATGCAGTTTAAGCAGTCAGTCAAAATCTGTAAAATAACAAGACCATCATCAGAGCCACCTGTTCGTCCATCTTTGAGAGTATGTGCAGCCAAACAGAATAAACTTTATCCTCGCAAACGGTCGTCTCCATCCCCACGGTAACACTGTATTTGTCATAGACGTTCCCGCAGTAATACTGCAGATTTTGTCCCAATTACCATGGTTACCACAGTGTTCCCACCATCTCTATTACAGAGCAGCTCTCTAATGTGTAATCCTACTTGATATATAATCTGAGCAAGCACTACGTGACAAAACTTTTCAAAAGTTTTACGGTACTTGACATAAAATACATCTTATATATCTCTGTCAAATTAGTGTAATTAACTAATCCAATATCAACATGCATCACTATGAGTGCATAGTGCTATGGAAAGTCAAGAATCTCCAGAAGGATCGATTCAGGGCTGCATCTCTTGCCTCCAGCAGCCGAGTGTCAAAGGGAGACAAGTCACTGGTGATGTTCTTGGGCCAGACGGAGCGTGGTCACCCAGGAGTCTTATTAAGAGCTCCGGTGTTGGCTCAGAATATTTGGTTCGCATTTGCCTTCCCATCCATATGAGCCACATGCCCAAATTAACTACACAATCAAAATTAACAGTTTGTAAACCAATCAATTAACTACGAACTTCTAGTAACAGTCAGTCTCCGCAGATCTTTGTGAGAGATTATGTGACATCAATAATAGTGATGAATGGGTAGTTGTTATTCGATTACTAAGTAATCTTATCTCAAATGTAATCAGTAACTATGATTACTGTATCCAAGAAGTAATCGTTACAATTTAATCACTCCGTTCATTCCGTCTCACGATAAACAGCTGACACAGTCACTCACACCCACGAGTATGGTAGTATACTCTAGGCTAGTGTTCAGTCTATTGATTATACTTCGAATACTATCGAATGCGAACCGGCAAAAAATAATGCCTGCTTTAGGCCTATCCCGCCTATGTATAGTTGAACTTGAGAGCAGTGTATCTGATGGTATTTAGCACGATATAACTTGCTGATTATAATCAGTGTGTTACTATTATTATGATTATTTTGTAACCTTGGTATCAATAATAATAATTATTATTATTATCATTATTATTTGGCAATAGCGCCAAGATCGCAGGATGCAGCAAATGCGCGTTGCCGACAGTTATGCATTAAATATAAATGTCGTCAGTTTGTTTCGTTGTTTGTTTCAGTGTTGTATGTTATGTGTTTAACACAAAGTTAATGTAGAGGCCTACACTGTATGCATTTGAGTCAGTGACATGCACTCTCAGCCACAGCGGCGACAAGCAGAATTAAGGAATAATGGGCCATAAGTAATCAGTAATCAGTAATCAGTAACGAGTATTCAATTACGGAGTAATCATTAGTAACGAGTACCTGAAAGTAACCAGATATGTCATCACTAATCAATAAATGAAGCGCATATGACAGTAGGCAGATACCTGCACTGAACGCTTTGTGGTTTTGCCCACACAGAGCGTGGCATAGCATTGGCCGGAGCTGGTACAATTGGTACGGAGTTGAATGTAGAGCAGCAGTTTGTGTCGTGTGCAGACGACGGTGATAACAACGTTGGTTTGATACGACGTGAAGCCTTGTTCACTTTCATTCCACTAAATCATATCACATCACTTTTACACGTCTGCAGCACTGCAACTCTAGCTCAGTGGCTAAGTGAAAGACCTAGGGTTCCTACAGCTGCCAGCCAAGTAAATTCCCTGACTTTTCCAGACCTTCAGGCTGAGTTTCCCTGACTCACCGTGACCTCATACATAACGCCTGAAACTGTGCAACGGTGCACATACACCCTGTAATTGGGGATGCAAGTAAGACACATCATCAACTTATATTGAAATCAATGTGATCTATCTTCACAAAATACCACAAGATGCACCAGCCTGATACTGCAATATAATTAACATGCCATATAGCTCAATGCACAACAGTCTCATTGTTGTAGACCATAAGGAACACAATTCTAAATAATTCAGGAGTTCATGTAATGTCAGTGCTGTTACGTTGCATGGCCCATAAACATGCATGTGAAGCATCTTTTGTGGACCTCTGGACCGGACCAGAACCATTAGCTAGTTGACTAATTTATTCATACACATTCAAAGAATATATAAGTTCTTTTGGTTGTTGATCGAATGGGTGTGTGATGTTAACGTCAGTGAAATTCGAACGGTACATTGTGGACCAAATAAATCTGGTTCGATAAAAGAACGCACCCATACGAGCGGCGAAATGGGCATAGGCTGTGAACGAAATGGGCATTGGCCACGGCCAATCATCTGTCGAGTCATAGCTTGTGCAGCCAATCATGGAGTTGTCGTCTGCGGAAGGGAGGTGTGCCGTTTGGGCTCTGAATATATTAGGCAACTAGCTAATATGTGTACATCAAGCTGCTTGTTTTGAGCACTGACATTTAATGCCTCATCAAACAAGAGCATACTGTCTATCTTTCACTGTCAGTCAGCAGCTGCTGAAAGTGTAGTGCCAGACCAAACACAGCTACATATCTCGCTTTGTCATCTGGCATCTGAACTGACTTTGCAGCACAACAGGACTTGAAGCTGTAGTGACTAATGATTACCTTCAACACTCATCGAATCTCTGCCTGCAGCCGTACTCATCAGGGGCAACTTCAGCTGACTACTAGTAGGACAAATGTTGTGCACTGCCTCACTCCCTTCAATTGCATTGGAGGTGGATGGTTGACAAGAGTCTGTGTTCAACTGTGCACTGACAGTCACAGAGCCTTCTGCTGTGACTGCCACATTATTTAAACCTGGTGTCACACTACTGCCCACAAGACGACTTATGGAGCTATCACTCTGCATATTTGCACGTGCGGCAGATGCAAGACGTTTGAGTTTGGTGTTAGTTTCAGTGTTTTACAACATAGGTGACACTTAAACACAGTTTGATCATTTTCACATGCATCCAGCCAATCGTAGTTCTTTAGCTACTGTTCACTAAAGTATGTCTGCTTTTGTTTAGGCATGTTTGAGTTAATTAGTTAACTTATACTAGTAACAGTAACTGAAAATGCATAAAACAATGAATAAAAGTCATGTTTTTCGTTAGTAAATTCGCTTTTTCCACAAATATCAGCTCTATATAAAGGTAAACCCTTTTTCAACAATCCAATGTCTGACAGTGAGAAACGTCCAGCGTGTACTATATAGGCCTATCTAACTGTCACACTCCGGTGACGGATGTGAACGGGAGATGGCGACAGGTGGACTATGCACAGCATGATCTTGTTGCATTCAACCAAAAGCCCTAATGACCATATGTGCTGATACAACAAAATGAATTCGACTATGAATTCAAATTTTACAAACGAAGCTCAAATTTTAGAAAAAAACGAATTCAACATCCCTAATAATTATGTAACTGCGTTTCTGCTCTCCCTGCTGTGGACTCTCGGACAATGACGCTTATCAGATACACGCCGCTGACTGCAGTGCAAATCATGTTAACCTGTTATGGAAGCCTGCCATATTTCTTTCTTAGTGTACTTGTATAACTGTACTATTGGCGAATAAAGTGACTGAGTGACTAAACCGCTTCCTGTTTCAACAGTTACAACTGCCTTGGGTACAATCAAATGGAGCAGACGAACGGATAAGATCACAGCTTCATCATCTGCTCCCTTCAATGCTGGCACCTGCTGACAGTTGGGGCACACTGTCCTATGCAGCAAACAATGTGCAGTCACACCGTCATGTCGGTAGACCTACCGGGCGGGCAAGTCATGTGTCAATGGGGACTGCATTAAGCTTAATCCTATTACCCGTGAATAACCAGTTTCCACAAAATGATTACCGGTTGACTGTGACAAGATCGCACACAGGCCGCCTGTCATCCATTCAAAGTATGCCCGTACTGAGAGTACTCCGCACAGCTGCTGGCCTGCTGTGCACAGCCGTCAGCAGTGGGGTGGGAGGGGAGTCATCTAGTCAATACGGCTGCTATGAGTGTCAAATTGTGGTCCACCAAGCCGGGACTGTAGTGTGGTGCTGACTCATTCCTGATGACAGCATCTGATTGTGTGTGTGGCAAGCGCCGTGAGCGTACCGGTAAGTGCAGATTGATCACCTACCAGATTTATACTTGCCGATGATTCTTGTGAGAATGGCCGATCGATTGGGGACCCATTTATTCCCCAGCATTATACTGCTGTCCAGGGATGAAAGAAATTGAGCAAGATGCAGATATACCAGGCATGTCATTGACAGATTGGTTCCACTTTCTCAATCTTATTTCCAGGCGGATTGACTGTGATGCGCCCTTGGTCTTCTAGTAGAGGGCGCAATACAAGTGCCTCAGTTACACTTACAGTTACAGTCATGTCACGCAGACCATCGAATGTTGTTGTCCATCACAATTTCATGTCGCCGGCCAGCTACCCCTGGAGGACTCGCAGCTACGCGCTAATTGACATGGAGAATGGACTGCGTGGCTTATTGAGTGCACGCCACTAAGTGACTATTACACAGGCAGTTTTCAGGAAACAGTGTCCAGAAAGACTGCCGTAAACACTGTAAAATACCGAAGTGGCAGTATTGGTTGGGTGACAACCATCGTGGTGGTGGTGGAAATTTGGTGACCATAACAACACTACTTATCTTTAAACAAAGCAGAAATTGTACCTCTGACTACTTTTCATGTCGGGAAAGTCAATATTACTGTCCAAATTAAACGAAGGCACAAGTTGTGGTTCCACTTTCTCAATCTTATTTCCAACAGACTGCTTATGTTTCCCAGCAGAATTTCTTATGCTGCAGCTGCCACCTAGTGGTGAAGCATCGCTGAACAGAGCTCGACCCTGCCGCTCTTTAACTGAAGGAGTCAAACGTTCAGTATGTTTCACAGTGTTATGTTGACGCAGTGGCTGATTACGAGCAAACTCCCGTCTTACAGTGTGCAACTGATGTTCATTATTCACTTCTTGAGGACTAGTCACAAATGGACTGATGTCGTTCAGCCCACGTGGACGGCTCTTTGCAGAACTCGATCTCTGTGTAGAAGTATGATGGTTCCCAAGCTGCTGATTGCTATCTGGAGTGAATGATGTAGTCCGTTGATCCATGCAGCCAGGAGTATGGAGTATCCGTAGATAACTGTCCGGTGTGCAAGACACAGTCCGTTGATCAGGCACGTTTCGAGGAGTAGCATCGGCAGAACTAAAGCTGTGTTGTGTCGAATGATTCCCTCTTTGTACTGGAGTGAGTGTTTTCACTGGTGTGGAGGTGTTCCTGCTTGACCATGCAGCGGCTGTCCAATCTCGCAACAAGTTCAGAAAGTATGGTACAAAATCTGCTCGACATGTTACAGCTGGCAACAGTACATCAGGCACCATCTGCAGCATACACAATCACGCCACAGTAATACACTTTGCAGAAAGAAAACCATTCCGTTAAATATATAATACGCACATCATCATCTTAGATTAAGTCTGCTTACCGGTCTATTCTTATCGTGGAGACTTATGCAATATGATTCTCACCACCTAGCGAATGAGATATCTACTGAATATATATCATATCATATCATAAAAACATTTCAATAAGCAGCAAAATAGGGATAGCAAATTACGAAGGGAAATAATTACTCAATAAGTAGAAAAATGGGGAGACCACATGATTTAAGGGATATTAACGCAATAATTAACAAATTTACTAGTGGCACCCCCTATGGAATGAAATATGTACTGAATAAGTAGCAAAATAGAGATAGCAAATTCAGAGGGGAAATATTTACTGAATAAGCAGAAAATCAAGGAGACCACAGGGAGACGTGGTGAAGTTTGTAAATGTCGCACGTAGTGGCTTGCAATGGCATTTCCGCTAAGAAATTAAGTCTTCTCTGTCTTTCTAACATCGTTTGTTGTCGTTTCTAAGTGATGAAAATGGTGGTTTCCGCCACCGGACTTATTGGAAACATTTACCATATAAAGGCAGGGTTGGTAATATCGAATATCGATATCGATATCAATATTATTGACGATACTTTTGATGTATCGATATCGATATCGACGATACTTTCGTATAAAAATATCGATCGCGGTATCGACGATACTTTGTTGGCCTTTTTTTATCGACATTACATCGATACAAATACTCGTATAAAACCAAGCATAACGAATTGCAGAGCTACACATATTTAAACAAACATCGAGGTAGAAAAGATTTTTATGCAATTCTAGACTTAGTGCACACCTAGGTAGTTCAAATGAATGGCCCTTAG
>Ga0049105_1001540_pt1 | contig 10407 bp, 6 predicted proteins | sample WorMetvaBAHAMAS1_FD_61260 | JGI IMG/M metagenome (GOLD analysis project Ga0049105, IMG submission 61260) | Worm MetaG Olavius vacuus BAHAMAS.1 | ecosystem: Host-associated > Annelida > Digestive system > Unclassified | place: Germany: Marburg | collected 2013-04-09 | reverse complement strand
TTAGGATTTAGATTAGACTCAGAGTTGCACTATTTTAGCATTTGTCATGGATAAGGAAAGTGAGCACCTTATCTTCTGCGAATTTCACGGACATCTTGCTAACAGAACGCAACCACCAAATAAAAATTACATATTCTAGGAGTGCCCGTGCCCGTGCATAAATTAGGCAACTAGCTAATATAGGATTTTACAAGCGGCACTAATTTCGTGGTCCCTTCAGTGCGGTTCAGTCGGTTGCGGATGTTTAAACGTGTTTCGTTTGGCGAACAACACAGGTTGACGTGGATGAACAAGCATACTCGGACAGCGCGGAAAATCCGGAACCGGATCACTTCCGGAATTTAATGCGAACTTTTGTGTCCAAAGATACATTTCGATTTTATCACTCGCACACGCTTTATGAATCTTGTTATCAGCCGATTTTAGCCGACCTTCTTCGTCGATTAGTCTTCTACTTTCAACACTGGTTCTGTGCGTCAGCTTTTAATAAAGAACGTGATTATGAATATGATCTCTGGTAAAATTTTCACGAATAGCGACCAGTAGCTTTTGCTCACAGATAGACAGACGCCGAGTAAAACATAAGCTCCTTGGCGGCGGTTGGTTGCGTAGCACAATGGTAGAACGTCGGTCTTTCGCTGGCGAACTTCCCTGTCCTGCGCTTGACCTGCAGCTGACGGGAGACCACTATGTGGGTAAACCGTCCGCTGCAGGTCAACCAACTAAGCCAACTCAGCCTTTCATCCTTTCGGGGTCGATAAATGAGTAGTAAGCTGTTTATCGGATGTGTGCCCTTCGCTCAGGTGGCGCCATCTGGTGAATGCCTACGAGGTAATGGCTAGGGTTACCCGATCGGATTGTTAGCAGCTTAGCGCTGTATGCATTTGTCCTGCATGACAGTGTAGGCTTTAGATATATAATCGCTGTCCTGCGTGACAGATTGTTGTGAGGTTGAGCGTTATGTCTTAATCATAATAAAGAGGATTATTATTATATTATTAGTTCAGTCTTGGAGTATTTCTATACACGTACGTTACGTTATGATTTTACTGCGCTGTAGGAAAGCCTCGGAGTGAACCTGGGAAGTTCTTTCGAACCAGCCAACGACTTTCCAGTCGTCTATAACTCGACGTACCGGACGACACAGAACGATCTTGTCGTCATTAATTTCGGCAAGATAACCAACACCGGTATGAACTGTGACTGCGTGTGACTGTAGACGGCTGTCATAACGCCAGTGGTCGAACAGCGCAGTGTGTATTATTGAGAGAGCTCGGTTGAAATTCGCCGACGAGTAATATTGCAGTAAAAGTATACTGTATGCATTTTAGACTGCGGACGCTGGCGTCGTGCTCAGTACACTAATTAACACGGAGTAAATAGGCAGTTGTTGTGGGCCTAATAACAAGGTGACTACGCTGACTAGTTATAGAAATGATTAGATTTTGTTGATTGACCTTGACCTTGAGAGCTATTTTAATATTACTGGCCTACCCGACGCCACTTGCGAGTAGTGCTACTGCTAGTTTTTTTCTGGTCGACAAGTTGTCAACTGTTTAGTCGACTAGTCGACTTAACAGTCCGTTTGCATATCTCCGAAAGTCTGCTCGTTTGCACATGGGGGTCTAAAATGACCCCTACTTTGAATGTTATTTACTCTTTTATTTCAATAGCTACACTAACGAAAATTGTATGGGCATAGGCCCTATACAGAAAACGAACCACAATCGATCAGTGCTCGTAATTTAATTACCAAGACTTGCATAAAACAGAAAAATGTACAAAATGAATGCCTGTGAAAGTACATGTACGTTTGTGTAAGGCTCGCTTGTCCGTTGGCATGAAATGTCCAGCGGAGCGGCGCTGTTAATTGCTCTCCCCACACACGACGGGCAACAGACAGCGATAGCACTGCGGCAGATGACAGGCGTTTATCTGCGGCGCGGTCCCCAAGTCATGGACGTCTCTATTCTATTATCTAGGACTCCATGCCCAAGTCATGGACCTCTGTGTTAATACAGAGGTCCATGGCCCAAGTCATGGAGTCCTAGATATATATAGGAGTCCATGCCCAAGTATAGAGATAATCAGTGTGAGATGGACTGTGCAACGCATCTGTAAACCCCGCGGGAAGCGTGAAGGCGGACTCACAGCTGAATATGACAAGACTGTTCAGCAGAGCTGAGAATGCCAGTTAGGTAGATGTAGTTGAAATTTTATTAGAAATTCGATACGACAGATAACATAAAATATGATTGAGCCATACGATATAAAACTGTTTTGCCCAGGATATGCCTGATGGATTTAACTCAGACGTTATTCGTTACTATGCAATAAGCAAGAAACTGACCTCCTGGACAGAAAAGGCCCCCATATGCAAAGGAACTGTTAATTAGCGAAGCAGAAAATACAAGTTGAAGTTTGGCGCCATCATACACTAGCAGTTGCAAGCTGCGAAAACAAACTCGCTCTTTACAGTTTCAACGTTTCATATTGGGTGTGTCCCGTGGTTTTGGTTATAGTTATTGCTAGGCACTGGAGTGAAGTCCAACAAAACGGTGAACAGTTTTCAGAATGTTTAATTTAATTTGCAGTCCTTTACTACGGCTACTGTTACAGTGTGTCCCAAAAACGCGCCAGGTTTAACTTGCTGTAACTTGGCCGAAACTTAGCCAATCTCCATAATTCTTTCATGAAGCGTTCTAAGCTAGTTGTGAAGAAGGTTTTGTCAGTTTGTTGTAGTTTTGTTTATAATTTTCTTTTTTTCAGCATTGAAAGAATTATGAAAATCGGTTGAGATTTCGCCGAGTTAAAGAAGCTAATAAAATAAAACACGTTTTTAAGAGCACAGTGTAATTTTCACCACATTTGGATTCTAATTTCCCAAGGTAGTGCAGCAGCATACTAAAGGTGTGGTGGACAGCTTTATATGAATTTCGTAGCAAATTTCATACTCTTTCCAAAAGTGAAAGAATTTTGAAGATCGGTTAACTTTTGATCAAGTTACAGCAGTAGTGATGTTTTAGTTGAGGCACGTTTTGCTGTATTGCGTTTTGTAACTTAGGGTTATGAATGAACAAAGTTCGCTTTTTAAGATACAGATTCATAAAAAAAGCACTGAAAGCATTTTCTATGAATATCACGCGCTGAGAAATGTTTACGCCTCGTTTGGGCCCCATCGGTCTGTCCTCGAGCCCCGGATTACAGAGTCTGCAGGGGCGGTAGGTAGATACGTCCGTGGGCTGATACATCGACTGCGTTAAACCGATGTCAACACGAGCAGGCCAGTGCTCGCTAGGACACAGTATTGTAGTTGTGACGTTGTTCTGCAGGTCACACGTACCGTTCTGATAAGTACCAGTTTGGCGACGACTCGCTACGCATCAAACTGACGCTACAGATGGCAGACGCAGCGGCCAGTGTCCAGAACTCGCTACACGCCCTGACCATCGGCGCCAAGTTCGGACTGCCAATGATCTTCCGTGGACTGCATATGATGTGCATTCGCAGCCTCACGGAAGTTCCTGATCTGGTGCTTCAACCTATCTGGAACAGGACTGAAAACACCACAACCGGGTTGGTTTGATTCTGTCTTCTCTTACTCATTCACTCATTGTGGCGTTGTCACAGGGGGGGGGGAATGGGGGCAACTACCCCAACCCTCTCCAGGATCAGTCGTAAGGTCAGCACATACCAGATGAGAAGTAATCATAACTGGTGTTACTACTAATCATAAGCCTATAGGGTGAGCAGAAAGAACTGGTGTTACTACTAATCATAAGCCTATAGGGTGAGCAGAAAGAACTGGTGTTACTACTAATCATAAGCCTATAGGGTGAGCAGAAAGAACCAAAATCATTGTCACAGAACGTTTCCTGGTCTTTAAAATATACCAAAAATGCTTTTACAGCAGGAATCCCAGCTGAGTTTTGTGTGAGGGAGGAGATAGGGGAAGGAAGGAAAAGGGGAGAAGAAATGACGGAAAGTAAGTAAGTAAGTAAGTGTTGTTCGTATGAGAAGTCACAGAGCGTCGTGTTCATGCTTTCCGAACAAGGTGTCCCTTCAGCTGTCGTCAGAGAGGAAGGAAAATGGGAGAGATAATAGGGAAGGAATGACTAGCCGCAATCTTTGAACCCACCCTGGCAACGCCACTGCTCACTCTATCACGTCTCACATTATTTATCACTGTTCGTCCACTTTCCGCTGTCACTAACTTACACCGGTGCACATTCTGCCAAACAAAACCTCGCAGTTCTTTTAAAGGCCAGTGCAATCCTTGCCTGACGACCTCCGCGCACAGCAGGACTATGTCCCTTTTAAACAGCGCCTGAAAACCTGGCTGTTCTCTAGGTACTAGTACGCGTGCACAGCGCATTAGAGACTTTTTTGACGATGCGCTATATAAATCTACATTTACCATACCATACCATACCATATCGGCTAAGTAACATGCCAGAAAATTGCGCAGTTCTTTTCGGCGCAAGAATATCAACTGTGCTGTTCTATTAAAACTGGGTATCAGTGTCGCCTGTCCAAAATGTGGGCTAGGTGCGAGTCTCTCTTACGCCATACTCGACGCTTCTGCTACGTGTAATTTTAACTAATTTATTCCGTTTTTTGCCGTCTTTTAAGGGTGTTACTCGTGTTTGATATACACCTATTACATTCAACATGACTTCAATGAGAGATGCTAGATGCCGTGCTCTGTTGTCTGTTTTGTCTTCATTCTCTCGCTTTGTAATCTAACTCACTAACTCACAATACAACGTATACTCGCTTTACGCTCTTGCAAGTTTTGCTGGTCCGTAAAATGAATATGCGTCGTATTGTGAGTTATTAAAGATTACAGTTCATCATAGGCCACGACTTCGTCTGTCGCCGCCGTAGCCTAATTCGCTGATTTGATCAATATAAACTGCATGTCTACAGTCGCAATTTGTTCAGAAGGTTGACATGCTCTCTACTGACATCGACGGTATCTACTTTCAGCCAGTCCTTTGATAGCTTTATAGGTGTCCAGCGTTGTCCACTGTTTTATATCATCCAGCAACATTTGAATTGGTCTTCCTGATGCTGCGGTAGCTTCCAATTTACCTTCCAATATCTGAAGCGCATTTACTTGACCAATTGACCGTATTACAACACAGACCTGTAAAAGCTATTTTCTGTTAGACACATTTCGTCTTCCTTTGTTCATCTGAATACTTCTTCAATCGAGATTTTGTCAGTCCATTTTATTTTCGGCGATCTTCTATAACGCCACTGTTCGAATGCATTCATTCTGCGGATGAGGTCTTTGTCATTTCATTACCTGCTGTTATATTCCGTGTAATTTCATTGTAACGGTTGAACGCAGGCAATACGTGACGATCGATCTGTTGCTGCATCACACGAACGAGTCACGCGCCGAGACCTACAACACGGCAGTGTACATTTACCTGACGAAGTACGCCGTCTTTGAACAGATCGTCTGGCATAACTTCACCGGAGCCGCGCCGAACGTCACTAACATGACCGACAACCAGGCCGTCGCCATTACGGTCAGCATCTCATGCACTCTGATCGAGTTACGTCGGCGTGCCGGCAATATTGCATGTGACTGTAACTTCATTACGAGGCTATTGTACAAAAATTTATACTAACTCGATGATATACATTGTGTAATTGCAAACTGTACTTTTTTACTGTGCAGGCTATAACATTTATGTATACATCCACTGTAATTTCATCGGCGGTTTGTCAGATGTCATAATAAAGACATTCAGTCGGTCAGTCAGTCTAATTGCGTGGGAGCCTCAGACTGTTCTAATTAAGTGTTGCCTATGCATGTGGTCATACATTCTCAGTCGCGGTTGTCGGTCATGAGTTTGCATGGCCTATAGCCAGAACTTGCGATGGGGAATGCATGCTATTAATACACGTATAGTTTATTTCAGGTTTGGGGTACCATTGGGAGTGTTAAGTATATGCTGACTCAAACAAACAGCCACCACATTCAACTAACAGTTCCAATAGTGGAAGGTCACGTCATACTGCTGTAGAGCAAAAGAAAATTATTGAGTTCGTCGTCTGGAAGTGACACATTTTAGTGCATTTTTGGTGCACAATGCGTAGAGCCGGCACAAGCCTGAGTGAGCTCCCCTTCCCCCCTCCCCCAATACTCCGGTGAGGCCGACCACGAACATTTGTTTTAACGAGCACCCGACTTTATCCATCCCTCACTCCTTTCCTTCCGCCACTTTTCAACTCTAAAAGCATAGAATTGCTAACTGGATCTGGAGAAGTACTAGTGTACTACATTCAACGGCGACGCCATCGTTTTTCAAAGTGGGAGGGCAGGGGATAAGTTCGCCAGCGGAGCGGAGCGAACGAAAATTTTTTGGACCGCCACCTTGCAGGCAAGTTCACTTCTGTGGGCCCATTTACCTCTGTGGGCCCCTAGCTTCACCTTTACCTGCATGGGCCCTTTCGCTTCCGTGTGGCCCTTTTGCACCTATATAAGTCGTTTCACTACCATACGGGGCCTTTTCGCCCCCGTGAGGCCCCCGGTCAGGGGTTTGAGGGTGATCTTCGTCGGCTCTGTTAATGCGTATAATAGGAGGATCTAAAACCCACGAACTACGCAAATTAACTCAATATTTAAGCTCTCGGGTGCACTTGTATCCCATAAACCCTTGGCCACACGTATGCATATGACGCTGGTATATGTTACAGTTTGAACACGTCTATTTCACCGACATCATCCTCTTCACAATCCGTCTGCTCATCGTGCCTGCTCCGTCGACGACCAGCGACACGGAGCTGACGTCCATCGGCATGGAAACACTCTCAAGCATCATCTATCGAGTGGGACATATGAATGCGTCGGGCACGTTGTTTCCGACGCTGCTCGTCAGTTCCAACTTCACCGCTCAACCGCCGTTTGACCCCAGTACGTCGTCGACGTCGTTCTTTCGCTCTCTCAGTCGCAGTCAAGTCATATCACATCAGTTTATTAAGCAGCTGTGCAAAATAAATTGAAAAATAATAAAACAGTATAATCCTGGTGATGAGCATTCAGCGCCGTGACCGGCCGCTAGAAAAGCAAATCCGCTCATCTAAGCAAACACAGCCCGTCCACCAGGAGCCAGTGTTCCAATGTCGTGATGCTGTGCATTGGTCTCTTGCTGCGAGCTCTTGTGTGTGCACTACAACGACAATGAGACTGATGATGATGATATTGATGATGATGATGATGATGATGATGATGATGATGATGATTTAGTCCCATGCAGTCCCAGATGATTGATTCTGCTGTAACCTGATGTAATGCCCCTCCGCGGTACCAGATACCAGTGCTTGTTTTAGCTCTTTTATATTTATCATCACCATCATCATTTATTTGTCCATAAAAAACAATTTCATAAAAACATGACAACAGGTACAACACACGAACAGGACCGACAAGGCTAGCTTAGCACTCACAGTGGCCCCAATAAAGAAAGAAAACAACAGTTGCTAGGCCTGTGGATGAGTAACGATACAATATACTAACGATACAATATACTACAATATACTGTTATACTTGTAATTTTTTTATGTCGGCTTCGGTCGGCGTTTGAACGCAAGTTAAACTCAATGGCCTATCACACTGTGTATGTTGTACACTGTACGTGACTGTCTGGCTGTCAACAGGTGCTAGTGGGGGCGGTTCCAGCGCGCCGCTCGGCATGCAGAACTCAGTAATACTGGACTGTCAGCTGAGTGCCTCCGAGTCCCCAGTGGCTGGACAACAAGCGAAAGACGCTCGTCTTGGCGGACCATCAGGTCGACACACGTTTTGTAATGCCTGCATAGGCAACTTCCATCCATATCCATATATTTGTATAAATTCCAGTTGACGTAGGCCTATTGCAACAAGAGTACATGCAGAAAGGAACATAAGAAATAAATGTAACGAATACAAGGAACGATAAAAATATTAATAAAATAAGATTGTCGTACGTACAGCAAAGTAGGCGTAAAATGACAGAAAAAACTAAGACTTGCCGTAAAAATGAATAACTAAATGGTAAATGTCTAAATGTCTAAATGCCACGTGTTTAAAGTTTGTTATGAATTTGCCTACATGCGGATGGAGCTATATAGGAGAGAAACAACAGTTGTGTGGCTCTTTGCAAAATTCACATCAGTGTTGCACAGCTTGCATTGGTAGTGTGCTTACGACAGTTAGCAGGAACAACGCCAGATTTCTCTCAGCCAAATACAGTATGTTATACAGACCCCCTGGAGTTGTAGACCCCCTTTCTTCAGATAACATCCCCCTTATCTGCCCCCAAACCAGACCCCTCTAGCAGGGTACGTCATCCCTAAAGTAGCCATCGACACCGTAAATCATAAATTGGACAAAATTTGGTCAGTTGATTCTCAGGAGAATTATTAAAATTGTTACCACCAGATGTCAGATTTTAAGGCTAAAATGCACCAAATAGTTTGTCGGCTGGGGCTCCGCCCCAGACCCTGCTGGGGGAACTTACAGCGCTCACCACACCCCTTACTGGATTTTGGGGCCTACTTCTAATGGAGGGGAGGGGAGGGACCCCCTGCTCTCCCGTTACACCCCCTGCAGCCACTACATTCTAGATAAAGGCCTACTGACGAAAAAGGTGAGATGACTGTGGTGTAGTTCCATCGATAACGTGCGATTTGCCTGCAGGTTGGACGAGTGCCAGTCGTCTCGGCGCCTTTAGTCGCTTCTTACAAGTTCACTTCGGCAACTTGACTCTCGTGTCTGCCATCCAGCTGGAACACCCCGGGCACGCGGTGTCCGCCGTACAACGATATCAGGTTCATTACAGCAACGACGGCATCAACTGGATCGCCGGCGAAACGGTCAGTCGATCGCCGAGTTTCGTCTCGTTAGAGCACGTCATGTCTGACTTTGAACGGCTTCGTCGTCTCCACGTTTACTGAAACTAGATTCTAGAGTTTCTGAAGAAGACAGACTCTGTCTAGTGTCTGTGCTAACAAGCGCGGGGCGGGCAGGTCACACAGTATTAAATATCCATACGCCAGGTGGCGCTTTCAGCGTAATTTCGTTTCGAACGGTTGTCATTTTGTAGCATGAGGCCAGATTACCAAAAATAATGATCGACCGGGATTCTGCACCATTCTGCACATTGTGTTCATGTTTCAATTCGATCGCGTTTGTTTTCAGAGAGGAGAAGCGAGCGGAAACTTCGGTGTTTTAGTTCACGGTGTTAGCACGGTGTTTTAGTTCACGGTGTTAGAACGGTGTTTTAGTCTCCAACGCAGACACAATTAGGTTCAGAAGATTTTTATGAGATCACGCTTTGTTACGTAAAGACTGGAGTGATATGAGAGACATGGCATTCGACACGCTCTGTCCTCTCAACAAAGAGCCGGGACACAGGTTCATACAATTAGACAGTTAGGCCTAGCATCCTCCACCATACGTTCAAAACCACCGAGGGCAAATTCGTCTAACGGCCACTAGTTTTACTTCCGGACAACGTGTATGCGCTGGAATAATATCCTGATAATATAGTAGGTGCGTAGATGTGTGCTGACAATTAAGGATGCACACGGCCAGCTGATTTATTTTTTTCTGCATATGTACTTTGATAAGCTATGCAACAGTCACTATGAGTGTCTGGTGTGGGTCGAAGAAATTTCGTCCCCCATCCCGAGGGGCTCCGTTTGCTGTCCAACCTTTGGATCCCGGGATACGAACATCTCTCGCTGGACGTCACCGCAGTGGTTAAAGTGCAAAATTAGAGGTGGGGGAACGCTACATTCAGGTTTGGGCCCCTCACAGTGGTCGTGTGCCTTTCCCTAGCATTATAACAATCTGAGGTGGGGGAACGCTTTGAAGCATAAATTGGAGGTGGGGGAACGGCGTTCCCTTGCGTCCCATTACACTTAACCACTGCGTCACGGTATCCTTTTCGGGCTCCTCCCCAAGGTTACAACTAAGCTTACTTAAACGTTAAAAAATTGCTCATGAGTGTCTGGTGTGGGTCGAAAGAGTGTCGACTTGCTCAAAGCCTTGCTAGAACACACTCCTAGGCAGTACTGACTCGTTCGATGATTTTCCAAGTCACTGTCAGACAAGTTGCTCAATCATCGCTTGAACAACGACGAACGCCGTCGAGATTCAAGCTTTCGGTTTTCTAGTGTCAGCGTTTGACTACAGTGTGTCTCAATAAAAACATCCCCGATGTTTTTAGCTATAACTCGTGAAAGCATCGTCGGATTTTCATAATATTTGGCACAAATATTAGTGAGAAAGTAAGCAATCAAAAGATGCTATACTTTTCCACCTCACCTAATTAATGCTTCTGCACTACCTTGCAAAACAGAAAACACGGAAAATGTATGTTTTCACGTAAATGTTTCATGTTGATT
>Ga0049105_1001539_pt1 | contig 10407 bp, 10 predicted proteins | sample WorMetvaBAHAMAS1_FD_61260 | JGI IMG/M metagenome (GOLD analysis project Ga0049105, IMG submission 61260) | Worm MetaG Olavius vacuus BAHAMAS.1 | ecosystem: Host-associated > Annelida > Digestive system > Unclassified | place: Germany: Marburg | collected 2013-04-09 | reverse complement strand
TCAAAGTACCCCCAACATCATTATGTCACAATGGCAAAATACAAGAGCAATATGTGTGCTTGTGTCTATGTGTCCACTTCTTGTTAGGAAACTCTTTACAAATACGTTTTGCACCCCATCTGTTTTCTTGACGAACGAGTTTAATTGACGATTTATCGTCGTTTGTGAGACGCATACTGTTTATTAACATATTAGTCTTGGAAGATGTAATTGGCTCAGATGTAGGGGGACGGTTTTTATTGGCCTACACTGTACGTGTGCGCATACTCATCTGTGCAACTAGACAAACGCCGTGTAGAAAAGAGTTTCCAGAGACTAGCATTGTTAATGTTTTAAGTTGTAAAATGACGCACAGGCCTGGCTATCTCACATCGACGTTCGTAATGTACGTTTGTACTACAGTGTACGTATGTGTACCGGACTTTTCTGAGCGAATAAAGAGAGTACTATAGACGTGCCTTGTTGCCACTTCGGTGCATTCATCGTATCGAGCATCCACAGCGGTAGCGACGGTTCTAGCATCGCCACACCCATGTTGGCAAAAGTTATCGAACCTGCACGTAAGACAGTGTGAATATCGTTCAGCCATTCGTTTTTCGTCTCCGATGGCTGAGCTAACAGTATACAACTGTAAAACTGTCTAGTCTAACCCGGTAAGAAGGACATTTTGAGCTCTAATAATATGCTAATTAAGTGGCGGTCATTGGAGCAGTGACGCAGTGTTCTAGTTCCAAATTCGTAGAATGTGTTTTTCAAATCGGTTAACAATTCACAAGGTTATCATAAAAGTTCGGCACAGCTTTGTCATCAGGAATTGGTAGAGCAATTGCAACATTTTTAAACTTATATCTTTTACACGGTAGTGCAACGAGTATTTTAAGAAACTGTGATAAGTATTATATATATTTTGTAGGTAATTCATTTCTGTTTCCAATAGTGAAAAAAAAAATCGAAATCGGTTAACAACTGATGAAGTTATTGCGAAAGTTCGGCACCACGCTTTTTGAAGCACAGTGTATACTGTTGGTTTATGGGCGGTGTGGCTAGGCTAAGCTGGTTTAGGAGTCTGTAACTCACCATGATAAAGTGTACGGCGTCGAGGCAGGGTCGTAGTGGTGCAGAAACGCTAGGAGGAAGCGGCGTTTCGCACTTTTCTGTAAAAAAGAGATGCCTTATTAATGTTCTCTACATTTCGGTTCAGTTTCAGTGCCGAGTGGTCACTTCTTTTAGACGTTCCCCACTCTATTTTAGGACTACACCCCTCTGTTGAGCGCGCGCTAAATATTGCGTTATCCGTTCGTTTTACATGCGAGGACCACCGACAAGGATATGGACATGAAATGGCAACCTGCTGCGATGAGGATGTAAGGATCTTTCAACAGCACTCTCAGCGGCGTTCCCTTCTGATCTTCTGGTTGTACGCCTAACTGTAGAACGACCAGTTGAAGCACTGCAGCACATTCGATCACACGCCAATCAATCAATCAGAAACAGGTTAAAACGCGCCGGGTCGGCCTGGCAAAACTGACGAAATACTGGACCTCAAGAGTTCGAAAACATTTCGTTCGACGCTGAGAAGTTCTGACATTGTACGCGGTTAACTCAAACAGAATTCCACCGAAGTGCAGCTGTCAAATTTACAACGCCAAACTGAAACACGATCCTATGTGCTACTTGACATCACGTTTTCGCCGTTAACGTATACTTGAAAAGAAACTGAGACATCAGTGACGGTTTACATACGGCCGTCGAAGAGTGCTAGACCAGCCAGCATCAGAAACGGTGCTTCTTTGCCAACAAACTCGTACATTATGCCTCCGAACGGCGGTCCAACTGGAAACATATCGACATGCACACGCAAACTAATATTAAGCCTTCACACTCGCGACTTCAGTCATGATTTATTAACCAAAACGCAGCACAGAAGAACATAGTGTACAAAACACACAAATCATAGACTTCAGTAGCCTTAAACGTTTCAATTGGACGTCGTTATTATCATGCGGTCTAAACAGATATACACACTTTTAATTTAATTTAGTGTACGTTGCTGTTTGTTTTACTGTTCACTGTTCATATATTGAACATTGTATGCGATTTGTGATGCATGTCAGTGGCTGAGTAGTGATTAATAATACTAAATGGCAATGGTGGGTGTAGACGATAGCAACCTATCGGCCGACACACACGAAGTCGGTCGGCTTGATCTGAGGATCGGCAGCCGTTTGATGCTGCTCTACAATCATCAGATGAACCAGCTGAACTCTCGCAGTGACTTCATCATGATCACAGCACCATAAACACTGTCACGGGTACTATTATTATTATTGATGGGATATGGAAAACTGCATTCCAGATCGCGCGGATGGGTTCTAGAGGCCGGAACAGCATCGGCACGTCGTTCAGCACATACCAGCGACCGGTCAACGATGGCACAGAATGAGTGAATGATAAACGCCGCTCGCTGTGTTTGTTCTCTAGCACTGCAAGGTGTTTGTAGGAGCTCGATCGATTCTCGTCAGAAGGCGACTGCTGTACGCTCATCATTGTATTCACATTCAATTGCAACGTCCATCATTCGACGTACTCAGACCAGCGCCGCAGTCTTCGACAATCTACGCGCGGGAAATAGTGCGGCGACCACACCGAGGTCCATAAGAACGTGACAATTTACTTCTGATAATACTTTCTGTCAAATCAAAACCGATTATAACTACAGTTAATTAAAATACAAAACTTTACTTCCAATTTCATTACCGTCAATGAGTGTATCAGACAGCTTTATGGTTTAATGCTTTGGATTCGTGTGTTTCGCGTGTGTTTGTGTGTTTTTATTTTTTTCGATTTATGTTTTTCTTCTTTTTTATGATTGTGTTGGTTTTATTTTTATCTATTTGTCATTCTACTAAATACATTCTAGTATATAACTGCTTACCAAGTACTCCTAGTGCGAGTCCACCAAGTGCAATGCCCATAGCATTTCCTCGTTCTCTGTCATCCGTGTAGCGATCAGCCAGCATTCCCATTCCTACAATATTAACCCATCATTTCAATGCTTCATTAGGCCACCTTAAGTACCTTTACGAGTTTAATTTATTATTTTTAATAACAGAAGGGCCAACTGGCCACTTACAATGTTATACCAAAACACAGAAGTACAATAAAACACAATGACACACCACGACACACAAGAAGAGTGTCGGACCTACATAAAATTCAAACTACAGTACCGTACTAATACTTTGGCAGTTAGACTATTACGAAAACGGCGGAGTGACGAAAAATCAACTTCATCACATGGCAGAGCATTCCAAATTCTACCTACTCTATGGTTAAAATAATTGTACCTATCAGTAGACTTGCTATATGGCATGTACAGTTTGTAGCAGTGTCCACGTCGTGACTTACTGGCGCATACCGTGAAGATGTCTTCAGTATTTACATCTGTGAGGCCAAATATTATCTTGTATGCATTGGAGATACCGCACTGATGGGCAGGACGTGAGGAGACGTCCATCTCATGGAAATGCACACAGAAATGTGGGAGAAATGGACTACACGATGTGCTGGTCAATGGTAAAACTAAGTCTGATGTAAGGTGTAATTTACTAGCCTAATGTACGCCTAATTTACGTCCTTGTTATTCTCCTAAAGACATTACATTACACTTTTGCTTTTACAATTTTTCAACTAATCTTACATGTCTATTCAGTAACTATACCAACTCTAGAATTTATCATTTATATATATGACATCAACTCTCTTAGTTCTGTTACCGTCTCATTTTTCATATTATCTTTATTGTAAAGTTGCATTTTGTCAACTTTTGTACTAATAAACCAATACGAACCACATCTAACAATCGACTAAAGTTGTTTTGTTCTTGTAATAGCCAGACAAAGTGATCAAGTGTTAGTTAAATTATTTGTTTAGTGAGCAAATCTACAAAGTGGCGACGTGCAGCTCACCGGATACGCTGGAACAGGCGGACCCGATTCCTTGAAGCGCTCTGGCGAAAAACAGAACGGTGAAGTTCTCGCCGAGCGCAAAAACTGCGGCCATAATATACAAAAATAATTTTAATACACTGCAATATATCTAGATATAATGAGTACAGCGTGAGGACAGATTTCACCATATAATAAAACGCACGAGCTGTGTAATAATTACAACGCGTTGTAGAGGTTACACGGTACATCCACAACGGCTCTCCATACATGGGCTAGCCACGAATCTCTTCTTTAGTTATTTCTGTCTTAGGTTGTCATTAATGTGCGTTTTATGTCTTTATTGCACCACACCAGCATCACCTAACAGTTTATAGGTACATTGTGGAAATGATGCTGTACGTACCTTAAGACTACAGTATGAGTTTGTCGTGTTCAGCATTTTGAAAGATGCGCGTGACGTTGTATAGATCATGACTAATCGTGTTGAATATTTCCAGTTTTTTTATTTCTGCTGTCATTGTATTTCATGTCTGTTTCTATCTTTGTGTGTCTGTCTGTATCTCTGCGTGTCTCTCTCTCTGCTTTCCTCGAGATATCGTTCTGGACTGTACCAACTTTGATGAAATATAGTTCGGTCATAAATATACGCAACTTGTGTAATACAATATGCAAATATTATCGCAAATCAGCCATTCATTTTTATGTCGGACAGCGTAAATGTCGTCTCGTTATTGCTCAAACTTTATCATCCACAAATGTTTGGTTAAAATTTGAAATAAACCAAAGCATGCAATTATATAAGTTATGTACTTTTTTATTCTGATCGCATGGTCTGATCTATTGCAGCAATCAGTCAGGGTCAAAGGAGACAAGGTCCTCAGTCCCCAGAAAAACATATTTTTGAATTCTTATTGTCATTGTATGTCCACTGTTCATACACGTTGTTGTTAATTTCAGCTTTTATACACTGTGAAATGTTGATAAGTTGAGTGAACGTCTGGTTGACAAACAGATGGTCATTGACCAAGCGACTGATCGGTGGTATTTAGGCTGAGGTCATGAGTTATGGCCATAGGTGGACATTTTGAACATTTGACATCTTCCAGTGTTTTGCTGTTGCACTGCATTGTTAGTCAATACGTTTTCATACTTTATATGATGTTTCATTTAAACGTTCTCTCTGCGATAGCTAAGCTACTTGTAAAGATACTGTTGACGTGAGATTGACGATTTTGATGTCATTTTGTTTCCAATTTATTGCAGTACATGTGAGCAAAAAATTGTCAAAATAGAGCTTGTATGACAACGTTAACAAGGTTGCACCTAGGTTTGTTTACTCGACTGTGAATTTCTATCTTCAGAATTTGCAAGCAGTATATACTAATCAAGTGACGTATGCTTACTAATCGTCGAGATAAACATGATGACAAAACCGGTGAACATCGGGATGCTGTATCCGATCCTGCAACAGGACATAACAGTGAATGTCGAAAGAACACATAACTATGCGAAGATTTTTTCCATTAGCTAACAACGTTTAACGTGAAACCGTATACTGCTGTACATGTAGGGTAGTTATGAGGTATACGCATTACCAAAAGCTAGATTCTCGGCGATACGGTAAGTCTATGTATATAGTCACAGGTAGCTCAGCTATCGCGGAGAGACCGCGATCCAGGGTGGGTTAGTTATGGCCAAAAGTGGAAGACTGGAAATGGGAGACAACAATTTACGGAAATAGGTCTACCTTCAACCACTGTGACGAAATTGGCCCTCAAAGCAATCAAATTCGTTGAAAAAACCCCCAAATTAGGGCTATTACGCCGTTCACGGTATCAATTGAAAGCCCGTATACGACTTCCTATTAGTGATTAATAGTAACTGACATACTATCTCGTACCGTTTCGGAGTTATCGCAGCTTATTGTTCGAATTTCAAACACTTTGCGTTTTTCAGCCCCCTTTGATGATCTTAGGGACAACGTATGATGTTTATCTTAGACTTATTGGAAAGCGCGTAGTGGACTTCCTATTAGTGTTAATTGAACTTTTTTCGCTAGGTTTTACGGCTGAGGCGCTACGGGCGAAAATAGATTCGAAAATCTGCAATTTCGCTCCAATTTCGCTACGAGCGAATATCGGTTCAAAATCGGCGATTTCGCTCCAACTGAGGCCGGTTGACCCAAAATTTCAGGTAGAAGGGGTTGCCCTCCACTGACCGTTCTTCTTGTCATAAAACTAGGTTAAATGGTCTTTCTTATGGTATAAAAATCTGGACAGATCTTTCTTTTGTTTTGTCACAATCCACGCGTTTGACAGACGGACGGAGAGACAGACAGAATTCTCATCGCTAGACCGCGTCTGCATTCCATGCAGCGCAGTAAAAATGTACAAAAGAATCGTATGACTGATTTTCTTTGTATGGAGCTTCGTGGTCAGAAACAAATAAAGAATTAATGAATAGGTGAATTAATTATTTCTAGACGATTTGACAGCGCATTCGATAATCGACAGTATATCGACTTTATGGGTGGGTAGAGATGTGTATGTTGTCGTTTTTATTATTATCGATTATCGATTGTATTGATCACTGACAAACATATGATGACAGAAACATCATAGTCAGAGGTTTCAAAGATTTATTTGTTAAAGTTGCAGTTAACGTCGCATAAATCGGCTTATCAAACCTGTTGGTGATTGGGCCGACAAACGGGTTTGTGATGAGTTGTAAAATCGCTTTCGAAGCGAACATCATCCCGACCACCATGTTCTCGTTCATGATGTCGCGATGTCTCTCTTCCCTGGAGATGGTTCTGTTACGCTCATAGTAATCTGGCGTGCTGTCGTATTCTTCTTCCCCCATCTCCTCTTCATCCTCATCCTGCTCTTCTTCATATTCATCTTCGTCTTCATATTCCGGTTCCAGGCCTTTCTGCTTCATCAGCCGCCGCAGTCGTTCTTCGTTGGTCGTGTTGAGGCAGCGGTAGCGACGCCGCCCGCCGCCGGCGTACGACTCCGCCGCCACGGTCGGCCACGGACGGTCGGCGCCTCCTGGCCTCCGCATCTGAAAGTCGTCGGGCCACAATCGGCAATGGGGAGGAGGTACTCTGGCGCGCGGCCTAGCGAAGCCTGGAGTCGTATGCGCAGCCGTGGTCGTAGTGGCTATGTCGTACTCGTCCGGATGTTCAAGTCTGAAGAGAAAATTCGGAATTATCGGCACTGAAACCACACAGCACAACTGCCATAAAATAACTGTAAAATCATTAGGCCTACTGATTTTCTGCATAAATTGGCAGTAAACGTCGCATGTGTGTATACTGCTTAGAACGCGATGGTCGCACTCCTGGCATTGGCATTATTCGGTAAGTTCTCCATGAAGTTAATAAAATAAATAAAATAAATTTTATTGGTTAGTTGGGGCATCTTTACATAGCAGCGTTGAAAAGAGTTTAACATCTACACCGTGAGGCAAAAACAGCATCATTTTATTTTCGCAATAACTTTGTCAAATCTTTTTCTATTCCAATAATTATTGGTACATATATACCCTAATAAATATATGAGACAAAATGACATCAAAATCATCACTCTTCTTTGAAGGGCATCTTTATACTGCCTTGTGAAATGCATTATACGTATACGTATTGTAATCAACGTCGGTTTTGTCACGTAAGCTTAAACGTCATCATAAAATTGTCTTGAAAATTCAAATGAAACATCATGTAAAGTGTGGAAATGTATGGACCAACAATGCAGTGCATTGATAAAATATATTATTAAATGTTTCAGCTGTCTGCCACTGTCCCTAACTTATGTTCTTAGCCTAAATCGTCACTGATCAATCATTTGATCAATGACCGTCTGCTGGATGTTTGACCAACCCTCATTCAGATATCGCCTCAACTCATCAATATCTCGCACATAATTTTAATGGATCCACTCCTATAGCACTGCCAAGATTCTGTAATTTACGTACTAAAATCTGGAATGTTAGGAAGTCACAGGTTGGGCGCTATAACACTATGGCTGTGTGTGCACGGTGCTGTACTTTTGAACTTAAGCTGGTTCCCCGCCTCTGATTATATAAAAAATATGGAATACATGGATGATAGGAAATTTATTGGAGTATATGTGTGCCAAAAATTGTCGTAATAGATAAAGTTCTGACAAAGCTATTGCAAAAATAAAATGGTGCAGTTTTTTGCCTTACGTGGTAGAAGTAAGCTTAAACTTCTTAGCAGTACATATCACAGCTGACTATTCGCGCAAATTAAGCTAACTGTTTTAGGCTTTCGCATAATTATATTCTTATTTAACCTATTGTTTCAAAATGCGAAATAAAGTAAAACTAGATGGTCTTCGCCGGCGAACCGTCGATCTGTATTCCTCTGCCCGAAAAAAATGCATTATCGGACAGTGTTGTCTGTGAACTTTGAACCGATACCGTGAAGTTGTCATCCATGTTATGCGGACCTGGCAGAGTCTAACCATAATAAGTTTCATTTAAATATGAAATAAGTAAGAAAATGCCCCAAGGGTTTATTTGACCACATGTGGCTTCGCTGTGCCCGTCATCTTTGATCTTTTGACCTCCAAATCTAATGGGTTGATCTTTGTCGCCAACTCCACCAAAATTGTAAATTTAGACAAATTCTCACGAGCGGTTTCTGAGATATCGTGTTAACAAACTTTTAGCATATGATCACGCACGCACAGAATGTATCTGGTACCGTTCGAACGGTGGCGGACGCATAGAACGTTGGTTTCGAGTTCGAAGAAAAATTCAGAATTACTGGCATTAAGCAAAATAAACAACCAGTCGTTGCCATATAACAGACTGTGAAAATTGACTTATAATTTATTTATAGTCTGCAATTTTTATTTAAAAGTGGAACAATACGAGTTAAAATGCTACAAAAACTGAAGTTACTCGATTACAATTATGACGCTTTAAGTTTAGAAAGTATTCGTCATTATTTTCGTAATTAGATTATTGACAGGTACTGTTGCAACACGGTGCACGTGAATACTGACCGACTGTAGTGAGAAGCATGTTGTCCAAAAATAGAGCGACAAAGACAATGAAGAGGATCAGTTTTCTGGACTGACGCCAAGTGATGAGACATTCTACCAGCTTTGGCGGCAACCAAGACGGATAATTTGCAACCATAGTCGTCGCCGGTCAACTTCTGCTCGACAACAGAAATAAGCGAAAATGTGCTAGAGCGATGCAACATCGATAAGTTTTTACTTGGACTGTCTCTGTGATTAAAATACTAATCGATTAATCTAAAATATTCAGTTTTGATTCAACGATTAATTTCGATCAATTTGTTGACTACAAAAGCTCAGCTGCTGCCGAGATTGCCGATTACTGTTGCACAACTTGAATAGTGTAAAGATGAGGATGGGTCACTTTTTCGGAAAAAAATGAGGACAGAAGCGCGCGTACGCGGTCGTGAATCACATAATGCCAAAAAGTGGAATCTGTCGGCTACATTTTTGTCGCAGACACTGGGTCTTCAGTTAGTTTAACGCACTTGGCTCCGAAAGTGGGTAAAATTACGCAAAATAACGGCCATTTACGCTATTCAGAAATATTCGAAAAAAATAACATAACAAGCAAAAAATAATCGAACGAATAATCGATCGGTTAATCGTTAAATTGCACAGCCTTACATTTTACCGTTCAGCGGTCGACTATTGACGGCAGCTGTTCCTGAAGGAGGCGGTGTTGTTATATCGAGCTCTTCAGAAATGCGATCTACACGAGATGCTCGTCAGTCGGTACCGAGCTCGTGTTAACTTGTCGCGCAAATTCTCTACGTCATATTGAAAAACAAGTCGTCAAAACGTACTTCCAGCAAATCGCGAATATAACTCGTGCAACAACTTCCACTGTTGACAGACGTCGCCTCATTCGGTAGAACGTTCGATCAGCAATCGACCCGAGGGTGCTGACATCGCCACCGAGTCGACACAATCGTCTCCGATCTCAGTCGCCCCATTATCCTTGCTGCTGTCGCCGCTGCGGCCATGCACTTCTGATATAGAGACGTCCGTCGTCTGCGTTTCGGCGAGGCAGCGTCGTCGCCGCCGACACTATAATTCCGTCTGCGTTGGCGCGCACCTTGCGTTCAGTATGCAAATCGGCGTCGGATCGATGCTCTGCGCATGCTGCAATCGTCGGAGGACGGGACGAGAACTGGAATCACCTAGACGAGTCGGTCGGCGCCATAAAGCATCGCCGCTAACCGTCGACGTGATCTGATACCTTCGTTGCACGCTCACAATGCACTGGACAACATCCAGACAATTTCCCCCTGGAAGTATCCTCATTGGACATTTCCCCCTGGAAGTATCCCCATCGGACATTTCCCCCTGGAAGTATCCCCATCGGACATTTCCCCCTGGAAGTATCCCCATCGGACATTTCCCCCTGGAAGTATACCCCATTG
>Ga0049105_1001538_pt1 | contig 10409 bp, 5 predicted proteins | sample WorMetvaBAHAMAS1_FD_61260 | JGI IMG/M metagenome (GOLD analysis project Ga0049105, IMG submission 61260) | Worm MetaG Olavius vacuus BAHAMAS.1 | ecosystem: Host-associated > Annelida > Digestive system > Unclassified | place: Germany: Marburg | collected 2013-04-09 | reverse complement strand
GCTACGTAGCCTATGACGTCACAGCCTAGCGAGACTCGCACGGTGCGTAACATGTACGGCGTCCTACGCACCGTGCGCTCGCACGGAACGTATAATTATCGATCAAAAGCATATCGGTGGTTGTGTCCTAGGTGTGGCATGAAAAATTGACTCACACATTTCACTTATCTCTCCCGGTCCCATAATTTCTACAGGTGGCCAAAAAGCGTGAAATGTGACCATAATTTTAGACCCGAGCCGCCTGTGAAGTGATGTGGTTTTGAAAAGCATTAACATATGGGAACATCACAATATTTAGCTATTCAAAAGAAGATTAGACTTGATGTCAGAAAATTTGTCTTTAGTAACAGAGTTGTTGATCAAGGGAATGTACTGTCACAGTGTACTATTAATTGTAACTCTATTAACACTTTTTAAAAATATATCGCACATGACCTGGAACCGGGGACTGTAAAGATATAGTGTTGTGTATTTGAGATAGTAGGTGTTATATGGTGAAAGCCTGTGCCGACTCAAGCCAGTACTGTATCACTGCTGGCATCGGTGAATTCGGTGAACACTAATCTTATATTAACAACTTTAATATCGTGTCCTACTCAGATTTGGTGTAGATCGGTTCTACCAGCTCTGAGAAATAGACGGGACAAAATGTCCACATAACATGCATTTAACAGATTTGAATGTCCACACATCCAATCCATATTATGATCCTCTGCCACAGCGGAGCACTGCTAGAATAGTCACAATGATTCTGATTGAAAGACTACCGAATCGGTACACTGCGCTATAACTGGCCCATGTCTGCGCATGCATCACAGGCCTTTAGCACGTCAACTGTACCGATTTGGAAGATTTGCCATTTTCATTATATATTCCAGAGTAACTAAAATGAGAGACTGGATTGGCTGCCTGATGCTGACCATATGCTGACAGCTTATGGGCCTATTCTATTATAAGATTATTATGAACTAGTATCTGAACATCTTTATTAAATCTGACATTCGAACACACTCTGCATTTGGCAAGAAAGTCAAAAATAGCATGTTACGTAGTGCATTTAAGAATAGATTCATTCTTTGTGGACAGCTGAAGATCAGAATTAACTGGAGGACGACAATATCAAGGCAGAGATGTTAACTTTGTCTGAAGAGAGACTCCATACAGTAAAACTAATAATATTGTTCTCTCTAATTTCACCCACGTTAGCATGCTAACAGATTTGGGTAGTCACTGATTATTGAACCTGGTGACTGGTGAGTTGAAAATTTCAAGTAGCTGTGTCAGTGAGCCCTAACTGGTTGTGGAGTAAGTAGTGTGTGGCATTTGGGGTTGAAAGTACTAGGGATGTTAAATTTGTTTATAAAATTTGAATTCAAGTTTGAATTCGTTTCGTTGCACACGCTGATGTCATCGCTAATTAGACAGTACATGGGTGGGTGGGAGTGTGAACTGATGGACGGCAACATAGCAAGCCAACACTGGAGCTCACGCGTAGGCCTACACCACCACTGCAGCTGCATTGGGAGAGTGGAGACTGTGCATCTGCTGAAACATGGCCAGGTACTCAAGCTGAGTGACCAGCGTGTGTACTGTGTAATATGATATGGTCATCTTGCCCCAGGATCGCGAGAGATGCAGCTGATGCTTAGCGTTTGTGTTTGCTTGTTTGCTGTGTAAATGCTAGCATGCATGCTACAAATTACACCTAAAACTACACGACTTACACAGACTTATGTAGTTGATAATTGTTCAAAATCAGCCACCTATTATTTCTGCATGCTATTATATGAAAAAACTTAACAAAGTTCTATGATACTTCTATGATAAATTTCACCAAAATCGCCAGAGTTTTTTTAGAAGGTATTACAAAAGGTATTTTGGTCTTTTTTCCCAGATACACTGTGTATCGTTCTGCCCGCTATGTGCATTCATTTGTTCAGTAATCAGTCACTGTCATAGGCTTTCACACTAGTCAACAGACTTCCTGACTTCAATGTAGACTGCCTGACTGTGTTCGTAACAGGCAACCTGCAGTTTTGATCATTGATTATTTACTTTTGAGTATAAATGTCCGCGGTGACATGAAATGTGCTTTCATGCCCATGAATAGCAGTGAGACCAAGCCGACACGCACGCCTGCCGCCCGAGTATGCCCACATCCCCCACCTGGATGGTGGATCATTAAAATGGGGTTACACAACCACATGTTAGCTTGTCATCTGCGACGCTGTCTAGTTCATTGTCCAGGCTCGCAGACGATTACGTATACAGCACCGCTAGTCAAATACATGCCGCTGACTGCAGTTACAAACTGAATAGCAAATACCTCGAAAGCGAATTTGAATTTATAATTCGAAGTTCGAATTTTTGAACTTTGTTTAACGTTCCTAGAAAGTACATTGTGTTAATGTATGGTTACAGATGGAGAGCGATGATCATAAATCGACAGAAGTGATTGCTGTAGAGACGGATGTGTCGGAATCACTGGAAACATTGCGGAAGTTACTGGAGTCGCAACTGCATCGTTCACTGGAACAGTTTGAGTTCTGGCTGCAAGATACTATGAAGGTGTGCTTTCACATAATGTTGTATTGTTGTTTTGTTGGTGAATATGCTCAGTGTGTTGACACTGCCAGTTGGGTATCAGACAGAACATTTGTACGGTGATATTGTTAGATATAGCACTCTTGGAATTTCATTCATTTGTATGTGCATATACCGGTAATCTGTGGTGCATGTACAAACACCACACAACAGTGTTGTCAAGTGAAGCAACAGTGCCAAAATTTGTATTTTGTTTGTAGTTAGTTATTGCTATATCGTAAACTAAAATATGTTGATGCCATTGGTCAAAGTCAAGACATGTAAATTTGATGTAACGTGGCAAAATCACATATGGTGTTGGCTATGGTGATGGTCTTCTTCTACATCATTAACCTATATCTGAACGCCAGTTTTTGCTTACTGTGCAAAATAGGTTACATATGACGTGTTAACTTAACTTATTTATGGATGATTGATCAGTAACTCGCTAAGTTGCAGTACAGCCTGACCCAACTGATCGCCAAAAAATATCGCTGGCTATGGCTTTCCATTTTGCAGGCTTTTTTGAAAAACATATACTATATTTTCTCGAAATTGGCCTTGAATATGAATATGACTTCATTTTTTGTTTATCCAGTCCACTACATCATTTCCGATTTTCATGTTTACATATTTATTGCACATAACATCTTTGTATAGATTTATGGATTAGATATAGATATTTCTATGTCCAGTTGAAATTTCAATATTTGAGCAAGCCACAGTTTTCATAGTTTAATTCTGCGCTTTGGCGTATGTGTCTGCATGTCACACTTGACATTAGACTTTGTAATAGCATGTTAATTTGTTTCATTATCGTCCGTGCATTATACTGTGTACTTGTCATGAATTGTTGCTGCAGTTGGACCCATCAATGAATCTGGTACGACTGTGCATTGCGGGAACAGGGATGGTGCAGATCAGTGTTGAAGTGAATTGTGAGAGAATTCCACCACGACTCAATATTGTCGACGTGCTTCAGCCTCCTCAAGAAGACATGGAAGATAACTGTGGTTGGTTATGCCAGGCGTTTTTCTATTGTTTTAACTTGTTGCCTCTCTGTGTGCAGTGACTGTTCACCGGTATACTCTGCGGACTTGGTTTTGAGATTTCGTCTCTCAGGACCGAGACCACCGCTGTGAAGTTTGGATCAAGTATCTGATGTCCAACACCATGAAAATTGAGTGTCACGAGGTCTTGAGACCATCACTCAAGTCTCACGTACTTCAAGCTTGGTATTCTGCCGGTTGACACAGTACACATTGTGTATGTAGCATGTACATGTGTTGCCTCAAGAATAGATAGACAGATTTATTACCATGTACCAGCTGATTGTCAGAAGAGGTAGCTGAACTGGGAGGGGGCGGAGGGGAAGGGGGTTGTTTGGATGTTGTTTTCTGGTTGGGATTGGTTCTGAATTCTGATTACCTAGAATGACTGTCTCAGACGTGAAACCTTCATAAGCTTAATGTGTCATATGCTGGCAGTACAGCATGTTTGCCACAGCTGCAAGTAACGTAAGTGATATGCTGAAAGGTCGGCTTGTGAATAGTAGCTCGTAGTTTTACCACATTACTTATTTTGAAGTCCCTGGTAACCAAATATCAGTAGCATTTGTAGCTAGGGATCCAGATGAGGCAATGGTACACTCCATAATTTTGGCATGCCCCTAGATTATCTCCCCAGTTTTCATATATGCAGGTGCATGGATGATATGGTAGCTGATGTTAGTATACTGATATTTTAAAAGTCATTAATGACAGTTGTTTAAATTAACTTGGTGCAGTAACAATGAAATTGCTCCTCAAAACACTCCTGCATACATTACTGTGGCACCGAAGTGCCCTCTCCACTTTCTGAGTACTGGAAATACCCCAGCCAGATGTGGAACATTGACATCTCTTTGTTAAGCTTATTTTACAATGAGTTTACTGTCGGCCGTTTTGCTGTATGGTGCAAGCAGCGGGTCATTTATTTGTTAACTAGATCTGTCAAGGAAGTCAAACACTGCACAGAAAGCAAATGACAATATGCAGTGGATAGTTGATGAGGAGTTTTATAATCAACAGACAGGTTTACCGATCCCTCATGGTGAGTTTGTTAATGGTGTATTATTTTAACAGCTGCTGTACTCGCAAAGTATTCTGTACCGTAAAACCCATAATTTTGGCTGCTCTTAAGTTTGGTGCTTGGGTCTATTAAATTATTTTGGCACCCTTCATTGTAGTGTTTCTGCTTTGTGAACTAATACTATTAACCAGCCGTTATTTTCACTAAGACACCAAGGTCGTGAAATTCACAAAATAAAGGGCATGCAAAAAATGCAGGTTTTGCAAGTGAAATATCTATATGCTGTATGATCTTCCACCAATCTTACCATTCCACCATCTCCAGTAATAACTTATCCGACTAGTCATTGAGGTGATCTAACCATTGCTTTGACATCTCAACAGGTATTGTACAGCAATAATTCTAGTCGTAGAATAAAACCTATTTCCTTTGTTAACTCTGAGCTTATGAATTATGTTGCCTGGTTACATCTGTGGATATTGCTGATGGTGTTGTGCAGTGATCACATTGTTGCGTGATGTTGTTCTTAAAGATTTATGAAACTGTATGAAAGTTTTCCCCAGAGAGACCTGTTTCTGTAGCCCTCAGTTAGAGGTAGATTTATGCTATGGATGTGGTGCCAGTGCACTGTATCTACACCCCAGCTTTCATGGTTTCTCACTGCATTAACTGATGGGCGGATGGCCAGGCTGGGTTGATCAGGGTGGTTGGTAACATACTGCTATGGTTTAAAGACATTACCACTCAGCCAGATTGTCAGCTTAAAATGCAATGCATTGGTGAAACATAGTGTTGAAATAATACGTTACAGATTGCTAGTACTGGGTGGGCCAAAAAAACTGGACTGGTTCCTCTATAATATGACAGAAAGGTGGCCTGTGCATTGAATGTTAACTACTATCTGGAGTAGACTTGTAGACTTTTTAAAAATAGTCCAGTTTTTGGTCTATCCTGTATAGAGCATGTGAAGTGTGTTGTACAGATCCAGAATTGTGGGATTGTCAACATGTGAAGCACTGGCTTAGCTGGGCAGTTAACATGTTTGGTCTTCACAATGTCGATGTTGATTCAATCTCATGGGATGGTGCACAGCTAATGCTGCTACAGTACAGCGATTTTGCCGACTATATTCCAGATGACCCCAAAAATGTCTTCTGGACACACCTTGAACTGCTGAGAAAGTATAAATTTGTAGGTGAGCAAGTTACCGTCAATATCACTGTGGTATCTCATTACATACAGAAATGTTTGGTCTTTCACCTACATTGCTGATCTCTGTTTATTTGCATGAATATATTGTCTTGTGGCCGGCTGGGCGAACATCACTCAGATCCACAGACTTATACATTATAAATATCTACATGCAGTACTTCCTGTTCACATATTAGCAAATAATACTGCCAATGATCCACTCGAAAAGCTTACCTAGAAATATGGCAGAATCGTGACCAGTCACAGCACTAGGTTCAGTGAGTTTCAGTAACCATCACGTTACTGCACATCTGTTAACGATAGAGCAATTCACACTCGTCCTTAATTGTTTGGAGGTGGCAAAATCTTCATCTTCACATTTTGCACATTTTTGTACATTACATATACATATGAATGTAGTATTTTATGTATAAAATTATAGATGTATTTATGTAGTTTCATATGTTAATAGAAATTATTGGCGGTCATCGTAGCATTTTTAGAGATAAGTTGTTCGGTGACAGCATTATTGTCGGCCACTGCTGTCCCAGTGCTCAGATTGCCATGTAACTGCAACTTGCCATGCAGTTTTGTCGTTTGAAAATCACCACACTTGTCATCACTCCTGAAGACAGTCGTTTGCTGTTAAATCGTAAAATCAAGTTACACGTAGAATATTATTGTGGGTGTTTTTTTGTGAATATGTGTTACAGCGATTCCACAGCGTACCACCAAAACACGCGCATGTGGTTGCGATGTCAATAAACAGTACCATCAAGTAACTGACTGTGATAACAGCATTGCCATCACCAGGCGGCATCAGTCCAAATCAAAGTCTATATTTGGTAATAGCTGAGCTTCACTGCATTACTTAAGAATGGCACTTTCAAAAGAACACTCTATAGCTGTATTGTATTTTAGTAGGAACATAGGAATTCAAATGCACCTTGTTTCTTCTTAGTTTTTAGTAAACATTGGATTTCCTGTTGTTCGTATATTTTAATGATTACGGTAACAGTTCAGTAAGTAAACACTGCTTACTTTTTCGTGCGGGTCGTTAGACCGCGTTATTGCTATTGTCTGTATGTGTGTCCGTTTGTCTGTCTCTGTCTGTCACACTCATGATCCACTTTTTTAAACGGTTCAAGATATTGAAACACATTTTGCACCACATGATAGATCAGTGTTTCTAGTTTCTTGAGGCCAAAGTTCATGGTCGCGAGTTTAGGGGTTCACCCCGAACGAGTGTGTTAAAGAGAGGTGTCCTGTCTTGAATCTCAAATGTGACCATTAATCTGCAATAACTTGGAAATGGTGTGAGATAGGATGTAAGAAAGTATTAATCACTAACAGCAAGTCGCATATGGGCTTATGATTGGTATCAAAATAGGCGACCTTGAATGGTGTAATGGCCGCCGACTCGCATTATCTCTGCTGTAGCTGAGCTTCTTGTATTGTCTGTGATACTTTCTAATTTAACAGCTGATTAAGTGGTTAACCGTTAAACGTTTCAGGTCAAATTATATTTATTTGTAATAATAATAAGAAGAAGAAAAGTAATCTGTCTGTCATGTGACTGAATTTGTGATCCCTGGAATCTACCGACGTTGTCATTCAGAGTCATCGTCTTTCGCTCTGTTACAGCAGTTTAACTGTCTTGACTCTCCTGCTCAGCTGGCTGAGCTAATAGTATAACTGATTGAAAGCTGTCTGTGTTTCCCTGTGTGTTAACCAGGGTGGCACAAATCATAACCGCTGCATGTAGAGACTTGTAGTCCTGCACGCACAAACCTACTGATGAACTGAGATCACAAACCAACAACTAGATCAGTTTGACCTGGTTTACTGGGTTTATGGATCATCATAGAAAATGCTTATATAGATGTGCAGCAGCCCATGGGCTCATGTTGTTTAAATGGTCTGCAAAGTACAGTGTCGTAATAAAGTTTTGAAATTGTCTCCAGAGAAATATTTGAAGACTGAATGCTGGTAAGTATGGTTTTTATAGGCTCCATTCCATTCCCTTCATGACACACAGCCAGTAGTGTCATAGTATTGAAAGCGAAATGTAGTGTGGTATTAGACTTGGAAAATTATACAGATACTGCTGCCGTCATTGCGACAGTTATATGTGTTAGACATCAGTGGATCACAAATTCAGCTGTGGCAGTTCCTACTGGAGCTGCTAACTGACGGAGCATTCCGCAATGTCATCCAGTGGATTGGCAATGATGGTGAGTTCCAGTTCACTGATCCCGAGGCTGTAGCTCGGCTGTGGGGAGATCGCAAGTGCAAGCCGACGATGAACTACGAGAAGCTTTCCCGTGCTCTGCGGTACTACTACGATGGTGACATGATTGCAAAGGTCTTGCATTTCTGCTGCGGTCATTAATTGCTGTTTACTCAAGAAGTTTCTGCTCTCAGTCGTTACTCGTTAAATCGGTGTTTGCCGCTTTGTAGAGACTGAATCAAACCGTTATGACTCGTTTGGCAAACAGATGTGATCATTTTAATCTTGCAAATCGACAGCACCAGCGGTGGCAATTATGGATTGAAACCCGGGTTTTGAAAAACGCAGGCCACTTGAAAACCCAGCCATTTTGCCAAACCCAAAACCCGGGTTTAACAGTAGATGATATCCCGGTTTTGGGTTTGTGTTTTTTCGGCTGCGTTCTGTACATTTCAACAGCAGACATACGACAGTTTAATGCATTTTTCACTACCGGTTCACAAACTGTCCAGATGTCTGTTCCTGTTGTTTTTTACGGCAACTGACTACTGAGCAGATCACTGCGTTCTGTTTATGGTCACGGGAGTGACGGGCCCCTCGGCAGTGACTGACTGACTGCAGTGCACCGATGTTAATGATTCGTCAGGCCTGAGTTGATGTTCTTCAGTACTGTCTTCATTGTCTTGACTCTTCAACAGCTATTCGTTTGCTTTTGCAGTTTTCATTATGGCATATGTATAGTCTTTATGGGCAAGAGGTTAATCCTAAGCAGGGTTCCCACTCTTTTGGATGAAAAAGGAGTTCTCCAGTCCAATTTTAGAATTTTCAAGGTGCTCTCGGTCATAGTTCGAAACCAAATATTGAACACATTTGGTCCGCAGTAGTTACCAAATAGCTACCAGACATAATTGAACGCAATAATGTCAGTGGACTGGATGAATCTACAGAGTACAGAAGTAACTTTTGCGCAATACAGCCGTTGCAGTGTCAAAACCAGTGTAAATAGAATTATCATGCCAAAAATTCCAGCTCTAACATAAAATTGCAGTAGTTTTCCGCATTAACAAAATTACAGGTTTTTCAGGTTTTCCAGATCAGTTGGAACCCTGCTAACGTTTTGTGCTAAACTATACTACCTAATTTCTAAAAGAAGTTGTATGTGTGATGTGTAGGTTCCGGGGCGGCGTTTTGTCTACAAATTTGTCTGTGATCTACGAACATTGCTTGGTTATTCAGCAGCTGAGCTCAATCAACTCGTCTTGCAGAGCATTATCAAGTCACCTGCCAGTTGACACCTGCGTGCTCTCAGACTAGAGTAAACAGTATAATCAGCCAGACTGTTGCGATTCAGCTGTACGCTGTATGGCGCATGCTTTCCTCCCATATATTTCTCCCGTTAATATCATTAATACGTTAGATGTTCTAATCTGTGCCTTGTATCTATGCAGTGTTGGAACTACACTCATCACCATAAAGACGATTGTTTCATTTCTTCAATGCATGTTTTGTTATTACTTGTCACGCCATTCCCTACAGCCAAATTGCATAAGCATTAAGCACTGTTCACTTGTTGGAGAGGTGCCATAAATTTATTCATGAGCAGCATGCGACGAAACTTTCAACTGTGTCGACTCACCAGCATTGTGGTTGGCATCTATTTTTAGATGACAGTATTTCCCACAGACTCTTGTTATATAGCCATTTCTGCTGTGGTGCATTCCTCCTACAGCTTGCATAGGTAAACAGTAAACATTGCGGGAATGAAATCGAATTATCAAAATGCATCAGAGGTGCAGAGTATAGTTCACCCAGTTGATGGTCCTGTAGAGCGTAGCATCCTGTATCTTACTAAACTGAGGCTTATGTGATTGAAACTGCTGGCAGAAAATGTTTCGTTCATTTCATAATGTATGTATCTTTTTCTTTGATCAGTGAACCTACTGTGAACTGCAGAACTTCTGTAATTGGACCCTTATTGGCGGGTTGTATGATAGAATGTGCTTATATCTACAGCTGGTATTCATACAGTTTGATTTCATACCTACAGTCGGCACTTGTACGTGTAATGCACATCTTTTTTTTGATCGGTGCCTACTTCATATTGCAGTATGTTCTAATGTGGCATGATGTTCCGATATGCCATGAAAACATAGATCAGTCTGTACAGTAGCCTCACTAGGTAGGGTGGGTGGCGGACCACCCTGGGTGACACCATCCAGGGGGTGACACCCGAATGAAACTAATTTTTTTGCATTGGAAGGCGGAGAGGGTGGGAGTGGTGACGAGATGATGGCTAAAAAGGGTCATCACTTTTCAGAGGACGATGATTTTTTTC
>Ga0049105_1001537_pt1 | contig 10412 bp, 7 predicted proteins | sample WorMetvaBAHAMAS1_FD_61260 | JGI IMG/M metagenome (GOLD analysis project Ga0049105, IMG submission 61260) | Worm MetaG Olavius vacuus BAHAMAS.1 | ecosystem: Host-associated > Annelida > Digestive system > Unclassified | place: Germany: Marburg | collected 2013-04-09 | reverse complement strand
GATTTTTTCATGGAAACACCGACCGACACCGACCGACCTTGAAAATGTTACACGGTAACAAGACTATCACATAACACTGCAGCCAGAGTAGACGCAGGCTCCGCGGCATCGGACGTCGGTGTCGGCCGTCGGGCGTGTCACTTCCTAGACATCTGACATCGGTGAGTTCCAAGAATTAGCGCATCGGTCTGACACTACTTAGGACCTATCTTCCTTCAGTGCTTTGACACTGTTGGTTGGGTCATTTGACCCATAAAAGCCCGTCCCCGATATGACCTATAATATGTTTGGTGGGACGTTAAGCCTTGCTCTATCTATCTATTTACCGATTGCACCACCATACCGCTCAGTGTAGTGTCATATTACTTACATATGTTTTGTGTATTGGTGCATGACAGACGAGTGTTGTGAGTAATGGTGGACTTAGAGTGGCGAACCTGGTGTGGTGGACCTTGGGTTTAGACCCAGGGTGATGGAACTAGAGGGGCAAGCCTAGGCTGGTAGATCTTAGGATGGCCATTCTTGCTGTTGCTCTGGCCCAAGAATGTCCTAAGACGGTCTCCCAAACCAACATCAGCAAATGAATCAGCAGCTGCCTGAGCCGACTCAACTTGAAGCAAAAACCCAACAGCTCGGAGGAGTGTATGCTGAAGGTCAGGCTTAGCCATTCCATCTGGAACTAAGTGGCGTGCCTGCAGCTCGGAACGGAAGGGCGGTTCTAGGTTGGCGGATACTGCTGGATAGAATGGTCTTTAGCAATAACACCGTCTAATGACGTGGTGAAAATACAATTTTCCATCATGCTTGCGTAATGGTCTGGTGAACGTGTGTATTCAAACATCCTTGACTGACTGCTTGTAAACTCACATCAGAACATTTTATATTGCTCTGCTGAGTGTAAAGAATGTTATGTGTATTGGTACGTAACGGACAACTGTTGCGAGTAAATGTGATTGACACTGAGCCATGTGTAAACGACAGTTGAAAGAAAAACTGCCGCGGAGAACATCTGTCAGATCATGTGGCCAAGTGTGTACGTGAATGGATTAGACCAGGTAATGTCAAGTGTGTCTCTTGTGTAGCATTGTACAGTCCACATTTACAAGTTCAAGAGTCAGTGGAATATGAATAGATGGATCACATAATGCACTGTAGCTGTGTTAAGGACATTCTCGTGAAACATCACTGCCTCACTCTAATAACGTTGTGTGTTTAAATGTGTAAATTTAAATTAAACCTTGACCTTGACCTTGACCTTGACCTTGATTCAGTTCGCATTCATGTGGACGCATTGGGCCACACTCCGATGCACACTTGTCTGTCGAGAAACTGTTGTCTCTTCTCAGGTGAGTTCCGTTGTGCGTACGTGATGTTTCAGCTGCCAAAAATCCAGTTTGTACAGAAATGATACTGGTGAGTTTTACAACGTCTGATGTAGTATTAACGCATGACTAGGCGCTTTCATGACTGTTTAGGCCGTTAGGTTAGCACCCTATAAATTGTCTTACTTACTTACTTACTTACAGCGTAGTGATGTCGAGAAGGTTCTGCAAAGGTTAAGAGGTTCCCCCGTGAAGGTTCGGAGCAGTGGTGGTGGCAGCAAAGGAGCCAGGTCATTTCGAGATCAGAACATCCTCGAGTCAGGTCTCCTGGATGCACTTTTTCTTCCTCAAAAAAGTTGACGACCTTTTTTTAGTTGTCGCTCTCAAAACACAAAGGCCACCAACGCCACTGAGATTGTTTCACTGTCAACATAAAACAAATAAAGCAGTCAGCGGTCAGATGTGGTAAAATTTTTATTTTCTGTTCACATTATTATTGAAGCAAAGCAAAGCAATAGGCATGGTGGAGCCAGGGCGGTGGACCAGGTCATTTGACCTGGCGCGCCCTGGTGTAGCACCGCCACTGGTTCGGAGGTTAATAAGAAATTGTCGTTGCATAACTAGTGCTGACCCCACATGTATGCTGCTGCTGCTGTATGTAGGGTCCAGTACATCAGAGAGTTCTTGCAATTTCCAAAATACTTCTCGGTGATGACATGGCTTTCGATTTTGACATGATGATATCCAAGGTTTGCGTGATCTATTAATGTCTTTGGTTTAATCCAACCTGTGTAGCATTTATTTGCTCAGTATTCTTTGCTGTTAAAATCGCGTTACATTGTATGACATATTACACTGTACAGCATTATTTCTGTGTTCTTGTTTCTGATGGTTATTGTATAACATTAAGATGATTTAAAAATTTTGGTATAACTATTAGAGAAGTGAGGAAGTTCAAATTCAACAATGTTCAAATTTCAAACAGTTTTAACATGTTCGAATTTCAATGAATGTTGTTGTTAAATGCGAATTCGTGGAAAAATCCTTCTTCTACGTCTGATTTTATATGCACAGATAGCCAGAGAGCACAGACAAACCTGTTTTTTTTCTCAAATCAAACTATCACACCAACTACAGTTGTTGAATGTGCAACATAATTTTTTGCTCAGTGATATGTTACACTGTACTAATATGAACACTGATTTTATTGACTTCAGGAAATAACATGTATTGTTACAATCATTTGATGTCCTAAACCAGTGCAATACATTCCAGCTGATAAAATAAATGCCTCTATTCGCATTTGCATTCAACGAATTTTGTAAGTCAAAATTCGTATTTGACGAATGCAGATTTTGACCAGCTTCGTCACATCACCACTCTGTATGCACACACAGTGCATTTCACGTGCGAGTGCAGTTCGTTTCGGACGTCAATGTTGTGTGTGTTGATAGGGTCCGAACACTAACACAGAAACACCGTGGCATCAGGATGAAAGTTACTGGCTTGATATGCCCGATAAGAGAGCTCTCTCGTACTGGGTAAGGCCACTACTATGTTGACATCCATTTCTGTCACTCTGTGAGTTATGCAGAGTTTGTGTGATGTATTGGTTGTTCATTATGCGTGCATCGTTGGTCATATTTGTCATGTTGCTCTGTTGACTCCTCTGGCTATGTTGGTCCGTTATTGTTATATATTGTCCGTGGCGTTTGTGGTTTTCCAGTAGGATGTCATTTCTGAAAATAATTTAGACATTATCACAATTTTTTGAAGCTGAACTTTGTTTAGTTTTTAATTAAGTCATAAGCTGTTGTGTTAAGTTGAAAATTGTACTGTTAACCATTATGTAGCATACACTGAACCATGAGATGTTGGTGAGATAAGAACTTCAGAAGCACATCAGCAGATGAAGACACTGTATGATGTGTGTGGTATATAGTGCATTCAAAGGTGAACAGATCGCAGGCTAGATTTGAAACTACCTTTAGGTCAGACAGAGTTCTAAGAGACTGTGACTGTTAACCCGGGGTCATGACTCTTTTCTGGAGTCTTGGGTGGTTTGGCAGTCTAAGAAAGAATGTATCATTCCTCCTATCGATGTTACCCACCTTTCCATTTCTACTTCCCGTCCACTTGTCATCTATAACTTTCTTTCTTTCTTTCTGCTCCCAGTTCCAGTGTTGTGATATTTTACGACAACATTCTGTTTGGGATTTTTAACTGAATGGAGCTTTTTCTTTGTATGTGTTACTTATCATGACGATTTATGTGTTTGTTTTTTGTTTTTATTGTTGTTGTAGCACAATAAAGTGAAATTAAAGTCAACATTTTCATACAATTGAGTGTTAAAATTTTTGTTGTGGGGTGACAGTACTGGCCAGGAGTTTCACGGGGAGGGGTTGTGGTACTAAATAGGCTTAGTACTGCTGTTCTAGTAGTATTGACTCTGATGTGCTGCAGGTGGCAATGGACAGAACATTTGTCGACAATGGCTGCATGTGGTTTGTGCCTCGTTCACACTGTGAACCCGAGTTACGTGCACATCGCCGCGTTTGTCCCGAGGTTCACGTTCGCATGTGTGATGGCTCCGAGGTCTGTTCTCTGTCTACTCGTTTCTGCTTAATTGTGGTTCAGTTTCCTGTAAATTAGATGTCAATAAATCATTCAGTCAATCAATCAAGAAATTTTTAACGTGGCTAAAATAACAATAAGCCATTACTAAGTCCACGAAAGCGTAGTCTGCCTGTCATACAACATCAGGAAATGATTTGTGGAAGAGGAATGTCTTCAGACGCTGGCGGAAGACCGGAAGTAAAGGGGATGACTGAACATCCACCGGCAGTGTGTTCCAGAGTGTGGCTGCAGCAACGGGATAAGAAAAAAAGATGTCGTTATTGTCGTGGGCATCGTTCATGGAATTTGATGCCAGGTTAAGTTTGATTTCGTGTTGACATGCAGTACTTTTTTCCGAGGTTAGTTAAAAAATTACTGGTACATATTTGACATTTTTAATAGTTAAAAGTATGAATATTGTTAAACAGTTTTGACGGTACGAAACACAGTTAAATGTATACATAGTGATGGAAAAAAAAGAAAATTTAGTGTTCACAGTGAGTCGTGACAGTAGAAAGTACCATAGGTGTGGGAGTGCATCTGGAGGTTGTCAGTGAAGCACTTTGAACGAGACATTTTGTTGGTATGACGCATACAGAGCCAAGGAAGCAAGGTTTCAAGGTTTAGAAAGTTTTGAAATTATACTTAAAATGTGACACCATAACTGTGCCCGTTACTTGGTTGATATCTGTTCGACAGACGTGTGTGAGCTGCAATGCTGAATTTGTCTAACTGCATGTAGCACTACAGTACATCGTGATAATAGAGTGCAGTATTGTTGGAACGTAGGAGGAAGGAAAGCCATTTCCACTGGAGCCAGGCAGTGCAACTATTCATCACGGAAGGACGGTACATTATAGCCGCGGAAATTCCACCAACCTGCCTCGTCGTGCTTTCATTGTGAACTGTCGACCAGCGTCCATGGTGCAATATGAGCGCAAGAATAATTACGACCATGGGAAAACGGTATGTATATATAACTGTGAGTGTCGACGGATTTGTTTTGCTGTAATTTGTAAATTCAAAAATTTGTTGCTGTATTTCTCTTGAAGTTAGTGACCACTGACAGTGTCGTATAGTGCTATTGTGCACTGATGTGTTAACGAACACAACTACATTACAGATCATTACAGCCATCATATTAATCCATTAACAAACACATTAATGCTAGAGGTCTGCACAGACCAGGTGGCCCACAGGCCAGGTCGCAGTGGGCCCAGAAATTAAATAATCTAGTAGAATTAGAATTGAAATTAAGGGCTGAATTGAAACAGGAGTGTAGTGGGATGGTGGTGCAGGAGAATGGTGTTATTCACGTTTTCCGGAGAAAGGATGCATCTCACTTCTTCCAGTAATAGTTTGCTTAAATCCATGTTAAATGACGTAGTTTTTTCTGTGTGTTCCGATATTTGCACTTTGCATGTGTTTAAATTATGTTTGAATTCTTCTGATGAGTTTCAGTTTCAGGCATTTCCCCACTTTCTTCCAGGACTACAGCTGAAGTGAAATACTGTTTAAGATAGGCTGAAGATGGGTCGGGCATACTTGAAGCCACAGCTTTTGAGGCCGTGGCAAAGATGGGTTTTCTAAGAGGCGAAGGCCATGACCAGAAAATCTCAAGGGCAGAGCCAACAAACTTTGTCCTTGAGCTATGAGGACAGCTTCCCTGGGACATCTTGCACACGTGACTGTCTGCATCAGATGGGCGCCGTCTTCTATGTGAGCTACTGACTGTTAGCCACTACATATATAGAGAAAATCATCGTGTTGTCTTACTTGGACTGCTTTACTGCTAGCTCTAAGTTACGAGCAAGTCCGGGTGCAAAGCTGGTGGGTGTGGCAGAAATGTTTGCATATGTTACAGAGTCTGCAGAAAATCATCGCGGGTGAGAAGACTTGGTCCGTGTAGCAAAGTGTGCAAACTGTGAACTCGCTGATGTCTCGTGTATTTCACTATCAACTGCAACAGCCTATTTTCCAGGATTACTTCTGCCGTCGTAAATTTTGTACAGAGTGCATTATATGATTTGTTAGTGTATTGTCACTCGGGCTCACACTCCCTCCGCTCTTACGATAGACAACATCTGAGCTATGATGGTTGTCTGGAGGTAAGAGGGGAGATTATGAGAACTGTTCTGTGTTGTATTGTGTACTGAAGTTGTGCACTGTTATAAGCACACTTAGATGAGCAGTTCCTACAGTTCTCTGGATTGGGTTTTGTCACACTGGGCCCCTTTCACTGTGCGTAGATTTATTTTTGTTTATCTGTGTGTATTTTGTGAGTTGTTGCGTCGTTGTTGTATTATTGTGAGCACGGTGGGGTGGACCTGATGAGATTGAACCCTAATCCTTAGGATTAGGGTTCAATGCTTTGTGCTTTATCACTGTTGGTTGGGTCATTTGACCTGTAAAAGCACATCCCCGATATGACTTATACACCTTTACCTGTACCTTTCCTTCGGGGTGGACTACGTCCAGCACTGAGGCCGTCCATCAATTGCGGCCCAATGCGCAACCCCAACATAACCAAAGGTTAGGTAAATCCATTTCAAGTTCTTATGAACTTGAAAGAATGCATAACCTTCACAGGATAAAATCCTAGTATGGAGTAATGTAATGTAATGTGGATTTATATAGCGCATCGTCGTAGAACCTCTAATGCACTGTATGCATTAGTACATTGCAAACAGAAACGTCTTTAACTGTTTCCTGAAACTGTCTCTGCCGACGGCTGCATTGGAACCCTTACGCCATGCATAGAGGCAGTTGCCTAGAGTTGTATTATTGTAACATGGTGGAGTGGTCCTGGTGGGATTCAAGCCTTTTATCTGAAAGACCAACTGGTTTCCTCCTGTGCTTTGACACTGTTGGTTTGGTCATATGACCTGTAAAAATCGTCCCCGAAATGACCTATAATGTGTCGAGTGGGACGTTAAGCCTCTACACTACTGCCGACGGCCGGGTCTCTCAGATACTCTGGCAGTGAGTTCCAGACCGATGGGCCTGCCACAGTGGTACCGCCAGAACGCCCTGCGAACACACGCTGTGAACAGGGTTCCCGGAGATTTTAGCACCCCCATAGCCGGGTTCTGAGGGCCAGACTGGGGGACTCTTAGTAGTCTCCTCCCCTTTGGATTCCTAAAAAGCGGAATCTGCAGGATCCTCAGAGCCCATAAGCCACACCGCCACGCCAGTGCGGTCCCCCATCAGTGGGGAGGACTCATACAGTGTGTCCGGAAAAAAGAGACCAAAATGTTTTTTGTAGTATCTCCTACAAAACTCTGGCAATTGTGATGAAATTTGGTATGCAGTTTCCTGAATAAATTTGCTGCAAAATTATGTAAACGTTTTCCACCGTGCCTGAATAATGTCTCTACATTACCTTGTGAAATTTAAAATACTTGTTGTGCACGTGATACCGATGAGTTGTTACATAAAGAAACGCCAGAATTTATTCCACCTTAACTGTGACCTCCAAATTCGCCAGATTTGAATCCAGTTGATTACAGAGTGTGGGAATATAGCAAGAGAAGGTGTTCAAAATACTCATCACTGATTTGGATGAACTGAAGCAGCGACTGAGAACGGAGTGGGCCAAGCTGGATGCTGTCGTCATTGTGGCAGCCATTCATCAGTGGCGTCGTCGATGGGTCCAGATTAGTGATGCGTGTTTGTACACCTTCTCTTGCAATATTTCCCACATTCTGTAATCAACTGTATTCAAATGTTGCCAATTTTGAAGGCCACAGTTAAGGTGGAATAAATTAGGAGTTTCTTTGTCTAACAACTTAGTGGTATCATGTGTGCGATGAGCACATCAGGTTTTTTACAAGGTAGTGCAGAGACATTATTCAGGTGAGGTGGAAAATGTTTACATGTTTTTGCAGCAAATTTAATTGGGAAACTATACACCAAATTTTATCAAAATTGCCGGAGTTTTGTAGAAGATATTGAACCTTACTCAATCAATCAGTCCATACACATTTAAAGACATATTTGTTCACACTGGGATTTTTCTGTTAACATCTTAGATTGTTATGCTCTGTTGTTCTTATATTTTTTGTATGTTTAACCTTGCATTATAAAACTGCACATTGATGATGGTGATGATGGTGATGATGGTGATATATCAGCTACCTTTGCCAGCAGTTGATGTGCAGTTTTCCAATATAGCTATCGTGTTGATTGGTGTTAATAACGTGGGCTGAGACAGATCGGTCACAGTTTGTATAAAATGATTTCTGTGATCACTTGTGATAACACATGGGCATGCATTTTCACATGTTGACTGCAACTGTTTCTTGACTGTGTGTTTGTCAGCAACATTGTCGTTGTTGTCAGCCTGTTTACTGCCGTGAAATTCTCTGTAAATGTCTGTGAATTGCCACAGTTTAACACTTAAAATTTTGCATTCATTCTACACTGTCAGTTATTGTGTAATGCAGTGTGTGGCGTTAAGAGGGTTTCACCAGTGATAGCTTGTGTTGGAATAAACTCTGTGTGTTTTCCAGCCAGATAGTGTAAGACAGTAAAAGATGGTTCAATAATAACTTTTGTTATCAAATTTAAGTTGGCTTTAGGGTTTTCACTTTTATGACAACTAAATGCCTGCTTTGTTCCAGGACATTTTAAGTTGGGCTACTGAATTAGTCTGTAGCATGGAGAGTTTGCATTACATAAGATGATAGACTTAAAATAACTGCATTGAATGCACCTGGACGCAAGAAAAGTTCGAAGTGACATTGGTGGTGGTGTTAAGCCTTGTTCAGAGCGCCCCACTCAACTCAACTGGTTGAGTTGAGTGGGGCGCTCTGAACACTCTGACGACCCAACTCAACTCGACTCAACTGTTTAGCGAGTTTTTCCCAGTTCTGAACATTTTCAGTTGAGTTGAGTTGAGTTGAGTTGAGTTGAGTTGAGTCGGGTCGTGCGCTCTGAACAGGGCTTTAGTGGTTAAAGTGTAATGGGACGCAAGGGAACGCCATTCCTCCACCTCCTGTTTATGGCTCAGTGTTCTACCACTTCGTATTGTTACAATGCTATGGAAAAGCATGCAACCCCTGAATGTACGGTTGTATTATTTTTGCACTTTACAACCACTGGATGGTGCTGTGTTTAAGATTCTGGCTGGGCACATAACTTGTAGCAAAATAGCATAACCTGCTGTTACCACAATGACATCACATCTTCGATGACATGCCAAGGACTAACATGTGCAATTAATTCATTTGCTTTTAATGTGTTTGCAAGTTGTGACTTACGAGACGATACAGTGCTTTTTAATCATTTTAATTATTTATGTATTAAAAATTATAAACGTGTCACTTTGTTTGCTGCACTGTAATAATGTTGTGCCAGATGAAGTTACGCAGGGCGGAGGTTGGGAGTTTGAATTCTCACTTGCCTCGTGGGATTTGTGCAAAACTGATGACAAAATATAGGGTAAGTCTCACACGTACTTGAAAATCAGTCACAGAGTGTTTGTTAGCCTTAACTTGAATCAAGCAGAGTTTTTTTCTCCAGAGATGTCATCGTGCTGCGGCACCAAAGTCCTGCCTCCTGCATAATATTTTGCAGAAAAGGTGACCAGAATTTGAAAAACATTACCATATTTTTGCAAATTTTGCTGCTGCGGCCTGAAGATCTGTAGGCGCTATACAATTTTGCAACAAGGGGGATAAGTGGAAGGATAACATTGCAGCCAGCTTACAGATAGTACTTGCCATTTACGATGATCGATCGATCGTCTGATCACCTAAATTGATCGCCTGTCAGGCGATCATTTGGTTTCTGTTGCCTACTCACTGGCCAGACTGAGCATGGAATTTTTGGTCGCTTGAGTGCGAATTTGCAGCCGTGAGTCTGAATCCAGTGAAACAGTTCAGGCACAGCACAGTATGCCGTATGAATGATGATACTGGAACCAGCAGTATTATATACAGCAGATAACAGAAGAGAAAGACCTGTGTGTACACTTAACAGAGGATTTAAAAGCCCAGTACACTGTCTGTTAGTGTGTTAGGTCTGCTCCCAAGCCACATCTGTCGCAGTAATCATCATCATCCACGAATTTCCTGGCGACACCAGTCTCAAACAGAACTTCAGTGCCGCAGTTAATGTCACTTATTAGGCTAGTGTCAGTGCTGCTGTTGCCGCTAGTGTGCATTGTTGTACGATCTGCGAAACCGTTACGCCTTCAATGCACGCTTGAAAGTCTGCAGTGACGGCAGTGACGTGATCGCCGGTGGACTCGCGGCAACGGGAAAGGCAAGGTCGCCGATGGTCTCGTGCAACGACCGTGGAACGTGCAACAACTCATGCATAATGAACATCAATTTCGAGAGAGCGTCAAAGGTGGTATGGGGACTCCGTCACTCCTTTACTAAGATAGTCTGGTGCAGGCCCGTATCCAGGATTTTTTAACAGGGGGGGTTGACTGCAGGGGGGTCCCTCCCTTTTCCCTCCCCTTCCCCC